>VAPK010123224.1_pt1 | contig 12064 bp, 11 predicted proteins | sample 3395031 | NCBI WGS metagenome assembly VAPK01 (sample SAMN08290443, study PRJNA428436) | hydrothermal vent metagenome | isolation source: Deep-sea hydrothermal vent chimney 1 | place: Pacific Ocean: Juan De Fuca Ridge | reverse complement strand
GGGCATTGATTAATGCTTCTGTAGGAATGGGGGGACGTATGCAAGAAGTGGAGCGACGTCAGCGTCGTCTGGCTGAACGTCAGGAACAACTTGATATTTATGATGCGGCCAATCAGCCCTATGAACAGGCTATCCGTATGGCACAGAACGGATCAAAAACAAATGAGCTGGTCGATATTTGCGGCTTGAGTAAAACCGAAGCGGAGTTAATCAAGATCATGCATAGATTCGACAAAGCCAGTTAACCGGCATAGCCAGCGATTATGAGCAATTATATAACCCTAAAAGCTTTATAATATAAGCCATTCAATTTCTTACGGACTGAATATACCCCCTCATTGCCATCCCGTTAACTCCCCCTTTTCATTGGTGAGAGAGGAAGCTTCCCACGTGGGCGACCAAAAGAAATGCCTATGGTACACAAACTTGCGCCTCCTCCGGTTACATCAAGCATCGTAGGGTTGGCACGGGTTTTGTGCCCACGCGGTTCTACATTTTGAGATCTAAGAAGAAAAAAGCCGGGAACAACTGAGCCTGGTAGACGTTGGCTAATAGCCCCTTGCAGGGGCTTACACCATACCCTCGCTTAATAGCGAGTGATAAAGCAGTCATAGTTATTGAATTAATCCCCTAAAAATACTTGACAATACCTTGCGCAGGTATATCATATATATATTACTTGTATATACATTAATTTAGGGCGTTGATTGGGTCGATTTATGTCAAAAAAGAAGAAAAAAAAGAAAAATGACAGTCAGTTAATAATCCGAATCAATGCTAAAGATCGAAATGATTTTGTTAGTTTATGTGAAGAGCTCGACACCAGTGCAGCAAGGGAAATACGAAAATTTATTCGAGAATTTCTTGCGCAACATAAAGAATTATAAAATTAATTATTAATTTTATGTGGGATTACAGCCCAGCTTTAAATGTAGTGGCAAAGTAATACACAACTAACCGTGTAATCTGCACTTTTACTTACTCAATGGAGAATGCATCTATGTCTAAATCAAAAAAAGTAAGCTCAATTAAAAAAGAGTTGAAAAGCAGAAAGAAGAAAGTTGATAAGCAGAAATCAAAGATAAAGAAATTGAACAAAGCCCTGAAAAAAGCGGCCTAGTAATAAAATCCGGACAGATATTGGTTAATGTCAATCCTGCCCGAATTTTAATGATAAAATGAATGGCTGGCGCGTAGTTTAACGACCGTAATCATTTTACAAATTTACTTGATTTAATTATATGACCGGTAAAAAAAAACACTGTACCTTCTGCGGCATGCTAAGTCGATAGGCGGTATAGATATGCCTGATGAATTTCGGCCTCTTAGCTCTCGGGGGAATCAACATGCTCTTGAGTTAGGGCGGTGGATGAAGAAAGAAGAGATGGTGCCTGAACATATTGTTAGCTCACCTGTCTTAAAATCATGGCAAACGGTTAGCTCGGTTTGTTATGAGTTAGATATAGATAAGGACGCAGTTGACTTTGATGATCGCATCTATCAGGCAAAAGAAAGTGAGTTGTGCCAGGTTATTTCTGCCACTGATAGCGATATTAATTCCTTGTTATTAGTTGGGCATAACCCTGGGCTTGAGGATTTGTTTAACTATTTGCTCAAAGATACTGCAGAGTTTCCGGACGGAAAGGTTTTTTCAACGGCTACATTATGTGTGCTTTTTTTACATGACTGGGCGGATATGGAAAAAAATTCAGCTTGTCTATCCCAGATCGTGCATTCAAAATAAATGGAACAGCAGTGATTATCGTTATTTAAATGATTTGTGTTAAAAGCAAATTAATGGCCATGACAATGTTGACTTATGAATAAATCAAATAAACAAATAGAAGCTAAACAAAATTGTTATATACCTGCAGATGAACTTATAGTCAATGATCTGCTCTTAAAATTTAAAAAATATTTTTCCTGTAGCCTGGAACCTGCGCAGGCGTTTAGAACTGTTTATTATGATACTTTTGACTGGCGACTAAATCGAGAAGGTGAAATGTTGGCCTTGCACCTGCATGATCAAAAACAAAAATTATCTCTGCAAAAAATTTCTGATGGTTCGATTGTTGCCATAGTACCCGTGCCAGTCCCGTTTGCGGTAACTAACAATAAAACACCAGGTTTACGTAGTCTTCCATCAATGATGTGTGAATCCATTGCCGCAAAGGTAGCAATGCGTGCCTTGTTACCTGTGGTGAAGATTGAGGGTGATGTGCAGCAACTTTTGCTGCGGGATAAGCATGAAAAAGTTGTCGTTCGTCTGGCTATTGAGGAAAATAGTACAGTCTCAGCTGAAAAGGTTAAAAAACGAAAATTTCAGAGGCGCATCCTTATAAATCCTGTCAGAGGATATTCGGCAGAATTAGAACGAGTAAGAACGATACTGAAAAAAGACCCGGCACTTAAACCCTGTAAATTACATCTTCTGGATATGGCTCTGCAGGTGATAGGACGACGTGCCTGTGATTATTCTTCAAAAATAAAACTTAAAATCAATCCTGAGATTCAATCCATCAAGGCAGTTAAAGATATTTTACAACATCTGTTGCTAGCAATGGAAGTCAATGAGTCGGGTATGCGGGCCAGACTGGATACGGAATTTTTGCACGACTATCGAATTGCAGTGCGGCGGACACGATCCATTTTATCACAAATGAAGAAGGTCTTTCCGCAAGAACAATTTGAATATTTCAAAAAAGAATATGCCTGGCTGGGTGCTGAGACTACACCTGCACGTGATCTCGATGTGTATCTTCTGGGATTCGACACATTAGAAAATAGACTGGCAGAAAATATGCGGGTCTCATTGCAGCCATTTAGAGAATTCCTGCAACAACAGCAGAAACAGGCCTATAAAGAACTTATTTCAGCCGTGACCTCAGCACGATATAAGTTGCTGAAGAAAACGTTGAAGGATTTTATAAAAAATGATACAGAAGAAAGCAATCTTGAAGCTGATGGAAAAAAAGAAATACACGGGCATGCGAATGAACGCATTTGGCGAAGTTACAGGCGGGTGAAAAAAGAAGCCGATCGATTAACCCCTGATTCACCCGCAGATGATTTCCATGAATTACGTAAAAGTTGTAAAAAACTTCGATATTTACTCGAGTTTTTTCATAATCTGTATCATAAAAATAAAATAGCTAAACTTATTACCCAATTGAAAATTTTGCAGGATAATCTGGGTGAGTTCCAGGATATGGACGTGCAAAGTCATGCGCTTAAAGAGTTCGCAGAAAAGATGTCTGCGCAAGGTATTAATGAAGCGGATACCTATATGGCAATGGGCGTGCTTGCTGATGGCATGGAGCAAAGAAAAATCGAATTGCAATATGAATTTATGAGTTTATATAAGCATTTCTCAAAGATTAAATACCATAATCTATTTGATGAATCATTCAACTCTGCGATGAAGCCAGAACAGGAATCAGTGAATGAAAGTATTGGCTAGTTACAATATAAAAGGTGGCGTGGGAAAGACAGCTGCCGCTGTCAATCTATCCTATCTGGCGGCTAAGCAGGGTTGGCGTACCCTGGTTTGGGATCTGGATCCGCAAGGTGCAGCAAGTTTTTACTTTCGTATAAAAGCAAAAGTAAAGAGCGGAGCCAAAGGTATTATCAATAAAAAGCATGCCTTATCAGATGCCATTAAAGGCACAGACTTTGAAGATCTGGATTTGATTCCTGCCGATTTTTCATACCGAAATATGGATTTAATCTTGGGTGATAAAAAAAATCCATCGCATAAATTAAATAGCTTATTAAAAACCATTGCCAATGAATATGATTTTATAATTCTGGATTGTCCGCCCAGCATATCTCTGGTTTCAGAGAGTGTATTTTACGCGGCCGATGCCCTGCTTGTACCCATTATACCAACGGTATTATCTATGCGGACACTGGAGCAGTTAATAAGATTTAAAAAGAAAAATCATTATGATGAAGCCGAGGTGCTTGCCTTTTTTTCAATGGTTGATCGACGTAAAAAATTACACAATGTTTTTTTAAATGACCCGCCCTTCAGTGAAAATTTTTTGGCGGGTGGTGAAATACCCTATGCCAGTGATATAGAGCAAATGGGTATGCGTAGGGCACCATTGCCAAGTTACTCACCTAATAGTCGCTCGTCTCAGGCTTATTCAAAGGTCTGGGATGAAGTTATTGCCAGATTAACATGATTTTTTTTAGGATTATATAGTTGAAAAGGTTATGGATAAAATCGCATATTTAAGAGGGAATAGTAATTATGAATTGTTACATGCAAACGTCTACTCTATTTGAACTCGATCAAGATATGGATAAACTTCTCCCTAAAATTCGTAATACTACTCGTGCGGTGATAGTGCATGAGAGAAAAATATTATTACTTAGAAAAAAATACGAAAACGGAGAAGTCCGCTATGCCTTTCCAGGTGGGGGGCAGGAAACTGGCGAGACTCTGGTTGAGTCATTGGATCGTGAATGCCAGGAAGAGATTGGTGCGGAAGTAGAAATCAGAAGTCTGCTACATGTTAGTGACTGCTTTAAGCCCAGAGAGACAACTCCAGCGACGACTCGTCATTTAGTAGAATTCTTTTTTGAATGTATTCTTCCCGATAATTATACTCCTCATAATGGCTCTAACCCTGATAAACATCAGGTTGCAGTGGAATGGAAAGAAATAGCGCAATTGCAGCAAACAAATATTTTAATACCCGCACTACTCTCCGGTGTTGATGGAGAAAAAGAAAATCATGCTTCTATCTATCTGGGTAATTTTGGTTAATTATGCAGATCCCGAATAACATTAGTGATAATTTGCACTTTATTATTGCCGAAGTTAGCTCACAATTATCCAGTTTAAAATCCTGTTTTGATGATGCTTCACTTATTGAAGCAAAACGTATTCTTGAACGTAGCGGTTATGTATATAATCTTAAGATACGTATTCATAATAGTTGTTTGAATGAAATTGCGGGGCTTAAAAAAGAAAATAGATCAGCCAAAATTTGGCTACGTTCTATCGAGTTTATCGCAACTGATCTTGAACAGATTGCACTACTATGCAGAGAATGTATTCGGCAAATGCAGTCTCTGCAGGATGTTTCGAGTTTGCAGCCGGAAATTTATAGCTCCTTATTGAAACATCTGGTTCGTGGTATTGGATTAATCGAAGCCGCCATTTATCAGCATGATACTCGGCTGGCCTTGAAGATTGGAAATATAGAACAAAAAATAAGGCGCGACTACGCTAAATTATTGAAACAATATATCAAAAAATCTAACAAGCATGATTCATCGGTAGTGTTTATTTCATCATTGTTTGCAGCCCGCTCCATTGAGCAAATGGGGGGGGGGCTTCTTAATATTAGTGAAGCAATTATATCTGCAAATCTTGGACAGGCCGTAAATATTGATTGTTATTATTCTTTGCAGGCTTCTGTCGCACAGTTGCAGGATAATGAAAACTTATCTGGTCTAAAAGTTAAAACTATTGCAGAAACCCGTTCAGGCAGTAATATATCCGGGATTACAAATATTGATGATAATGTTTGTCTGGCAATTTTCAAAGAAGGTGAGAAACAAAAGTTAAAAGAGGAACGCCGTGGAGTCAAAAACTGGCATGAAATCTATCCCGGCCTGGCCCCGAGAATTCTTTCATATAAAAAAAGAGGACAGTCGGCCTCTTTGTTGATTGAACATCTTGCCGGTTTCACCTTTGAAAAAATACTACTACAGGATTCACCTGTGCTTATGCAGGAAGGTTTGCATAGATTAGGCAAAACGCTTAAATCAGTCTGGAATGAAACCCGGATAGAACAGCCGATTGCCGCTAATTTTATGCAGCAATTAGACAAGCGTCTGAATAAAATTTATTCGATTCATCCTGAATTTTGTCAGCCTGAAAATAAAGTTTGTGGTTACCGCCTGCCTGCTTTTGAAACCTTGCTTAACAAGGCCCGTGAATATGAAAAGAAGATAGAGGTTCCATTCTCTGTTTATATTCATGGCGATTTTAATGTTGATAATATAATTTATGATCCTGTTGAAAAACGAATAAATTTTATTGATTTACACCGTTCAAAATACATGGATTATGTTCAGGATGTTTCGGTGTTCATGGTCTCGAATTACCGCTTACAGGTTCTTGATGTAAGGCTACGCAAGCGAATCATGACCCTGGCATTAGATTTTTATCATATTGCCAGTAAATATGCGAAAAAGTCTAATGATGATTATTTTGAAATTCGACTAGCATTAGGCTTGGCGCGTTCATTTGCGACTTCAACCCGTTTTATACTGGATAAATCACTCGCGCGAGACATGTTTTTGCGTGCCCGCTATTTGATTGAACAGGTGTTACAGACCGACAGACGTAAAATGCATAAATTTAAATGTCCCATTGAGGAGATTTTCATTGGCTGAGAAAAAAATAGGTGTAATTGGTATACCTGATAAATGGTCAACGGAAACGCTGGCTGATGCTGTGCAGGCCAGGACTGGATACCGCCAGCTCATCGACATGGGACAGGTTACACTGGATCTTGAAGATGGCAGGTTAACTTACAACAGTGATGATTTATGCAAACTTGATGCGCTGATTGTAAAAAAAATCAGCGCAAGCTATAGCCCGCATACACTAGATCGGCTGGAACTACTGCGCGTAGCCGAGCGGGCCGGGGTTCGAGTTTTTAGTCCGCCTGAAAACATCCAGAGGCTGATCGATCGCTTGAGCTGTACGATCAGCTTACGAAATAATAATATCCCTATGCCAGAAACCTGCATAACGGAAGATCTTGATATGGCAATGTCGGTCATTGAACGATTTGGCTGCGCGGTATTTAAACCTCTTTATTCTACTAAAGCCCGTGGCATGTGTGTCATTGAGGCAGGTTCAGATCGTAAATTGATTGAACAACAAATTCGTGACTTTCAATCCCTGAATCCGGTGATGTACATACAAAAAATGATTGGCTCATTGCAGCAGGATCTTGGCCTGGTATTCCTGGGTAATGAATATCAGGGAGCTTATGCTCGCATACCTCAGACTAACGCATGGAATACCACTATTCATAGTGGTGGAAGGTATGCGGATTATCAACCATCTGCCGAGATCATCGATCTGGCATTTCGCGCTCAGGCCCCCTTTGCAATGGATTTCACCACCGTTGATGTTGCTGAAACTGAGGCTGGCCCAATGGTTTTTGAAGTTTCGGCATTTGGTGGTTTTCGCGGTTCTCTTGAGGGGGCGGGTATTAATATGGCTGACCGTTATGTTGACTATGTTTTGACTGAACTGGATAAAGAATGAAAACAGAGAATAATTTTGCTATGGAGAATGTGGTGACTGCCATGCTCGGCAAACATTATCTTCTTGAAGAAGATCTTGGAATTACGATTGGTAAATTTAATTTACGAATTCGTTCTAATTCAGCTGCATTACTGGAAACGCTGAGATCTTATTTTTCACATATCGTGACGCAACCGTGTGCAACTGCGATTGAAATTATTGCTGTAGAAAGTGAAACTGTTAAGCTGAATCTTGATTTTTCAGACTGGTCACGAGAACCGGGTAAACGTGGGCGCAAGGACAGTATTGTCGATCTGCCAGAGTGTAGAGTTGTATATAAGGTTCGCACGGGAATGATGTTCCTACAAAGCAGTCACTTACGCATTGCGGCGGGCCCATGTCTGGAAAATGATAATCAGCTTATAAACTTCATTAACACTCAGTATATGACCTGGCTACAACAAAATGGATGGTTGATATGCCATGCAGCCGGGCTGGTCTATCATGATAAGGCCTATGCCTTTGCGGGATTTTCCGGCGGTGGTAAATCTACACTGATGCTGCATTTGCTAAATGATGATAAAACATCGTATCTGACTAATGACCGCCTGTTTATTAAATCTGAGCAGGCTTCTATTATTGCCGCGGGTGTTCCAAAATTACCACGAATCAATCCCGGCACGATAGTTCATAACCCCAAATTGCACCATCTTATCAGTACTCAACAGCGGCAGGAATTTCTGGCTATGCCGGTAGAGGAGTTATGGCAACTGGAAGATAAATACGATGTTTTTATTGAGGACGTTTATGGTGCTGAACGCATTCTCCCTTCCGCACCACTTGCTGCTCTGATCATATTAAACTGGCAGCATACTAGTAATAGCCGCCTTGAAGTTGAACAGGTTCAGCTTACTCAGCGGCAGGAGTTGCTTGATGCGGTAATGAAATCATTGGGGCCATTTTACCAATATCCTGATGGCCGTTTTTACGATAACGCAACTGAATTACCAAAACAGACTTACCTTGATGTACTAAATAACGTTGATATTTATGAGGTCAAAGGCGGCGTGGATTTTGACAAGCTAAGTCGTTATTGCCGCGAAGAGATTTTTGGTTAAGCTAATGCAACGTGAATTAATTATCCTTTGTCATGGCAAAGCCAATGTCTCTTCCGGAAAAGATGATTATTATCTGCCATTAAAGGATCGCAGTAAGCGTGAAGCACAACTTCTCGGCAGCTGGTTACAGCAGCAGGGATTAATTCCTGATTATATTATCAGCTCACCGACCAAAGCAGCCTATGATACAGCGGTCTATGCCTGCAATGTCATGGGGCTTAATCGATCGGCTATTCATACTGAAAAGCGAATTCGTAGAGCGGATAAAAAAGCCCTGTTAATATCATTAGCGGCTTGCCCTGCGGATGCAAAAAGAGTTTTACTGGTGGGTCATAACCCGGCACTGGAAATGTTATTGCAACTATTATCGGATGAAAAAATTAGCTCTCCAAAAAAGGGTAAACTATTTCCCGAAGCCTCTCTGGCAATTTTGCAAACCGCTAAACAATGGGCAAAACTTACTCCCGGTAAGGCATCATTATCGGTTGTTACACGGCCTGACGATCTACCCGCCGAATTTCCTTTTCTTAATCCGGACGATACGCTGGAATGGCGAGAACGCCCTGCGTATTATTATTCTCAATCAGCTGTGATCCCTTATCGAATACGCAATGCTAAAGTTGAAATTTTAATTATCACCAGCAGTAGCAATAAACGATGGATCATTCCCAAGGGCGTAATTGACGTTGGCCTTTCAGCTCAGGCTTCTGCTGCGAAGGAAGCGTTTGAAGAAGCCGGTGTATTGGGCCGGGTTAGAGATAGCTTGCTGGGTACTTATTTGCATAAAAAATGGGGAGCTGAGTGTATTGTCAAAGTCTATTCGATGGAAGTATTTCACATCATTTGTGAAGAAGAGCGATTGGAGCCGCAGCGGCAACGACGCTGGATAAGGGCGGATCAGGCTCCCGATTATTTGCAGCAGAAAGATGTGCTGGCAATGGTATCCAAACTGACCCGGCAATTAATGCTGGCTGGCGAGATTTAAGGTTTTAATATGCCACGTTTATTCGCCGCACTCATTCGTCACGCTGAATATCGGCAATTACCGGATACTCCCAGCGCCCACCAGCCTTTTCCGTTAAATGAAAAGGGCATTAGCCAGGCAACTCAGGCAGGCAAACAATTAATTCAATTTTCCACATCTGAAAATCTGCAGATTAAGACCACAGCCGATAGCTCTAATTTGCTGCGCGCCTGGCAGACCACACAAATTATTAAACAACAAATTGCCCAACTGGCTGCGTTGGATCTGAATATAGAATGTATTAATGAGCTTGCTGAACGCGGCCTGGGTAGTTGCATGGCAAATCTGAGTATTGTTCAGATTGAGGAGATTATGCGTGAGGATCCGCGCTTCTCCATGCCGCCTGCGGACTGGAAGTCAAACAGCCGATATTGTCTACCCTATCCGGGAGCTGAGTCGTTGCTAAATGCAGGAGAACGGGTTGCACGGCACCTGACCCAGACGATGGAGTTATTAGCACAGAGTGCCAGCATAGACAGCTTAAAGATCTTTGTCGGCCACGGTGCGGCCTTCCGTCATGCCGCGTATCACCTGGGTGTATTGCAGTATGATGAAATTGCAAGGCTAAGCATGTTTCATGCTCAGCCTGTTTATCTGGAATATATGGGAGAGAATAAATGGCTGCATCGTGCCGGGGAATGGAAAGTGCGTAGCCATTTGGTGCAGGCTATGGATTAGGAAAAGCTAAGCATAAAAGTAGCCATAAAATGGTCATCTTTTACGGGTATAAGCTATGGGCTGAGTTATGAATTAGTATGGCAAAAATAGCTGCCAATGCTGTTAAACGTCAACTAAATTAGTCCCCCCGACAATCATTCATCAGCGTGGCAGGATTTAAATGCAGAAATGTGATTTTGATAAACAATTACCCCGTTACCGCGGCGAAAAATGGATACGCAGCGGGCTACCTTCAAAAGGCCAGGCCTGGTGTCTCGGCCAGCCCCGTCCATCCCGTAAAACCTCACTGAAAGAGAAAGAATTAATTCTGGCAATTCGCCATTCAACCCAATATTCAAAATGGAAATGGCCCAAAAAACCGGTCTACTTTGTTTCAGATGCCCATGCGGATGCTGAGGCCTTTGTTGCATCTTTGGTTGCCTCGGGGGGAATTAAGAAAACAGGTTTTGGAATTAATGATTTCAGATTAACCCGGGCCGGCCGAGATGCGAACATCATTGTCGGTGGGGACTGTCTGGATAAAGGACCCAGCAATTTGCAGCTGTTACGAACGATTCGCACGCTTGCCAAGCGTGGAGCGGATGTGCAGCTTTTGGCGGGTAATCACGACATGCGCTTACTAATGGCGATGCGAACCCTGCACATGAATAGAGATCCGCGCATCGAGCATTTTTTTGTGCGTATGGGTGCCAAGGCTATTCCTTTGTTGAAGGAAATTCATAAGCAATACTTTGATGGCAAGAAATTACCGCGAGATATTCCATGTAGCCGGAAGTGTAAACAATTGCTGTTTCCCTCGAATCGCTGGTTTGATGAATTTCTTCCTGCTGCGCAATGGTTGATGCCAGAAAATGCAGCTATTCGAGAGGTCTCACGACTAAGGCGAAAAGCTGAAAAATTTGAAGGTCTTTGTGATGCGGCTGGACTCTCAATGCCAATGGTTTATGCGACCGCACTTAAGTGCCAGCAGTTGTTTCTTGAGTCCGACGGGGAGTTTTACTGGTTTTATAAGGACATGAAACTGGTAAAACGCATCGGTTCATTTTTGTTTGTTCATGCCGGGCTTGATGATCGAGCTGCGACGCTTATCAAAGATAAGGGTGTTGCCCATATCAATAAGTTGTATCGTCATCAGGTCAACAATGATCTGTTTGAATTTTACTATGGTCCCCTGGCAAATATTATGCGCACCAAATATCGGGATGTTGATATGCCATTAACTAGTTTTGGTGCTGAACGTATCCTTAAAAAGGGTATTCAGGTGATAGTACATGGACACCGAAGTCACATAACCGGTCAACGTTTAACGCTCAGAAAAGGTATCCTGCATATTGAGAGCGATACGACTATGGACAGGAATTCGCGTAAAAAAGAAGGTCTTGAAGGTTATGGACTAGGGGTAACGATCATTCGGCCAGAAGGGCAGGTTATAGGTATCAGTGCCGATTACCCTTATGCAAAAATATTCGAACCCAAAGAGCTTGTAAATCGAATAATTTGACTTTAATCACTGAGGGTTTAATTCCCCATTGCTTGCAGCGAAAAAATAGTAGGTTGGGCAGAGCAACGCGAAGCCCAACAAAAAGACGGCAAATTGTTGGGCTTTGTTTCACTCAGCCCAACCTACAACTTAATACCTCGTCCGCTTGCGGCGGGGTAGTATATGCAACAGCTATAAACAGGCTATAATATTAAAAACCATATGAAACAAAGCAAAAAAAATTTCCGCCACGAGTCGCTACAGGATGCCGCAACTATACAGGGCATCCTTAAATCTATAACTCGAGGTTTTGCAAAGGGGGAGTTAGTTTTCAGCGATGATGAGGATGAAATTGTAATGCATCCAGAAGGCTTAATGAATTTGAAAATCACTTCAAGTCTTGATCATAACCGGCACAAAATTAATATCCGGATCAGCTGGCAAACTGAAGATGAAGCTGGCAAGCAAAACAAGTCGTTGACCAT
>VAPK010943734.1_pt1 | contig 12067 bp, 14 predicted proteins | sample 3395031 | NCBI WGS metagenome assembly VAPK01 (sample SAMN08290443, study PRJNA428436) | hydrothermal vent metagenome | isolation source: Deep-sea hydrothermal vent chimney 1 | place: Pacific Ocean: Juan De Fuca Ridge | reverse complement strand
CTGAAGATATGGAAGCACTGTTAGAGGTGGCACTTAATGCACATCCTAAAGTAATGTTTGGTTCTGATTCCGCGCCACATCCACAACATGCAAAAGAGTCTTGTGGCTGTGCAGCAGGTGTATTTACGGCACCTATAGCACTGCAAGTATTGTGTGAACTTTTTGACAGCTATGACAAACTCGATAATCTGCAAAGTTTTGTCAGTGATAATGCGCAGAGTATTTATGGTTTGTGTCCTGAATTTAAAGAGGTTGTTTTGGTTGAAGAGCCATTTGAAGTTCCTGTAAAATATGGAGATGTGGTTCCGATGTATGCCGGTACGACAATCCGATGGGCGATAAGCAGTATTGAGTAAAGTACTGCTATTAGAAGATGACATTCTTTTTGGAGAGTCACTGCAAGACCTGCTTGAAGAGGAGTCGCATGAAGTGATGCTCTGCCGTAATGGTCAAGAAGCGCTTGATGCAACCTTTAACAATAAGTTTGATATCTATCTGCTCGATATCAATGTACCGCTAATTGATGGTATCTCACTTTTAAAAGATTTGCGTCATGGTGATGATAAAACACCCGCCATTTTTTTAACCTCACATGTTGAAAAAGAGGTAATGGTCAGAGGGTTTAAAAGTGGTGCAGACGATTACATGAAAAAACCTTTTGATACGGATGAGTTACTTTTACGTATGGACGCTCTGCTCGTGCGTACCTCTGTACCACAATGTGATGTTTATGGTTCCTTACGACTGGACAATGAACAAAAACGTGCCTTTAAAAATGATGTGGAACTCGATCTCTCGGTTAAAGAATATACACTGCTCTCTTTGCTGATACGACATGCAGGTAAAGTAGTGACCAAAGAGATGATTATAGGAGAACTTTGGAATGCATCGGAGAGTGTCAGCAGCGGTGCTATTCGGGTCTATATTAACCGATTAAAAGGTGAACTAGAAACCGTAACAATAGAAAATATTAGAGGTGTGGGGTACCGTCTTGTTTCGTGATGTGACACTCTCAATTATTCTATTTTATGTTATTACCGTCATGGTATTTGTATTGGGATTTCATTATGTGACATCAGTTTTAGGCGTTTCAAACATCATGATAGTAATGTTTATAATATTGCTGCTGAGTCTGCTCACGGCACTTACGATCTCTAAGCTCTCAATTGAACCGCTAAAAGATCATTTTGAAAAACTTGAACAGTTTTCCAAAGAGACGTTGCATGAGTTAAATCTTCCCATTAGTACCATTAACGCTAACACGAAGATGCTTAGAAAAACAGTTAATGATGAGAAGAGCTTAAAACGTCTAAAGCGAATTGAGGATGCTTGTACAATGCTGTATGAGCGCTACAGTGAACTTGATTATATGATTAAGAAACAGATGCAGCGCGAGAAGATTGAACGGTTTGATCTTAAAGAGTTACTCCAATCGCGTTTAGAACTATTACAATCACTCTATTTGCACGTGGAGCTTCAAAATGATTTAGAAAATTTTAGCGTGAATCTTGATAGAATAGGGCTGCAAAAAGTAGTTGACAACCTCATAGATAATGCCGTGAAATACTCTAGCTCTCCCATTAAAGTTGTGGTGAGTCTTAAAAATGGGGTACTTAGTATTAACGATAATGGGTGTGGCATGGATGAGTTAGAGTTGATTAAAATATTTGACCGGTATTATCAAAATGATACTGCGGCTTCAGGCTATGGAATCGGTTTGTCTTTGGTAAAGAATTACTGTGACCATTATAAAATAAAATTACATGTAAAATCGACAAAAGGGCTGGGAACAGAGATGATATTAGATTTTCAAGGGGTAGAGAAATGAATGAAACAGATATGTTGGCAATGGCAGAACAGTCCTTAGATTATGGAGTGATCGGGCTATTGATTTTAATGAGTGTTGTCGCCCTATGGCTCTTTATTGAACGTCTGATGTTTTACCGATCGGTAAGGGTTGAAGATTATGAGAACAGAGATCTTTTTGAGCTTGAGCTTGGAAATAATGTTTCAACCATTGCTACGATTGGCTCTAATGCGCCTTATATAGGTCTTTTAGGAACGGTTATAGGAATTATGATCACCTTTTACTCACTGGGTGATATAGGCGCAGTAGACACCAAAAAAATTATGACAGGACTGGCACTTGCACTTAAAGCAACAGCTATGGGACTCGTAGTTGCGATTCCTTCGATTGTTTTTTATAATATTTTACTTCGTAAGATGGAGCGTCTTCTTACCTTTTGGGATATTCATCATACAAGTAATAAATAGGCAGATGCGGTTATGAAAAAGATGAAACGATTTGATCAGATTAATGTCATCCCTTTTATTGATATTATGCTGGTGTTGCTAGTAATGGTACTCACTACCGCCACTTTTATTAAGAGTGGAGTAATCCCGGTTGACCTGCCTGAGTCACAAACTAAAGAGCTCAAAGAAGAGAAATTAGATGAAGTTAATATTGTAATTAATAAAGAGGGCGTAATCTCAATTGATAAGGTCAACGTGAGCCTTGTTGAACTCCAAGAGAAACTTGAAAGTCTTAGTAAAGAACAGACTGTTGTGCTAAGCAGCGATAGGGAGGCAGAATTTCAACACTTCGTTGATGTAATGGATATTCTTAAAAAATTAGAGCATGAGCAACTCTATATTATTACGAAAAAGAGTGCTCAATAGCTTTTATCCAAAAGACGAAAAGCAGGGTTGATACTCGGTGTCTCTGATATTTTTAGCTGATCTTGCTGATTGGATTGGGTAGTAGAGAACACTTTTTTCTCTACACTTTCAATAGGATTATTGGCACTGTTTACAATGTAAAACAGTGCCATTACAATAACGATTCCTGCGTACATTAACAGGTAACGTCTAATATGTTTTATCTCAAAAGGTTGTTTCATAAAAGTATTATACTCTATTTAGGTATAATAGTTACAGCACACAATTTATAGGAAAAACTAAGTATGTCAATTTTATTTTATGATAAAGAGGTAGCTGAAAAGTTTCCCGAGCTTATTTATAATCATGAAAAGAGTGATAAGTGGGTAACTTTTTTTATAGGATTGAGTTGGGTCTTTATTGTTGTAATTACCGTGTTATTGCATCATGCTTATACATTTAGTGCTATAGGCGGTGGTGCTTTAGCACTATTGAGCATTCTATTTTACAGGTTTTTTAAAGGGCAAGAGCCGTTTAGAATAGTGATAGCATTGAGTGTGGTTATATTTGCTATTATTCTCATTCAAGGCAATTTTGGTATTATTGAAGCCCATCTGTATTTCTTTGTAGCAATGACTATTTTTCTTCTGTATAATGATACCAAACCACTCAATATTGCAACTATTTTTATGATTGTCTATTATCTATTTACATTTAAACTTCAAGGAGGTGGTGCAGAACTTTTTGATACACCAATATTACTCTTTGAGTCAGAGCATTATTCACTTTTAACATTAGTAATATATCTTTTTTTTCTAATCGTTGAGTGGGGAATTTTGTATATTATAATCAAGCGTTCACGCCAAAAGTTTTTTGATGCAGTGGACGCTAATGATGAGATTTTTGAGAAGTATAAAGAGCTCCAAATTTTTGATACGCTGTATGCGAATACAAATAATGGAGTTTTAGTCACAACTCCTGATGGAATGATTTTGTCTTCTAATAAGGCATTTGAAACATTAACAGGATACTCTGAGGAGTATCTTATTGGAAAAAATCCGCGTATTTTAAAATCACAAAAACAAAATAATACATTTTACATAGATATGTGGAATACATTAGAGAATAAGCAGAAATTTGAAGGTGAAATCTGGAATCAATGCAGTGATGGCAGAGTAGTTCCGTTTTGGCTTCATATTAGTGCCGTTGTAGAAGATGGTATAGTATTTCATTATGTTGGAGTTTATGTTGATCTCTCCGAAAAGTTGCAAGCTGACCGTAAGATGAGTTTTATGGCACATCATGATGCATTAACACAACTGCCCAATAGAGAATCCTTCAATAATCAGCTTAAACATGCTATCTACTTGGCTAAAGGTGCCAATCAGCACCTCGCCCTTCTCTCTATTGATTTGAATCGTTTTAAGAATGTTAACGATACACTTGGACATAATATAGGTGATGAACTGATCAAAGCAGTAGCAAAGAGTTTAAAGGGGATCTTAAAAGATCGTGATATTATTGCACGACCCGGTGGTGATGAATTTTTAGTGTTATTGGAAAATATCCGCTCTGAGAATGAAGTAGCACAGCTTGCTTCACAGATTATAGAAGTGCTTCAACTGCCGTTTGAAGTTGATGACTATACTATTCATACAAGTGCGAGTGTCGGTATTGCAATCTATCCTGAAAATGGTGATAGTGAATTGACGCTTATTAAGGCGGCTGACAGTGCGATGTATCAGGCTAAGAGTAAGGGTACCAATAGTTTTGAGTTTTTTTCAAGTGAACTTTCCAAACGAGTGTCACGAAGCATGAAGCTAGAGAATGCACTTCATAAAGCAATCAAAAACGATGAACTCTTTTTGGTTTTTCAGCCACAGCATCTTTTTAAAACCGGAAAACTTATCAGTGCTGAGGTGTTACTGCGTTGGAATTCTAAAGAGTATGGTTTCGTATCACCTGATGAATTCATCCCTATTGCGGAGGAGAGTGGGTTGATTGTAGAGATTGGTGAATGGGTGTTTAGACATGCCTGTAAAGCCATTCGTACCTATAAAGCAATTTATCCAGACTTGAAGCACTTGGCTGTTAATGTCTCAAGTGAGCAATTTACAATTTATGATATTGTTACTAAATTCCCTCAAATTGTTAAAGAGCAGGGTATCACAACCTCAGATATCGAAATTGAGCTGACAGAACGTTCTGTTATGGAACAGACCGAATCGGGTGATAATGTTTTAGAGCAGTTACGTGCTCTTGGGTTTAAAATATCAGTTGATGATTTTGGAACGGGGTATTCATCTATGAGTTATCTGAAATCACTTCCAATTGATGTGGTGAAGGTTGATAAGTCGTTTATTGACGGATTACCATATGATGAGGGTGATGTTGCTATTGTTAAGGCAATTTTAGTACTGATTCAAAGTTTAGGTTATGACACGGTTGCTGAAGGTGTGGAGTATAAAGAGCAAGCTCAAATGCTAAGAGACCTTGGATGTGATATCGCGCAAGGTTACCTCTTTAGCAAGCCATTACCACATAATGAGTTTATTGATTATATTGAAAAAATCATTGCCAAAGGCTAAACGGTGTCCCCTAATGACACTCTAAAATACTCCGCGATGGGTTAGTAATAAAGTCGTATCCATTATAGATGGTAAAAATAGCATAGAGAATAACTGCAATGGCAGCAAGTTGCATCATGACACTTCTAAAACTACTTTTTTGTGCCATGCTGACGAAGAAGCCGAGTGAAAACAGTGCAGGAATAGTACTGATACCAAAAATGAACATCACGAGTGCACCATAAAGCGGATCGGCAGTACTAGCAGCAGTAACAGCAAAGAAATAGACCAAACCACATGGGAGTAACCCGTTTAACATTCCTAATAAAAAGAAGCTAAAGAGTGATTGACTTTGAATGAGACGCTTAAAGTGTTTTTGATACCAGCTGTTTTTTAAAAGAGAGTGCTCTACGAGTGTTAAAAATTTTAGCTTACCAAGAAGTGAGAGTCCTGTTAAAAACATAACCACTCCGGCAAAAATAAGCAGTGCTCCACGAGTGGTTCCATCAAAAGTGGCGACACTTCCCAAATAGCCAAAGATAGCTCCTAAAACGACATAAGTAGTAACGCGTCCAAAAGAGTAAAGCAGGTGAGAGAGTGACTCTCTGGCACGATCCCAACTGTTATTAACCTTAGCACTGGTATAGGCAATGACAATACCGCCACACATACCAACGCAGTGACCAAATGAGCCTAAAAATGCAATAGTAAAGATTGAGAAGAGATCAATGGCTTCCATCGTTATTCTCCCAAGAGCTGTTTGCGTATGTAAGGATCGCTCATATTCTCACCGCGCAGCATTTTAAGGCGCATCGTCTCATAGTTAATGTACCCCTCTTTAAAGTGTTCCTGTGCCCCAAACCCATAACCCATTGGGGTGATTGAGTCTCTAGAGTACCAAGCCTCTCTTGCATCAACCCATCTGTTGGTGTCTTCTGTTTTGCTCCAAAGTGTGGCACTCTGTTTAAAAGGTTGGTTTTCCAGCCACTCTACTACACATCCAATTTCATCAAAGAACCAAGTTTTCCCCTTTGTATTGACGACCTCAGCAGCAAATTGCAGATGTTCAATCTCCATTTTACATGTAGAACATTGATACTCTTTTTTTGTAATATCAATGGCTTTTTTCTCAATATTACCTTTTAAGATTACTTTAGCATGTTGTTTATCAGCCATAGAGAGTACGATAGTAACAATAACAGCAATAAGAACTATAACGGTAAGTAGAGGCATCAAAATTTTTTTCATAAAAAGACTCCATTGTGAAAATAGTATAAGGCAACATAAAAACTACATGTAAAAACAAACAGCGTATTAAAAACTAAAGAGAGATTATACACCCTCTTTAGCTTTTTGTTTAGCGTAAGTTTTAAAATTGAGCTATTAAGACCAAAAAATGTTCCCAGTAAAAGGCTCCCCCAGATGAGGTAACCGACATAATAGTACTCAATCTGAAGCATACAAAAAGGGCATTGGTGTGATGGGAGTTCATAAACATAGGTACCAAAAAAGTAGACAATGGCATAATAACTCACCATTAAAAAAAGTAGGTTACTAATGGTATGAAGTGCATCATATCGGTTGAGATTGCTAAGCACCGTCAGTCCATAAAGTAGGTAGAAAAGTATGAGAAGTTTAACAATATCCAAACCTAAAGGAAGCGTATTTCCTCCACTTTGTGCAGTGTAGATTGCTGAGCAGCAATTCACCGGTACAGTGGTTTCAATGGCGCTAAAATAGGCAAAATTCAGATAAAATTCACCACTTATAAGTATGAAAATCAGAATAAAAAGCCATGATTTCGTTTTAAAATAAGGGTAGGAAGTTGCTTTGAGGTCTAGCTTATTAATAATGATCCAACTGCCGGTGAAAAAAAGAATTGCAATTTTGAGATAGAGCAGCGGATAGCCAAATTCATTGGCTGCAACAACTCCGGCGGCACACATAGCCCCGGGTATGAGCAGTGCAAGGTTGTCCAGCGTGTAGGTGAAATAGGGGGTAATGATGATTTTGATCATAAAGACAAAAAGAATGACACTCATTACCAAATAGGCACGTTTTTCAAGTAAAAACTGCTGCTCATCAAAACGCTCAAAATCCCAATGGCGAATGAGTTGCAGACAATACAGCAGTGCAACACAGAGTAAGATGTAAAGAATGGACTCACTAAAGAGATAGATGAGTACCTCATTGCTGAGGAAGATATCACTCATTTAGCATTCCATCGGTGATGTGAACGATTCTGTCAATAAAATCGACCTCTTCAAAGATGGGATCGTGCGTTGCGACAATAATAGTTTTACCCATTGCATTAAGCTCTCTTAGGCTTTCAATAAAATGCAGAGCATTCTCACGATCAAGATTGGCGGTAGGTTCATCGCATAAAATCAATTTTGGCGCATTGACTAAAGCACGGGCAATGGCACAGCGCTGTTTCTCTCCACCGGAGAGTTCATGAGCGCTTGAATCTGCTTTGTGCTCAATATGAGCCAGCTTCATAGCCGTTTTGACTCTGCTTTTAATGGTGGATGTATCTAAGTTTTGAGGAATGAGTGCAAGGGCAACATTCTCTTTAACGCTAAGCTCTTCAAGTAGGTTGAAATGCTGAAAAATAAACCCGATATGATTGCTGCGATATGCCGATGCATGTAAGTCCGGCAGTTTATTAATAGCAATACCATCAATAATGATTTCCCCGCGTGTGGGTTTATCCATTGCAGCAATAATAGAGAGCAGGGTTGATTTACCGCTGCCGCTTACTCCGCTTAAAATAACAGTCTCTGCTTCATCTACATGTAAATTAATATTGCGTAAGGCATCAAAGGGGTGTGCTGTTTTTTGGTTGTAGGTTTTAAAAAGGTTTTTTACTTCTACCATTATTTCATCGCTTCTTTAGGTTCAATGATGGCAATGCGCCATACCGGAATGAGTACCGCTGCCATAAAAGGAACCGCAAACAGTAAAAAGAGTGAGCTTAAAATTCCGGCATTAATGACGGGTGCAAATTCAACGCTGTTTGGCAGATTTGCAGCTCCTAAAAAGATGTTTTGAAGTAGCGGTGCATTGAAAATAAAGACATAGATATAGGCGATGATAATGCCTAACGTATAGGAGAAGCCAATAATAATGAGTGTCTCAAAAAACTTCAGCTTCAAAATATCGTTAATACTCCATCCAACAGCCCTCATAATACCGATTTCCTTTTTTTCAGAAGAGTAGACCATAAAGTAGCGTTGATATAAAATAAGCATAAAAGTGATGGTAGTGATTAAAAAGAGAACTAAAAAGATGCCTCCTTTGTAGTTAAAGAGATTTTGGTAGGCTGTTGCAATTTCATCTTTGGTAATGACACGAATGTCATAATGCATCAGGTGCAGTTTGGTTTTGATGTTGTCCCATTCGGACTCATTAGGAACATTGAAACTCAGATCAGTGACTGAGTCTTCATCCATACCGAGAATTTCACGAGCAAGATCAATAGGCATAATAATCATATCGTTACTGATAATATTGCTCTGATTTGAGAAAGTATCGGCAATGGAGACCTTTTTAATAGTACCGTCACGAAGGCGAAATTCATAGTAATCACTGTAGTAGTGTTCTTTTAAAAATATTTTAATACCTTTGGAGATGTACATGTTTTCTTTGGCGAGAAAGCTACTTAATTCAAGCTCATCAGTGAGTCTCTTTAAAAATGCATTGCTCTGGTTGTCAAAAAAATCAACACCGACAATTAAAAAATGTTCCTGTTGCGGTGCTACATAGTAGGTTCCATAGACGCGAGGCGTGACACTGCTTACTCCGGCAATTCCTTCAATCTCATATTGCCAAGATAGCGGCATATCAACCTGTTTGCCACCGTAAAAGCGCTGCAGTGTAAAATCACTCTGCTCTTTTAAAATGGTTTTGACATCATGGATAATGGAGCTTGATATAAACAGTACAGAACTCAGTAGTGCTAAGAGTAATGTAGCGATAATCATAATAGCCATATGGCGGTTACGATGCTTAAAAAGCAGTAAGGTTAAAAAGTTAACAAATGTACTATTCATACACGTAACTCATACTCTCAATACTCAAGAGTTCCGGATAGCTAATGTTAGAAGCACGCTCATAGTAACGAAATCTAGGCTCATGCTGTGAGGTTGAAAGGGAGAGAGCATTAATTCCAGAGAGTTTTGCAATATTTGCTATCTGTTTGGAGTGATAATTGTTATTATAAAGATAGGCATGAGTTGTGATACTAAGTAGTAGTAATAAAAGCACTGCTGATGTTAAAAGAAAAGGTCGTAACATCAGCAAAGGCTCCTAAAAGATTAGTTATTTAGAGACTGGATAAGTCTGAGAGTAATTGTATCAAAAGTGACGACAGTTCCGCCATGGTCTTTCGCAAAAATTTGAGCATTTTTAAGCGTTTTAAATGGAATCAGCTCGTTACCCATTGGTCCGTAGACATTAGAGCCGTGAATATACGAGGCATCTTTGGCTTTTAATTTCTCAAGGGTATAATAATCGGTTACATGTATATGTGTGAACTGTTTGTTATCAGCCTTGTATTCGCTAGGATTGAAATAGAACTTCATCATATCTTTGACGCCATCAAAATAGAATGACTTCTTGTCTGTAGTAATTTGGGCAGCCCATTTTGGATATTTGGCAACAAACATGCCACATACCGGACATTTTGCTTTTTTAGGAACTGCAATAGCTACAATATCAGATGATAGTACTTTTCCTTTATTGGCAATATAGAGTCCTACCGCTTGAAGCTGCTTACCGTTAAGGTTTTTACAAGCACCACTTTTCATTACCTGTATCTTAGCTTCAGCCACAAAAAAAGCAGGTTTGATTTTTGAAGCATCACACATTTTTTCAACAATCATCTTCCCTTTTTGAGCCATCTTCATCTGCTTTTTGCCAATCATCATGCTCTCTTTAGCAAGACCTTTTTTAACTAAGGCATAAGTCTGCTCAAAATTTAGGATTTTCCCTCCATGTTTTGCTGCAAACTCTTTAGCATCTGCTTGTGAAGCAAATGCATATTTACTGACCATCGTCATTGTTCCTTTAACATCACTGCCAACAACATAAGTAGCTTCGCTTGCATCAATGAATTTTAAAGAGGTGACATCAACAACACGAATGTTCGTTAGAGGTACTTTATTATTTTGCATCTCATCAGCAATACAGTGAATACAACAGAACTGTTGATCAACACCGTTAATTTTTGCAGCATGATTCGTCTTGTAAAACATTGGCAAGTGCATACCGCATGTGGGACAAAACATCTTTGTTTTACTCTTTTGAAGCAGTGTTGCATCTTTTACATCAACACTTTGGAACATTTTCATTGGTGTCGCATTGGCACTGACAAGTAACAGTAGCATGATAATTAGAGTTCTTAAAATCATTAACTTTCCTTTTTCTTATAGTTTTACTAAGTTAAGATTATAATATTAGAGTGTTACATTTGTGTTAAATTATAAATTATATAAAATAATGTTATATTAAAAAATATTATTTTTGTAGTAAATACGATAAAATAGGAATGATATGTAGAGAATTTAAAATTTGAACCTCTAAAAATATGGTTTTAATATTAAAAGATGTAAAATAGCCTTAATATTTAAATAATTTTTTATAAAAATACACCTAATATAATAATTAATGGAAGAGGGAGGTTATGTTTGAATATTAAAGCAGTTTTATTCTTGATTGTAGTTACAGCTGTTTTTACAGTTTTAAATGCTTCTGATTTCAAAGTGGGCGTGCCTTTGTGGAGTTTAGCTTCTGCGTCTAACACGTCATTTCTAGGAAATGCTAAAGTTAATACAGAAAAACACCATATGACTACGAAAACAACAGCTAAATCTTCAATAGAGTGTTTGAGTTGCCATGATGGAGTTGATGCTCAAAATGCTACTTTATCATCACCTAGAGTGAGTGTAGCCTTGCGAGCTTTAACTGGAAGTAAGGCGCAACATCATCCTGTGTCAATTCTTTATGTCGAAGGAAAAGCCGGTCTAAGACCAAAGAATACAGCATTGATAGGAACTTGGAGCGGTGCAGCGACGATATCAGATTTGTTAGTTGATGGTAAAATTGAGTGTAGCAGTTGCCATGAGCCTCATGCTCTTGATCCAGATACAGATAATTTAAGAAATGCAAACAGAGGAAGTATCCTCTGTTCTTCATGTCATGATAAGTAAAACAAAGTAGTTTACGTTTATTTTTCCGAACTTACATCATACCCGGCATTCCCGGCATTCCGCCACCCATGTCACCAGCTCCCGGAACAGGTGGTAGTGGTTCAGGAATATCGATGATTGCTGCTTCGGTTGTAAGAAGTAAGCTAGATACTGACGTTGCATTCGTTAGCGCAACACGAGCTACTTTGAATGGGTCAATGATTCCCGCTTCAAACATGTCAACATACTCACCAGATACCGCATTGAATCCAATCGTAGTATTTCCAGAATTTACAATACCGTTAACGACAACACCGGTGTCGTAACCAGCGTTAGCCGCAATCTGTTTTGTCGGTGCTTTAATAGCACGCATAATAATTTCATAGCCAATTTTTTGGTCACCATCAAGTTTTAGAGATACTTGAGCACCTGCATGAATGAGTGCTGCTCCACCGCCAATTAAAATGCCCTCTTCAACGGCTGCTTTTGTAGCTGAAAGTGCATCATCAACACGGTCTTTTTGCTCTTTCATTTCTTTCTCAGTTGCAGCACCGACTCTAATAACTGCAACCCCACCACTGAGTTTTGCAAGACGCTCTTGAAGCTTCTCTTTGTCATACTCAGATGTTGTAGTGTCAAGTTGTGTTTTAATCT
>VAPK010157560.1_pt1 | contig 12068 bp, 15 predicted proteins | sample 3395031 | NCBI WGS metagenome assembly VAPK01 (sample SAMN08290443, study PRJNA428436) | hydrothermal vent metagenome | isolation source: Deep-sea hydrothermal vent chimney 1 | place: Pacific Ocean: Juan De Fuca Ridge | reverse complement strand
TGGGGTTTATAATGTTCTCAATAGCAAGAATGAACATCTGGTTCTGCGGAACACTATTAATACTTAAGGCTTCATTACTTTGTTGAAATTGTGATTCAATTAATGCAGTCCCATCTATGGCGACACTGACTAATTCCAACCCTTCCCCTTGTAAGACTAGCAAAGGATCTTCTACCTGGCATTCAGGATTTCTTTGTAATGTTATCCTTGAAACCACACGGGTTTTTTCTTCATCCAGTATAAAGTTAAGTTCTACACTTTCTATTAAATAATCAGGTGCCGTGTAATCTTTTAAATAAATTGTTTGTGGGTTTGCATCACGCATTTTTTATATATTCCTCATTCCCATACTTTGTTCGGGAACCAAGTAAAAGTTAATTTTTTTGAATCTCATGAAAAACAATTTCAATTCAAGAACAGAAGACTAGTACAACAGCCCATAAGTTCGTGAACTATCATTACCCCGATTCCTGCATGCTCTTAGCAGGAATCCAAGCATCTAACTAATGGATTCCCGAGAATAGAATTACTTTATTTTGTGGACTTAAAAGCAAAAAAGATTACACATAGCCAGGCCAATATAAAACACACGCCTCCAAGAGGCGTTATCATGCCCAGCCATTTGATATTCAGTATCGCCAGTAAATACAAACTGCCTGAAAAAAGCAAAATGCCAACAAACATTAACCAGCCAGCCCATTTTAACAGAGCTGATTCAGGTACTTGCTGCCTAAAAATTGCTATAAGTCCTAAACCCAGAGCATGCCACATTTGATAATCTACAGCTGTTTTATAAACAGCCAGCATTTCCGGTGTCAATATAGTTTTTAAGCCATGCGCGCCAAACGCCCCCATAGCAACCCCAGTCAAACCACACACAGCGCTTAAAAACAAAAAAACTGATTGCATTATTTTTCCTTTAGTCTAGGCATAAGCTGTACCAGGTTACATGGCTTGGTACGTGAATCCAGTTGATCCTTTATTAAATCATCCCATGCCGTTCGACATGCACCTGATGAACCGGGCAAACAAAAAATATAGGTTCCATTGGCTACACCAGCAATGGCTCTGGACTGTATCGTCGATGTTTTAATGTCCTGATAAGACAGCATTCTAAAAACCTCCCCAAAACCATCAAGCACCTTATCTAATAATGGCTCAACTGCTTCAGGTGTGCCATCTCTACCTGTCACACCCGTCCCGCCCGTTGTTATCACGGCATTAATATCATTGTCAGCTATCCAACTGGAAATGACGGCCCTAATCTGATAAATATCATCTGCCACCATTTTTTTTTCACCTAGTTGATGTCCCGCTTTTTCCACGCGTTCCACCAGCGTTTTCCCCGAGACATCATCTTCTTCTGTTCTGGAATCAGAAATAGTTAATACAGCAATATTTAAGGGTATAAATTGTATTTCCATAATCACTCCTATCATTCCTTATTTCAAGACCAGAAAAAATGCTTCCGGGCCGCGTTGAATATTTATTAACAATGGCCTACGTTTAACGATGACTTGCTTAAACTGGTCTATATTACGAACTCTATATTGATTAGCAGAAACGATAATATCACCCGGCCTAAGCCCTCTACGCCAAGCATATGATTTTTTTTCTATTTTGGCAAACAACACACCTTCAACCTGCTCTTTCTGTGTTGCGGTTAAAACTGTTCTTTTAAGTGTTCTATGCAATAAATCACCTTTTATCTGTATACGCTGAGGTTTTCCAATCATTGCGGCAATGGTTTTTGTTGTATTTCCTCTAACCACCTCAATAGCAACTTCATCGCCAATCTGTAACAAGCCGATAATATTTCTTATTTGATGACTGCCTTTTACCTTTCGACCATTTATGGACACAATAATATCGCCCGGCTCTATCCCTGCTTTTTCTGCTGCTGAATTTCCTTCAACCTTGCTGACCACTGCTCCATGAGAACTCTTTAAATCGAATGCTTTAACCAGTTCTTGCGTCAAGTTCTGAGTCGTTACACCTAGCAACCCTCTTCGCACTTCACCATGCTTAATCAAAGATTCTTTGAGTGTCATCACCATATTGGCAGGAATAGCAAAACCAATACCAACATTTCCACCACTGGGTGCAAGAATTGCAGTATTCATACCAACAAATTCACCTCTTAAATTAACCAAGGCACCACCAGAGTTGCCAGGGTTTATTGAAGCATCTGTCTGAATAAAGTTTTCATAGTCTTCTATACCCAGACCACTACGCCCCAGGGCGCTTATAATTCCAGACGTTACTGTTTGTCCCAGTCCGAATGGATTGCCTATAGCAACGGCAAAATCGCCCACTTTCAAATCATTTGAATTGGCAATAGGTAATTCTGTCAAATTAGCTGCTGCTATTTGAATAACAGCCACATCTGCTTTTGGGTCGGCTCCTAACAAAGTAGCATTAAACTGACGACCATCACTCAGCGTCACCGTAATATTATCCGCTTTATCAATTACATGATTATTGGTAACGACATATCCTTTTTTGCTATTAATAATAACCCCAGATCCCAAGCTATTTCTTTGCTGTCTTTTTTGCTGTTGTGGCAACTGAAAAAAATGCCGAAAAAAAGGGTCTCTTAGCAAAGGATTTTCTCTTAGCTGAATATTTTTTGTAGTGGAAATATTAACGACTGCCGGCATACTTTTTTCCAGCATAGGTGCTAATGAAGGTAAACTCTGCCCATCTACATACCCAGGTAATCCAGCAAAGGAATGTGCTGAAAAGAAAGAAAAAAGTAAAACTAATAAAAATATCTTTGCAGGACTTATTCTTTTTTTATCCATTTTTTTTCCAGAGTTATATTGTTGTCTCATGGACAACTGAACAGGCAAAATGTTTAATCTAATACGCACGTTCTACACAAAAAACTAATCTCACAACGTTCAAACATCTGTCAGCAAACGGTGAAACCATATTCGCTACAAACACGCCATCAAGCCAATGTTATAGAGATACATTCAAAAACCTGGTAAATATAACATTTCCCAGTCCTCTTTGTTTCCCTGACATTCAATCAACGCTAAATCGTGACATCACTGCCCAAACAGGTTAAAGTTTTGTTTTGAACTATATTTATATCAAATAATTGAACTATTTCTAAAATAAATGCCCATAGATATTCAATCAGAAGAAGGACAGATTATCCGTCGGTTGATCCCATTATCAACGTTACCGATTAATCAGTTTGAATCCCTTTGTAGCAAAGTCACTGTAGAAGTCGCTGATGCCAACTCATTTTTATTTAAAACAAGTGATACAGATACTGATTTGATTTATTTAATTGATGGCAGCATCACTCTACAATCAAGTGAACTCAAAATAGAAACAATTCAATCAGGAACAGAATCATCACGCTTTGCCTTAGCACACCAGATCCCCAGAAAAATTGATGCTTTAGCCAATACTTCTGTTCGTTTTTTACGTTTAAATGCTGGTATTATAGACACATTCCCCAGTAATTCTTTTGAACAAGAAAAGGATAAAAATTATATGGTCATTGATGAGCCCGAAGATGAAAATGATGCTGACTGGATGACTACATTATTAAAATCACCAATTTTTAGAGCATTGCCCCCAGCAAATCTACAAAAGATAATTATGGGCCTAGAAGAAGTTAACTTTAAAAAAGGTATGAAAATTGTCAAACAAGGTGAACCAGGTGATTTTTATTATCTTATAAAAAAAGGGCATTGCCTGTTATCTCGCAAGCCCTCAACAAATGCAAAAGAGATTAAACTCGCACAACTACGTACTCAGGACACTTTTGGAGAAGATTCATTACTTTCCGGCGACCCACGAAATGTTAGTATTACTGCACTCACCGACATCAGTTTATTAAGATTAAGAAAAGATAAATTTATCTCTCTTATAAAAGAACCTTCGCTTAAATACATCGCTCATTCAGAAATTGCTGACAAACTTGATAATGGTGCTATTTTATTAGATGTACGGGCACCGGACGAATATAACAAGCATCATTTACCAAATAGTATTAATGCACCTTTCTTCTCTCTTCGCATGCAACTAAAAACTTTTGACAAGAGAAAAGATATCCTGGTTGTCTGTGCAAATGGAAAAACCAGTGAGGCATCAGCTTTTTTATTACTACGTCATAAATTAAAGGCATTCATAGTAGAAGGTGGTATGGAAAAAGACCCCCACGGAGCCGAAACCAGTGCCTTACAGGCTATCGACGAGAGTATTGATCAAGATAAAATACCTGCTCCGCTAGAACTAAAACCAGCAGCAACTACCGAAGCTCCTGGTAATGAAGCAAGCAGCCTGGATTCTCTGAAAAATGAGAACCAGCAGCTAAAACAGATGCTTACCAAGGTCACTGAAGAAAAAGAAGAACTGGAAAAAAAGTATCGAGTTTTATTCAAACAATCAGAAAAACTGAAAGCTGTTCTGGATAGCTTGAAAATTGGCGGGGGATCTAAATAATAACTGAATGATAAAACTTTCTTTGCCGGTCCCTACATCAGGACTCGGCAAAGCACAAAACTATTATTTGATTTTAGCTTCTTTATACATCACATGTTTACGAGCAACAGGATCATATTTTTTGATCTCCATTTTCTCTGGCATCGTTCTTTTGTTTTTAGTTGTTGTATAAAAGTGACCATTACCTTCACTAGATACGAGTTTGATTTTATCGCGCATTGTTAGTCTCCTTAAACTTTTTCACCAGATTTACGAATATCTACAAGAACAGCATCAATACCTTTTTTGTCGATGATGCGCATTCCTTTTGCAGAAACTCTCAAACGAACCCAACGGTTTTCACTTTCGACCCAAAATCTATGATGGTGAAGATTAGGATTGAAACGTCTTTTAGTTTTATTGTTTGCGTGTGATACGTTATTACCAGAAACAGGACGCTTACCTGTTACTTGACATATTTTGGACATGATTACCTCTGTCGTGCCTGTTTTCAAAATTAGCCGACCTTTATACCAAAAATTCTTTTTAAGGTAAACAACAATTCTAAAATAAATTTGATAGAATCATCCAAATAAGTACATTAAGGTACTTAAATATTATTTTCAATTTGCAGATTAAGATCCGTCCTGTATATTTTTACGAGTATTAAATGACAATAAAACTTGGCATGGTCATGGATTCCATAGACCACATCAATATAAAAAAAGACACCAGTTTTGCAATGTTATTGGAAGCCCAATCCAGAAACTGGGAGCTTCATTATATGGAGCTTAACGATCTTTATCTAAGCAATGGACTGGCATATGCCCGTACCCGCACACTAAAAGTCCAGCGAGATCCAAACAACTGGTATCAATTCATAAATGAACAGGATATCCCCCTTGATCAGCTAGATACTATCATTATGCGTAAAGACCCGCCTTTTGATCAGGAGTATATCTATGCAACATACCTGTTGGAACAGGCTGAACGATCTGGTACATATGTAGTTAACAAACCTCAATCATTAAGGGATGCCAATGAAAAACTGTTTACCGCCTGGTTTCCTCAATGCTGTGCAGATACGCTGGTAACCAGAGAGCCACAACGGTTCAAAAAATTTCTACAGCAACATAAGGAAATTATTATCAAGCCTCTTGATGGTATGGGAGGAACATCTATCTTTCATATTCGCCAAAACGATCCCAATCTTAGTGTAATTCTGGAAATGATGACTGAATATTCCACACGCTATATCATGGCACAACGCTATCTTCCTGAAATAATAGACGGAGACAAGCGTATTTTACTAGTGAATGGCGAACCCGTACCTTACGCTTTGGCACGCATACCCTCTAAAGGAGAAACCCGGGGAAACCTGGCAGCCGGTGGAACAGCTGAAGGTAGAACATTGACAGAAAGAGATTTATGGATTGCCAAGCAGGTAGGCCCTACGCTCAGGAAGAAAGGCCTTATTTTTGTTGGTATTGACGTAATTGGCGATTATTTGACAGAAATAAACGTCACCAGCCCAACCTGCGTTCAAGAACTGGACAAGCAATTTGGCCTCAACATCAGTGGTCTGCTTATGGATCATATTGAAAATATATTAGCGAGTTCTTAAAATCCTGACATGGCTACAACTTTGCATAATTCATCCTTTTCACAATCCGTAATGTCAGAAAATGACGCATTACTCATTGCCTTATTTATTGCAGCAGTCATTCACGCTTTTATTTTATTGGGAATAAACTTTACCATTCCCCTGCCTGCTAAAATAAACAAGCAGATAGAAATAACTTTAGCCAGTTCACCTGCAAAAAGAGCGCCTAAAAAAGCCAAATATCTTGCTCAGGATAATCAGGTTGGTGCGGGTAAAAAAACAGAAAAGCCAACGCCACCCAAGCAAAAACTTCCCAGCCAAGGCAGTAGCAATAAGAAAAAACCTGCACCGCGTAAAAAACAGACCCTAAGTAAACCCAAAGTAAAACAAAAACTAATAACCCAGAAAAAAGCCGAAGAAAAAATTTCAACCACAAAAAAACAAGCGCCACCTTCAAAGAAAAAACGCCCCAAATTATCTACTGATGCCTTACAAAAACAAATTGCTCAGTTAGGCGCTCAAATACGTCACAGTAAACAAAGCTCAGAACAGACAAAAATTAAATTTGTAAATTCTGTCAGCACTCATAAATATGTCGCAGCCCAATATATGAAGGACTGGGAAAATAAAGTTGAGCGCACTGGAAACCTTAACTATCCTGATGTTGCCAAAAAGAAAGGCTTTTCAGGCACATTAACCATGGATGTTGGCATTAAAGCTGATGGTAGTATTTATAGTATCCGCATTACCAAATCATCCGGAAATAAAGCACTTGATGACGCTGCAAAGCGTATAGTAAGACTCAGCGCCCCTTTTGCGGCCTTACCCAAAGAATTGCTAAAAGAGCTTGACGTCCTGGTTATCCCCAGAGTTTGGAAGTTCTCTGACGAATCAGGCATGACTACCCGCTAATATCAATACCATGACAAGTCCTCACTATCTTAACAATCAATTTTTAATTGCCATGCCAAATCTGGTAGATGCTAACTTTTCTCATACAGTAAGCTACCTATGCCAACATAATGAAGAAGGTGCGCTGGCAATTGTAATCAATCGCCCAACAGGTATGACCCTGGGTAATATTTTAGAACAAATGGGGATTACCAGCTCTTCTCAACAAGTAAAGGACACCACGATTTTTGCAGGCGGCCCTGTTCAACAAGAGAGAGGGTTTATTATCCATAACAAAGATGCGGCAAACTGGGATTCCACCATTGCAATCTCTGACTCAACCTGCCTGACTAGTTCGCGTGATATTCTGGAAGCCATAGCCGAAGGCAAAGGACCAGAGTTATACCTTATTGCTTTAGGTTATGCAGGTTGGGGAGAAGGACAACTGGAAAAAGAAATTATTAATAATGCCTGGTTAAACACACCTTACGAAGAACATATTTTATACAAAACACCTGTTAAACAGCGCTGGATTGCTGCCGCCAACGAAATTGGTATTGATATTAGCCAGTTAACCACACCTGCTGGCCACAGTTAAAATGGTTAAAAATGACCCTCTAGCAATAAAAAATACGGATACATATCTGGGCTTTGATTTCGGTAACAAAAAAATTGGAACCGCAGTTGGACAGACCACCACAAAAATCGCTAACCCCTTACAAACCATTCGCTCTATTAACCAGCAACCCGACTGGACACTTATTTCTCAACTTATTGCTGAGTGGCAACCTGCTGGCCTGGTGGTTGGAATCTCCCATCAAGAAGATGGTTCAGCCAACCTGATTACACCCAGAATGAAAAAGTTTTGCAGACAACTGGAAGGCCGCTACAATCTCCCTGTTTTTCAGATAGATGAAGCATTCTCCACCTTTGAGGCAAAACAATTATTATTTGATGACCTTCATGTTAGTGCTGGTAAACTATGGGACGTACAAGATCAACTCGCAGCCCAGCTTATTTTACAAAGCTGGTTAAATCAAAAATCATGAAAGATAACACACTTGAAATACCCGCTTTACTCGCTAAACTGGAATCAGAGCTCAAACAGCTTATTGCATCACGAAAACTTGATAATCCATTAATGATAGGCATACATAGTGGTGGTGCCTGGATCGCCGAACAGTTACATCATCGTTTGAATATAGAAGAACCGTTAGGGTTAATGGATATTTCTTTTTATAGAGATGATTTTTCTCAAATTGGAATGAATCCAAATGTAAAACCCAGTCATTTACCCGCCCATATGGAAGGAAGAAATATTATTCTAATTGATGATGTCTTTTATACGGGGAGAACCATACGGGCAGCATTAAATGAAATTTTTGATTACGGACGTCCTAATCAGGTTGTCTTGGGTGTATTAATTGAGCGCGATGGCAGACAAATCCCAATAAAACCGGACTGTTCTGGCTGCACGATAGAACTTCCTGCGGGACAAAGAATAAAACTGACAGGCCCAGACCCTCTTGCTACTCATATTCAATCTTTTCCCGCATAAGCCATGACAAACTTGCAGCTCAATAAAGAAGGAAAATTAAAACATTTTCTAACAATTGACGGACTAAGCAAAGAAACCCTGACTGAAATACTGGATACGGCAGAGTCATTTGCCAGCATGTCAGAACAACAAGTTAAAAAAGTCCCCCTATTAAGAGGTAAAACTATTGTTAACCTGTTTTTTGAAAATAGCACACGAACAAGAACAACCTTTGAGCTCGCAGGCTCACGATTATCAGCCGATGTAATAAGCATCAACATTGCCACCTCTGCCACATCAAAAGGTGAAAGTCTGCTTGATACCATTCGAAATCTTGAAGCCATGCATGCTGATATGTTTGTCGTCAGACATGCCATTAGTGGCGCCGGACATTTTATAGCCCAAAACACAGCGCCTCATATTAGTGTTATTAATGCAGGTGATGGTCAACATGCTCACCCAACACAGGCCATGCTCGACATGTTTACTATTCGTCAACATAAAAAGGACTTCAGCCAATTAAAAGTCGCAATTATCGGCGACATTCTTCACTCCCGGGTTGCTCGTTCACAAATGCAGGCGCTCAATACGCTGGGTACCAAAGAAGTTCGTGTAATTGCACCAAAAACCCTGCTTCCCCAACAAGTTGAGAGTCTTGGCGTCAAGGTTTTCAACAATATTGAACAAGGTCTGACCGATACAGATGTCATTATCATGTTACGTTTACAAAAGGAACGTATGACTTCAGCCTTGCTCCCCAGCGAAAGAGAATACTTTAAATGTTATGGATTAACCGAAGAAAGACTCAGGCTTGCAAAGCCTGATGCCATTGTTATGCACCCAGGCCCCATTAATCGTGGAGTAGAAATTGAATCCAGTATAGCCGATGGCCCTCAATCCGTTATTCTTCAGCAAGTGAGTAATGGTATAACTGTACGCATGGCGATTATGTCTTTAACGATGCAAAGCAAAGGAAGCGCTGATGTCTAAAATACATATAACAAACGGTCATATCATTGACCCTGCAAATAACATAGATCAAACTGGTTCAATTTATATTGCTGATGAAAAAATTCTGTCTATCCTTAATCCGCCAGATGATTTCACAGCGGATAAAGTCATTGATGCAGCAAACAATATAGTCTGCCCTGGTTTTATAGATCTCAGCGTAAGATTACGCGACCCAGGCCTGTCATACAAAGGCACCATACAAAGTGAAACCACTGCGGCTGCAAGCGCAGGAGTCACGTCTTTATGCTTACCCCCGGATACCAGCCCAGTAATTGATACGCAAGCCGTTGTGGAACTAATTCTCGATAAAGCTGAAAAAACCGGCTACTCACAAGTTTATCCTATTGGCGCGCTAACACAAAAACTGGCAGGGGCCGAACTCGCCTCCATGGCCGCTCTTAAAGAGGCTGGCTGTATAGCGGTTAGCAATGCAACTGCTCCTCTGACTTCCTTACGGGTTTTACGTAGAGCAATGGAATATGCTTGTAGTCACGATTTACTTGTCATGTATCACCCTGACATACCGTCACTGAGTTATCAGGGTTGTGTTCATGAAGGCACTTTTGCCACGCGTTATGGTTTACCAGCCATACCTGACGCGGCAGAATCAATTGCCGTGGCACAATGCCTGGAATTAGCTGAGCTCACGGGATGCCGCTTACATTTTAGTCAAATCAGTTGTAAACGCTCGGCCATTAAAATCCAGCAAGCTAGAAAATACGGGCTTAGAGTATCTGCTGATGTTGCTATTCACCAGTTACATTTAACAGAAAATGACATCGAACCGTTTAATAGTATTTATCATGTACTCCCCCCTTTTCGTACAAAACAAGACCTACAACATTTAAGGGAAAGCCTTGCAAATGAAACGATAGGTGCAATTTGTTCCGACCATCAACCACATGACCTGGATGCAAAACTGGGCGCGTTTCCAGAAACAGAACCGGGTATGTCTTCTCTGGAAACATTATTACCTTTAATGCTAAAACTAGTTGCTGATCATGCAATAACGCTAACTCAGGGAATCTCTGCCATCACTCAAAAACCTGCTAAAATTTTGGAAATACAAAAAGGTGCTTTAACACCTGGTTTCGCAGCTGATATCTGTATCTTCAACCCGATTCTCGAATGGACGGTTAATCATGACAACTGGAATAGTGCCGGACACAACACTCCTTTTTGGGGGGAAACATTAACAGGCCGGGTAACACATACCATTCAATCAGGAAAATTAATTTACTCGCTATATAACATGGCTAAACCTAATTAAACAGGTTAGAGTTGGCCGATGATTCTCGAACATAAAGAACTTGCTAATGCTATGTAAAAATAACAATACTCATGCTACCAGCAGCATTGACGACCTTAAAGGCGATCAATCATGGCGAATTTTCAGAATTATAAGTGAATTCACAGAGGGATTTGATCGACTTTCAGGCTTATGTGATGCAATTTCTATTTTTGGCTCAGCACGACTAATGCCGGAACACCCCTACTATAAAAAGACTGTAGAATTAGCAGAATTATTAGGCCAAAATGACTTCGCTATTATCAGTGGAGGTGGTCCAGGCATAATGGAAGCCGCCAACAAAGGTGCTCATCTACAAAAGCAACCGTCTATTGGCCTAAATATTGAGTTGCCTATGGAGCAAACGCCTAACCCCTACCAAGATCTGTCTTTGGACTTTAGGTATTTCTTTGTTCGCAAAGTCATGTTCGTCAGATATTCAATGGGTTATGTCTGCATGCCCGGTGGCTTTGGAACTTTAGATGAATTTTTTGAATCTCTAACCTTAATGCAAACTAATAAAATTTATCCTATCCCATTAATTTTATTTGGCTCGGACTTCTGGCAAGGGCTTATTGAGTGGATTAAAACTACATTAATTGAATATGAAACGATTTCTATAACAGACCTGGACTTGATTACTATAACTGATGACCCCCAGGAAGTTCTGGAAATCATGATGCGCCACCGCGTATGGAAAAACCAGCAGCGACGACAAAATCCCAAGCGCAATGAATTAATTATTTAAGGTGATTTGTTTGTCAAACCGCCCGAGTCAGGATCGAGGACTCAATAACAGTATTTTGCTACATCTGTATTTTCTGCTATTATTGATCTGATACAACTATGTATTAAAGACATAACATTTTGGGGGGAAAGTATTATGCCTAATTGTTCTTTTTGTGGTTCAAAAGAAGATAAAGCAACGCCTTTATGTCAATCATGTGGATCACTTCGATATCCAGTATCAAGCAACAGATCATCAATTACATCTAGTCGGCAAGACAAATTAAAACTTTCTGCTGCATTTGCTGTAGCCGCTGTTACCCCTGGTGCTTTTATTGTATTAGCAATGATTGGAGCCTCTCGCCTAAATACAATAAGCAGAAAACTATAAATCCATAGAATGTATGCTCAAGCTCCACCCTTCGCAGTTATAGATAATTTCAAGATTAAAATATGAGCCACACACACGATAAAGTAATTTCATCTATTGAAATTGATGGATCAGCAAACGATGTATGGAATGCTTTGGTTGATTTTAATAATTACGGCAACTGGAATCCGTTCATAAC
>VAPK010112376.1_pt1 | contig 12071 bp, 8 predicted proteins | sample 3395031 | NCBI WGS metagenome assembly VAPK01 (sample SAMN08290443, study PRJNA428436) | hydrothermal vent metagenome | isolation source: Deep-sea hydrothermal vent chimney 1 | place: Pacific Ocean: Juan De Fuca Ridge | reverse complement strand
TTGAGCCAAAAAATACGTGCCCGTTTGCAACCGTAGGGTTCGACCATACCCAACCTCTGGTTTTAAATTTCCAAATCAGTGCGCCTGTATTAATATCCAAGCAATATAAATGTTTGTCTTTTGAACCAAAAAACACTTTTCCGCTTGATACAAAAGGCGTGGAGTAAATTAAACCAGCAGTTTTAATTTTCCATAATTGCTGACCTGAGCTGGCATCTACACAATAAATGTAATTGTCTTTAGAACCTATAAATACTTTTCCGTTAGCTACTGAAAGACTTGAATATACCCAGCCTGTGGTTTTGAATGTCCATAGTTCCTGGCCGGTTTCTATGCTTAAGCAATAGAGTTTTTTATCCTTTGAAGTAAAGTAAACGTTGTTATTTGAAACTACAGGGCTTGAATACACCCAACCTTCTGTTTTGTGCTTCCACAGTTCAAGACCCGATATTAAGTCTATGCAATAAAGAAACCCGTCTTTTGATCCTACCAGCACTTTATTATTGGTTATTACAGGGCTCGAATACACCCAGCCTCCGGTTTTAAACTTCCATAGTTCTTTGCCGGTGTTTATGTTTATGCAATACAAATAACTATCAGAAGAACCAAAAACAGCCTTGCCGTTAAATATAGTGGGGGTGGAATTAACCCATCCTTGGGTTCTGAATTTCCAAATTTCCTTACCTGTACTGATATTAACTGAATACAAGTATTTGTCATACGAGCCAAAAATCACTTCTCCTTGAGGTATTTCTTGAATAAGTGTATCCAACATGTTTGAGGAATTAATGCTTTTAATTAGTTCTTGGCTACCATATCCTTTTAATTGTTTATTGGAGGAGAGAGAAGTTGGAAAGGAACCAACAAAAACACTTATAAAAAATAAGTGAACGTAGTTTATAACGCTATGAGTCAGCATTTTGAGTAGTGTTAGTTTCAAAGAACGAAACTAATTTTTGATTTTATTATGATTGGAATCAATTGATTATGTGAGTTTAATCACAATTCAAATGCAGAAAACGAATGTTGCCAGAGTGATATTCAGGAGTTGATTTCTTTCTATGACTAGAAATATTAGCCTTAAAACCTAAAGGAACTCAGGTTAAGGTTGATTCGTTTTATTGAGTAAACTATTATTTTTTATGGATGAAATTCAGAACGAGTTCACACAATAATTTTTTTCTGTTTTAGCTGGTTATGTGTGGGATAAGAAGAACCCGTTTATAAAAAAGCACAAAACAATGCTTAATGCTTTTGCAAAAGTTATTAAGATAAAAAGATAAAAAAGAAAATAAGTTAATTACTCAAAGATAGATTCAGCAAATTCTTCAGCCCAAGCAGATATTTTATTTCTATCTTCAGTGCTTAGCTTTGCTTTAGGATGGGCGAAAACATATCCTTTTAAAGGCATTTCTTTCTCATCTATTTCTTCTATAAGGTCATCTAAAGCTTCGGCTTTGTCAAGTTTCGAAAGAGACTCCCATTTTGAAAAATTCAGGTGTTCTTTACCTTCAATAATATGATTGCCAATAACAAAGGAAGCAGGAGCTATGTACGAATACCAAGGGTAAACTGCCTGGTTGGAATGACAATCATAGCAACTTGTTTTTATCATTAATTCAACTTCTTTGGAAGTAGTATTGTTGGTAAATAAATCTTCAGGATTATTAGTTGAATTTTCTGGAATGTTATTTGGTAAAAATTGAATAATAATCAATACTATCCCGATTCCTATTAATAATTTCTTTCTCATATCATTACTCTCCGGCCAATTCCTTAGCAGAATTTCTTGCCCAGTTTATTAATGTATTTTTATCTTCATCAGACGGCATTTTATCTGGATAATTTGCAGCAAACTTTTTAGTTGGCATGTCTCCTTTCTCAACTTCTTTTGCAATCTTGTTAAGTTTAGATACCAACTTAGAAAGTTTCATTGTTCCTAACTCATCGAGTTTCAATTTCATTTTCGCTTTATAGTTCTTTGATTCAACGTTATGGCAGCTATAGCATGAATTAGAAAAAATAGTGTCAATATTTTTAGGTATTTCAAACCCAGTAGCTTTTTCAACAGGTGGATTAACTATGCTAAAACTGGAAATTAAAAGGTAAATTATAAATAAAATGCTTAGGAGTGTTAGAAATTTATTCATGTTTTTTGTTACTTATTGATTTGATCAAAAATAGGAATCTTAAAACTAGGATACAATGGGAGAGGTTTAGCTTGTCATTTATTAATCACACTAGCTGTTTTTTGATTTTATCTATTAGATAACCTTTTCCGAGTATTTCGCTACAAGTAACCATGGCACTAATGGTTACGCCAAGTACGCCATGCATAACTATATTTTGCCCAGTTAATAAAAGGTTTGAAATTTTGGTTCTTGTACTAATATAAGATTTAAGTGGAGAGTTGTAGTCTCTTGCAATACCATATAAGCTACCATCTGAACCAACGTAATCTCTTAAAGTAAGCGGGGTAGAAGTGTTATAAGTTTTAGTAATACTACGTATTTCAGGAATTTTCTTTTCCACTTCAGATAATAGTATTTGAGCTTTTTTTTCTTTAAAAGCTTGATATTTCTTGTTTCTTTCGCTTAAATGAGTGGTAGTGTTAAAGGTTTCAGCCCAATTTGCTACTTCTTCTATTTTCATATATGAAATAACAATAAGACTTTTTGCAAATCCTTTATTTTTTGATGAATAGTAGATAGCGAAGTCTTTACCCCAATTTTCGGGCTTATAATTAGTTGATTCCCAAACTTCATTTGAGCTAAAGTAATACTTGTTTACTTTTTCATATTTAAGTTTATTGGGCTTTAACGTTAGATAAAGCACAAATGCCGAAGTTGTATTCTCTAAATTTAATATCCTTTTTGTGTACGATTTACGAAGGTTTGTTGTATCAATTAGTTTAAAAGTTTGGGTGGGGTGAATATTTGAAATGAATGTTTCCCCTTTTACGGTTTGGCCATTTTTAAGTTGAACACTTTCTACTAGGTTCTTCACATTATTAATAGCAACAACTTCTTGATTTCTGTAGATTTCTCCGCCCAATAACTTAATTTGTTTGGATAATATATTGCTAATTTTACTTCCACCTCCAATTACACGGTAGGAACTTTCGATGTATGAGTTTATAACTAAAGCATGTATGTAAAATGGCGATTTATTGCCTTCTCCTGCATATAATAAATTATTAGCGGCTAGTATAAGTCTTAATTTTTCATCTTTAACACACTCTTCAATTACAGTTTTGGCACCAATGTAAAAATGCTCCATTTCGGCCTCAATATTAGACTCTGAATTGAGGTAATAAAAAGAAAAAGTATTGCAAACTTCTTTAATCCTTTTGATGTATTCATCAAGACCCTTTTCTTCGTTAGGAAAAAAATATAGTAATTGTGCCTTAAAATTATCATATCCTTGGGCAATAGGGTAAATATTTTTGTCTCCGGCAAAATAGATTTGGTCAAAACCATCAATTTCCATTTTTTCGAGTCTCAATGCATCCATTAAGCCCAAATACTTAAAATAGGGGTAAAGTGGTTGTCCAGGCTCCAGTCCACCGATGTAATGAACACCTGTATCAAATTTAGTTTTATCAAAATAAAATGTTTGAAGAGTGCCTCCAATTTGAGCATTTTTCTCTAAAATGCACACTTTATACCCTTCTCTACTTAATACTAAGCCGGTTATTAATCCTCCTAACCCCGAGCCCAATATTACAAAATCATATTTTTTAGTATATAAACTCATTTAGTAAGCTCGGTTATCTCGAATTCTCATTGGTTTTCTTGCTCCTTCGGGGTGAAGCATACTTGCTAAAATGGTTTTAGTTACCCTTTTAAGTTCAGGTGTTACTCTAATGGTATCAGCAAGTTCTAGTTTAATATTTTTTACTAGTTTGTCACTTATATTATCTGCTACATAAATTCGAATACTATCTGTATCAATGGTATTTTTAGAAATCTCGATTACATAGTTACCGATTTCATCAAATGATTGTAACACTTCTTCGATACTCTGTGGGAATAGCGTGGTTCCTTTGAATTTCATCATTTGATTTTTTCGACCTTCTACAGGACCCAATCGAATTGTATTTCTACCACAACCACATTTATCGGAATATGCTCTAGCTAAATCTCCTGTTCGGTAGCGCAAAACAGGTGTGCCTTCTACACCTAAAGGCGTAACGGTTACTTCTCCTAATTGGCCATCTTCAACGGGTTTGCCATTATCATCTAAAATCTCAACGATGATAAGCTCAGGCAATTGGTGGCCTCCCTTTTGTTCACTACATTCTGTAAATGCCGTCATCATTTCAGTGGATGCATAGGTAGAGTATAGTTCGATATTCCATTGGCCAATTATCTTTTGCTGTAGCTTGTTAGGAGTAAAGTCTTTATTCCTAATGGGTTCGCCTATGCAAATAGCCTTTTTGAGAGAAGACTCATTTGGATTAATGCCGTTAGAGGAACCGAACTTCGCTAATTTGTACAAAAATGAAGGAACTGTAATGGTAACTGTTGGATTAAATCTTGAAATAATTTTCCATTGAGGAGAAGGGTTGCTTATTCCGGAACGAATTACAGAAGCCCCAAGTGATATGGTGCCTGTGTAATAGGCCATCCCAGCCATAAACATTTTATCTAATGTTGTTGTTAGTTGAACAATATCATTACCAGTAACTCCTGCAATTTGCAATGACCTTTTTTCATTATAGGCTAACCTATCAAGGTCGTTTTTAGTAAGAGCGATTATAATTGGGTCACCTAAAGTGCCTGAGGTAGTAACATATTCTGCAATTTTATTGGAAGGAACACATTGAAAGTTGTTGTTATTTTTATCTAAATCATTTTTGGATGTGGCTGGGATTTGTGATAAGTCTGATATGTTTTTAATGGAGCTTGGGTCAATTTTATGGGTATCAAACAGGTTTTTATAAAAAGGAGAATTTGCATACAAGTATAAAATTTGCTTTTGCAATGCAATTTCTTGAGATGCTTTAATTTCTTCTTTGGATTTAAAATCCAACTTATCTTCGTTACTCCGCATTTAGTTAAGTAGTTATTATTACAGTAGCACTTGCCATACTTTTTGTATGAGTTAGGGACACAAAAATATGTTTAAATTTTGATTGGTTAAAATAGGATAAAGTATCTCCATATAAAGTTATTATTGGTGCTCCTTCTGTATTGTTTCTAACTTCAATTTCTTTAAAATTAGCCTTATTACTCCAGCCGCTTCCTATTGCTTTCATATACGCCTCTTTTGCTGCAAATCGAGCTGCAAAGTGTTGTGAAGGGCTTTTTTTTGATTCGCAATAACTTATTTCACTTGTAGAGAAAGCTAGTATTAGAAATTCGTTTTTTTTTATTTTTACAGCCATTCGGCTAACCTCAACAAGGTCGGTTCCTAATCCTTTAATCATCCGAATTATTTTTATTGATTTGATTTTCGATAAACGTTCTTTCTTCTTGGTAAGGAATATCTTTTTTTAGAGCATTTTCGTAGTAATCAGTTGCCTTTTGCGTATTGCCCATGGCTGCAAAGTAATTTCCAAGCAAGAGGTGGGTTTGGTAATAATTGGGGTTGGTAGAAACTAATTTACTTATAAGAGCTTCCTTAATTTTAATACCTTCTTCAGTAGCTTTTAAAATTTTATAACTAATCTCCTTGTACTTTTTAAAATCATTAAATTCTGAGCTATAGAAAAATGGATCAGGAGCAATTTCCAGAGAATCTATTGTGATAGGAAACTTAACTTGATCTGCTTTTAAATTATTAAAATCTACCATTGAATAGGCTGCCATCGTATTCAACTGAAAAGGATAGGATGATACCCAAACTAATTGTTTAACATTATCAAAAATTACGGCATGGTGAGCCAGTAATTGATTTAATGCCAAAGGATTGCCTAGACCAATATCTTTGCCATTAAGCCCTTTTTTATCTCTTAAAATAACAGCCGTATTTTTATAATCTAATATTCCCGTATTGGCTAATAATTCAGCGGTTCTTTCATACCTCCTAACGGATTCTGATGTTTTTTTGTGATCTATATTTAAAGGTAAATCTTTAAGGTTATCACTTTGAAAATGATTGGTAACTATAATGGCATTTGAACTAGGAGAATATATACCTGTGGATGTGGGAGTTTTTTCGATTACAACTACCGTTTTATCAAAGGCAGAGGATATTGTAAAAGACTCTGACACAAATGATTGGTATTTATTGCATATTTCGACTGCTTCATCAATGGTGGAAGCATATTGCAAAATATCTCTAGCGATAATGGATACAGGTGTACCTGACTTTGTTGGAATTTCTGATTTATCTGAATTTAGTGTAATGCCAAGTCCTTTTTCGTTTATACCCGAAACCACTCCAATAAAACTTGGCCAAGTTACCGAAACAGATTTATATCCTCTAGTAGGGTTGCTTAATAAAACAACTTTGTTTTTTGCAAATCCATCACCAAAATAGAAATCAAAATTGCGCCCCATTATCATTTGTTGATTGGTAGAATCAAATTGCCAAGTGCCAAATGCTGTACAGCCTACTAAATGCATATTTTGCACCGCATGCCCAATATCGTGTGCAGCATGATAATTAATTATTCGATTATACTTTGGCCCTATAAAATCAAAGTCATCACTGAAGAACTGCGAAATGCCATAAATTTCCTCACGATATTCTTTAGGGATATTTAAATCTAAATCACGGTTAAACCAAGAGATGCCTAAGGTTAAAATTTGTTTTAAAAACCAAGATGATATTTTAGAATCTATTTCCTCTAGAAATACCTTTTCTTGTTGTTCTCCTAATTGCTTTTGTAAAACTCCTAATGTTCTACCTCTTTCGTATCCATTGCCTTCTATGTAGCACTCCCAATTGCCATTTTTGCTTAATCTTAACCAACTATTATTTAATGTAAAATAAGTAGGGGAGATGGTAATTAAGTCACTTTCATCAACAGATGACTGGATAGGTTCTGGATGATTATAGACTACTCTTTTAACAAACCAAATTGAAAAAATGAAGCATATTATTGCAAATGATATAACTATTTTTTTAATACGATTCACGTGGTAATTTGAATAAAATTCAATAAAAAAAATGGCTGAAGATTAATTGAATATTAGAAGATTTTTTAAATAACATTTGCTATTCTTGCGAGCAAAAATACTAAACTTATGAGGATATTATTCTCCTTTTTTGCAATGTTAATGTTGCCAACTCTATTAAACGCTCAAACTTTTCCAGTTGAAAAATATAAATCTAATAAGGTTACTTGGTACGGCATTGATTACACTAAAATTAAACTAATTGGAGATGCTGGTTTTAGTGACACTGATAATATTGTTAAAACTTACTTTAACGCTTGGAATAATTTTGTACTATCAGAACCTAACAAATATTATGTAAGAGGTTATTTGCACAAACCTGATATAAATATTGACTTGGAACTGGTAAAAGAACATAATGCATTAGTTGATGCTAATTCACTAATTGTTAGTAAAGCTAATTCAATTAGTCAGGATGAAGTGAATGAACTATTAGAGACATATAATTTTAAGAACACTGAAGGAATTGGCGTTATGCTTATTGCAGAGTATTATAGCAAAAATGATGTAAGAGCTTCTTACTTATATGTAATATTTGATACACAGTCAAAATCAATACTATTTTCAAGGAGATATTATGCAGCACCCAAAGGGTTTGGATTTAGAAATTACTGGGCATATACGATTTATAGAACCCTTAAATCTATTGATCAGGATATGAGAATGTTGATGAGGTAAGAGCGCATTGGAAAGTTCAAAAGGATATATTTCTGCTCTAGAGGCTAAGTTTGAAGCTCAAAAAATTGCTTTTGCTCCTGTCGTATTTCAGGTAACAAAAGTATTGCGAGATAAAGGTGTTCTTACCTATTTAAAAAAGAATGGGCACGGCAGTATTGAGGAGCTAGCTAAAGCTTTGGGTATATCTGATTATGGCTTACGAATTTTACTTGAAATGGCGCTGGCTGCAGAAGTTGTAAACTCAAATAGTGCAGATGTTTACTCACTAACCAAAATCGGGCATTTTATCGAAGCAGATGAAATGACCAAAGTTAATATGGACTTTATAAATGATGTATGCTATAAAGGCCTATTTCATTTAGAGGAAGCTATAGAAAAAGGTACCCCAGCAGGATTAAAAGAGTTTGGTAACTGGAATACGATTTATGAAGGGTTATCTAAGTTGGATGATAACGTGCAAAAATCTTGGTTTGATTTCGATCATTTTTACTCAGATGATTCTTTTCCGGAAGCACTTAAGATTATTTTTAAAGACAAGCCTCGAACTTTGTTAGACGTTGGAGGAAATACAGGCAAGTTTTCCATTAAATGTTGCAATTACGATAGTGATATTACTGTTACTATAGTTGATCTGCCTGGCCAAATTGAGATGGCCACTCGAAATATAGAAATGCATGAGTTAAGTAATCGGATAAATTATTTTCCGTTAAATGTGCTTAAGCCTGATAAGCTTTTGCCCAAGGCTGATGTAATTTGGATGAGTCAATTTTTAGATTGTTTTTCTGAAGAAGAAATTGTTTCAATTTTATCACATGCTGCAAAGTCCATGGAACCCAAATCAAAGTTGTACATTATGGAAACCTTTTGGGACAATCAAAAATTTCCTGCTGCTACCTTTTCATTGGTGGCAACCTCGGTATATTTTGCCGCTATGGCCAATGGTAATAGTAAAATGTACGAAAAAAATCGGTTTATAAATCTAATTAAAAAATCTGGATTACAGGTTGTTGAAGAATATTTTCCAATTGGAGTAAGCCATACAATACTTACTTGTGAGCTATCATAGCTTAGTTAAAGCCATTAAGGTATTTGACGACTTAGTAGATTGATGATCGAATGTTATGTTATAGTTATTTTTGTTAGCCCACTCTTCAATAAAAGATTTATTGAAGAAATGGAGATTTCCTTGGGATTTATTAAATTTAAGGTACTTAGTTGACCAATTTTCAGACTTTTTTGTCCATTTATGGCTAGTTTTTAAATCAGATAGACCATCTCTAATAAGAAGTAATCCTCCAGTTTTTAGGCCATTATTGCATTGTTTCAATACTTTGTTTTGATCTTTTTCCGATAGGTAGTGCAACGTATCTGCTATTATAATTGCATCTGCTTCTATTGGTTGTACCTCTGCTATGTCCGAGGTTTTGAATTCAATACCTCCTGTTTTTAAATAAGAGTTTTGGGCAACATCAATTTTATCTTTATCATAATCATATCCCAATATTTCAAATGATCCGTTTCTTAATTTTAGATAATAACTTAAAAACCCATATCCACACCCTAAATCATAAATTCGTTTAGAACCATTGCCAATAATCGAATAATATTTTTCGTAATGATGTTTTTCAAACTTCCATTTTATTCGAAAATACCATTCAAGAACAGGCCCTTTGTATTTGTAGGAGTAAAGTAGAGGGTAGTATTGGTAATCAATTGCTCCACAAATTTGATCAACTTCATTGTAGGATTTTTTAAAATAGGCACTTATTGATTTTGTGCGTTCCTTATAACCAGTTCCATAGGTAGAGTCGTCTGGCTTTATTCTGGGCAATACATAAGTACTCATAAAACCGTTTTTTAAATTGTAATCGTGTTTAGGCATAGTATAGCCATAACCGTGTAACACAATAGGGGTTATGTCTAATTTAAGTAAATCAGCAAGGTAGAATGCTCCTTTATGAAATCGCTTAATTCTTCCATCTGCCGATCTTGTTCCTTCAGGAAATACAATAATGGAATATCCATGATCAATTAGTTTTTTAACTTTTGTTACATTTTCGTCAAGAGATTCAAAGGTGGGTACATAATCGGCATACCTAATGGCACTGCCAAATAATACAGAGTTGTACACCCATTTGTTTACTAGCATTATAACGTTTGGGTGAAGCCTTGCTAATGCCAGAATATCAAAAAAAGAAGTATGATTGGCTATAATTATACTTGGGTTGCTAAAATCGAGATTTTGCATATTATAATACCTCTTTGTCGTGCTAAAGAGGATATCTAACATTGTTCCTGTAATCCATTTTAACATTTCATGAAGCCTATCCTTTTTCCATCCTTTATTTTTAAATGGGATAAAACGAATTATAAAACCAAGAAATACACCTAATAAGCTACCTGAAATAAAAATTGAATAGCCAATAATGCTCATTAATATTCCACGAATTGTAACGGGAGGCTTGCCTACATTAGTTCTACGAGTTGTAAAAAAATGGAATAACAGAGGTTGAACAAAAAAGGAGATAAATACGATGGTTAAAATTCCAGTAACACTAATTGCGGCAATTGATTTTATAGCTGGGTGTTTGGCAAAAAATAAAACTCCCGTGCCGATAATAGTAGATAATGAGGAGAGGATGATTCCAGATTTATAATGGCTTAATACACCTCGCCCATACTTGTATTTAGATTGAAGGCCATCTGTCATAAAAATGGCAAAATCATCTCCCAATCCAAATATAAATGTGATGATTATAATGTTGACAAAATTGAATTTTAAACCGAATAAAACAGAAATTCCAAGAATCCAAATCCAACTTATTGCAATAGGAATAAACGTAATTAATGTAAGCTCGAAACTGCCATAAATAAGGAGCATCGCTACAAAAACTAAGATGCTAGCAAATATTAATAAGTAGTTAAAATCATCTTTTACTGCTTCTGTTAAAAGCGACATTACGCTAGTGCCATCAACCAAGATATAATTAGAACGGTTACCAAATTGTTGCCTAACTTTAGAATAGTCTTTCTTCTTAATTACGATGCTCGTAATTAACGACTTTTCTTCCTTTGCGGATGGGTTATTTGAGCCGAGAACTAATTGGCTTAACGTAGTGCTTTCTTTAATAAAGTTAAAGGGGGCTTCTGGTGTTAATGTATTGCTAATCCAGGTGTTAAATGAGCCGAAGGTGCCTTTTTTAAAACCTAGAGAGTCGCCAGTTTGGCTGACTAGTTTCCACGTAGTTTTACCATTTAGTTCCCAAAAATTATTCCATTGTGCAATTTTTTCTACTTGCTTATCTTTAGGTAGTACAAAAAGCCCTAATGAACTAATTTGCTTAATTTGTATGCTATCATTTAGTGCAATTAGTTCGTAGTAAAGCTGTTGGTTTTTGTTCGCTATTTCATCATCAGAAATTCCTTCAACTAAAAAATGTATTCTCTTTTCGGTATTGGGGTTAATGTTTTGATGTTTAGTTTCTGCTTCTTTTAATCGTTCTGGATAATAATTAATTTTACTAAGGTCACTTTCGAACTCAATTTCTGATGCGAAAAAAAAGAATATAATAGTAATTACTAAAATGATAGAAGCGAAAAGTTTAGAATGCTTAGAGGGCTCTAAGCTTATTTTATCAAATAACGCATCAAGTTTATTTGATTTAGTGAATGATAATTTATGTTCGAGTGGCTTGAGAAGATGAGGGAGAATAAGCAGTACAAATACTAAGGAGCCTGTTAAGCTTAACGCAGTAAATAAGCCAAAATCATGGAGTACTCTAGAATTTGCAAATGTGAGTGATGAAAAAGCAATTATTGTTGTGCTGCCACTTAATGATAACGGAATAAAAATTGTCTTACGGGTTTCAAAGGCATTTTTGCTTTGTTTAAACTGGGCAAAAAAGTGGAACGAATAATCGATTACTATACCTAAAATTACGGCTCCTGCACTGAGTGCAATCCCAGAAATACTTCCTTGAAAAGCATAAATTCCGGTTATGGCAAATAGCACTCCAAAAGTGCCAGGCAATAAGAAAAAAGCAATTGTAAATAAGTTTCTGAAATAATAAAATAAGAGGGCTATAATGCAAATTATAGCAATGGAAAGGGTGAATTTAATGTCTTTTTCTATTTGCTTAGCATTTGCATCGGCAATTAAAAAAGTTCCAAAAAAATCCACTTTATGCTCTTCATTTGAAGAGTTCCAACTATCTCGAAAATTATTCAACTTCTGAGCAAGTAAACTATTTTGGTCACTCTCTGAAG
>VAPK010626603.1_pt1 | contig 12073 bp, 8 predicted proteins | sample 3395031 | NCBI WGS metagenome assembly VAPK01 (sample SAMN08290443, study PRJNA428436) | hydrothermal vent metagenome | isolation source: Deep-sea hydrothermal vent chimney 1 | place: Pacific Ocean: Juan De Fuca Ridge | reverse complement strand
TTGACTTGATACGCTGAAATCAGCGCAGAGATCAAAAAAGCATAATCTTCCAAATAGCCTTTTACTTTTGGTTTTTTGCCTAGTATTATTTGATGATAAAGTTCACCGTCAATATAGAGATTTTTTAGCAAAGCTTCAAGAGATTTCAGTGCTTCTTTAGAGTAAGATCTCTCAACATATTTCGCGGACTTAAAAAGTCCTGTAAGATACATGGCATTCCATGACGTTTGAATCTTGTGGTCAATAAAAGCATAACTCTTTTTCTCTCGGTTGGCTCTTAGTATGGCTTTGGCTTTTTGAAGTTTTTGGGGTGCATTCATGCCGCTTAAATAGGGGTTAGTCCGTTTATGTTCAAAATTACCCTCAGGGTAGATGTTGTAGTAGCTTAAAATCTCTTTGGCATCTTCTTTTAAAAAACCGCCTTTTATTAAGTCTTTTAAACTCTCTTCGTAATTAAACAAAAAATACTTACCTTCTTCTCCATCGCTATCGGCATCACTCGCAGAGTAGTACATATTGTCTTTCTTAAAACGCTCATCAATATTGTGCACCGTCTCTTGTATGACCGTTTTAAAGCGAGGCTCATTGGTAAGTGCATAGGCATTTGCATACGCTTCTAAAAGTTCAGCGTTAGTATAGAGCATCTTTTCAAAATGGGGGATCATCCACCTTTCATCGACACTATAGCGGTAAAATCCACCCTCAATCTGATCATAAATTCCACCTTTGCTCATTGCCATCAATGTTTCAGTAGCCATTAAATAAGCAGTTTTATTACCGGTAATTCGATAAATATCCAAGAGTGCATCTAAAGTCGTTGCGTGAGGAAACTTTGGTGCAGAGCCAATGCCTTTGTTTTTAGAATCAAATTGTGATGTTACCATTTTTACAAAGCTATCGGCTATTGTAATATCGAGCGTAACCGTTGCGTGTTCATCTACGCTTTTTATCTGTTTGAGTGCTGACTCTATTGACGCGGCACTTTTAAGCACTTCTGCTTTTTTGTTTTTATAGGCATCATTTAGAGCGTGTAATACGCCTTTGATCCCGGCTCTTCCAAAGTTGTCATCCGCAGGAAGGTACGTCGCCGAATAAAAAACCTGTTTATTTGGTGTCATAACAATAGTAAGCGGCCACCCTCCGCCTCGACGATTCATAAGCATGTAGATATCTTGATAGTGTCTGTCAATATGAGGATACTCTTCACGATCAACTTTAATAGCAATAAAATACTCATTTAAAATCTTGGCAACCGCATCATTTTCAAATGACTCTCTCTCCATTACATGACACCAGTGACAGGTGCTATAACCAATAGAAAGAAAAATAAGCTTGTTCTCTTTTTCAGCTTTTTTGAACGCTTCATCGCCCCATGGATACCACGCTACCGGGTTATGAGCATGTTGTAGTAAGTATGGTGAATGCTCATTGATGAGTTTATTTGCATTGGCATTTATCATAACAAACACTGCTAAAATTAGGATTTTAAACATCATATATCCTTTTATTTGTGAACATTATTATTAGTTTTTTCAAGAAAGCTAAGATTGTAACACTATTTTTTAAAATTAAATCTTTGCTCTATTTAAATAGTAAACTAGCCTAAGGTTTCTAGAGGTGCCCTTATGCTAGAATCGCGCAATTAAAAAATAACTTAAGTATCGAGTCAGAGAAAATGAAAAAAATACTTATTATCAGTGATGGTGCTGTTGGTACACATTTTATTGAACGTGTCATCAATACTTACTCTAAAGATAATATTTACTATGTTGTTCAGATGCATGCAAAACATTTTGACAATGTTGACCCCAGTAAATTTAAGTTCTTTGAATTCGACCCAACGAGTCTCGCAAAATTATCTAACCTTTTGAAAATGGAATTTATTCAAGTTATTATCGCCATGGATATACCAAGTGATATCATCAATACACTTAAAAATATCCGTGCAATCAAACAGCAGCTTAGTGTTGTTATACTCGATCAGTGGGGACTAGAATTAGATGACAGTTATGTTTATGCTATGAAAGCTAATGATCTCTTGGCATCTCACTTGCTGGACTTTTTACCTAATGTTCCGGTAGTTGCACAAAATGTCGGTTTAGGTGAGGGTGAGATTATGGAAGTTCTTGTTCCATTTGGAAGCTCATTTGTCTACCGTCACCTTGGAGCCATTGAGCAAAAGAACTGGAAAATTGCTGTAATTTACCGCGATAGAAAATTGCTTTTTCCAACCGACAAACGAATGATTCATCCTAATGACATTCTTCTTTTAGTAGGTGATCCTTCAGTATTAAAATCAGTATATCGTGCTATTAAACGTGAATTAGGACAATTTCCGGCACCTTTTGGGTCAACACTTTATCTCTATCTTGATATGATCTATGATGATAACAAACTCTTAGATAATCTGCTGAAACAAGCTCTTTATGTTAAAGATCAACTTAAAAAAGAGTTGATAATTAAAGTTATTAATCCGGGTGACTTAGATCAAATATCAAAAATAAAATCATACCGCGCTGATGATGTTGTGGTGGATATTGCTTATGTAGAAGAAGAAAAAAGTGCTATTTTAACTGATATTAAAAAATATTATATTGGTTTAATCCTAGTGTCGCGTGCACTTTTTAAAGACAATAAAACGCGGCGTACACTCTATGAAAGCAACATTCCGGTACTTAAACTTACACATAAGCCGCTATCAGAGATTAAAGGTTCCGTGGTAGTCTTGACAGAAAATAAAGACCTTGAAAAAGTCTCTACAACGATTTTTGACTTTTCATCACAACTGGGCTTTAATATTGAACTTATTAACAATGTTAATGAGCCGCAAATTGAGCGTCAAGAAGTTATTGAACATTTTAAAAATCTTTCTTCAATTTTCACGAAATCAATTAAGGTTCTTGATGTTGAAAGTAACCAGATTCGTTCACTCGCAAAACGGGAAAACTTTTTGCAGTGCATGCCATTTTCAGAAAAAGTTGCAGCAAGAAACATGTTGGCATTTCTCTCAACAGATAGTGAAAAACTCTATTATCGCTTAGGTGAATACCACCAACTTTTTGTTCCGGTACGCATATAGTTTAATTTTCACCATCTTTTAAGTTAATTGTAAGTATTATAAACAGATAAAATTTATTGGATATTTATGATTGTTGATATTGAGCTAAAAAAAGAGATAGATAATTCGTATAAAATTGTAATTGATTCCCTGCCACGACTCTCATTTAATGGTAAAGTTGCCATTGTTACTAATCCTAAAGTAGCTGGTCTTCACCTGAGCTATTTGCTAGATCGCATTGAAGCTAGTGAGCTCTATATTATTACCGTTGCTGACGGCGAACAGTATAAAAATCAAGAGAGCATTGACACCATTGTCAATAGATTGTTTGATCACCGTTTTAACCGTAATTCACTACTTATTGCATTTGGTGGCGGTGTTATTGGCGACATGACGGGTTATGCGGCTAGTATGTATCAACGCGGTATCGATTTTATTCAAATTCCGACAACACTGCTTTCGCAAGTGGATGCAAGTGTTGGCGGTAAAACAGGCATCAATAACCGCTATGGAAAAAATTTAATTGGTGCGTTTCATCAGCCCAAAGCGGTCTATATTGATCCATACTTTCTCGCTACATTACCTAAGCGTGAATTTAGTGCGGGTGTTGCTGAAGTGGTTAAGATGGCAGTAACATTTAATAAAGAGTTCTTTGAGTTTTTAGAAAGTGCCGATTTAAATAATAGCAAGATTTTAACAAAAGTACTTGCTCAAGCAGTTCAGACAAAAGCATGGGTAGTTTCTCAAGATGAAAAAGAGCGAGGCATACGAGCCGCACTCAATTATGGACACACCTTTGGACATGTAGTTGAGAATGAGACTAAGTATGCAACCTATCTGCATGGTGAAGCCATAGGCATTGGCATGGTAATGGCCAACGAAGTGGCTCTTAAGCTTGGATGGATGAGCAAAAGTGAAGCAGATAGAGTAAAAGCGCTGCTGGTGAAGTACAATATTCCCGTTACTTATGATATTAGTGATGCCAATGCCTTTTATGAAACGTTTTATCTCGACAAAAAGAGCAGTGATACGGCAATAAAGTTTGTTTTACCACGTGGAATCGGAGGTGTCAATATTAGCGATGATATCGATGAAAATCTTATTAAGAGTGTATTAAAGGATTTTTAACGCAATGCGTCACTTTATTTTCATAACATTATTACTACTTACGCCAAACTTTTTAGCATCTGCGTCAATGACTACGCTTGATAACAACGAAAGTAATCAAATGCACTTAGCCAAACAGGCTGCTATTGAAAAAGCACTAAAAGAGAAAAAAGAAAAAGAGCGTAAGATGCGGCTAGAGCGAAACGCCTCAATAAAGAAGCATAAAGATAATATTAAAATTGTTAATATTGAGCTTGAAAAAGATAATATATGGATTAAAAAATACAGTGCTTACCTTACTTATATTGATGTAAAAAAAGATTTGTTGCTCCTTCAAGAGCAGATTAATACGCTAACAAAACGTGGTGACTTGATTGAAGACAGTGATATTATTGACTCTCTTTTAGCCAAGAAAAAACTTTTAACTGATCAGCTGGAATTACTAAAAGGTCACGGCAAAACGCCTTTTGCATCGCTTCTTAAGCCTGACGAGATTGAGGAATACCCTAATATTGAAAATCCTTTAGAGATATTTACGGGAATCTCTTATATTAAACGACTGCATGAGATGTACGATTCTTATGTACGTCGTGAAGATGAAATACGTGGACTTATCGTTCATTTGCGCGATAAAGTTAAAAACTATGAAAGCCTTTCACAACTTAATGCATTAGGGACTGATGATGAAGAGAAATATCATGCGGCTGCAAAACAGTTAAAGAAATTTGAGCGTACTTTAGATACTCTTGAGCTTACTGATGAGCTCTATAAAAAACGTATTGAGTCTATTGAGGTTGAAATTGATAAAGATATTGAAGTACAGCTTGTTGAGCTCGTCAATATTGCAATTGTAATTATAGTATTGCTATTTATCTTCTTCTTAGCTAAGTTTATAGCTAGAAAATATTTAGTCGATAATGAACGTTACTATATGGTGAATAAAGTCATCAATTTTATTAACTTCATTCTTATCTTCTTTGTCCTGCTTTTTGCCTATATTGACAATGCCGGTTATATTGTTACGGTACTTGGTTTTGCCTCTGCGGGTATTGCTATTGCAATGAAAGACTGGTTTATGAGTATTTTAGGCTGGCTTGTTATTGTTTTAGGTGGGTCAATTCATACCGGTGATCGTGTTAGAGTTGATAAAGACGGTATGATGTATGTTGGTGATGTTTTGGATATTTCACTACTTCGTATTACTATTTTAGAAGATATTACACTGACTACTTACTTGCATAATCGGCGAGCCGGACGTATTATTTTTATTCCTAATAACTACATTTTTACTACAATGATCGCAAACTATTCTCATGCCTCTTTAAAGACGGTCTGGGATGGTATTGACATTACAATTACCTTTGAGTCTAACCACAAAAAAGCAGAACATATTGCCAAAGAAGTGGCGCGTAAATATTCTAAAGGATATACTGATATTACCAGAAAGCAACTCAATAAACTTCGGAGTCAATACAATCTTAAAAACACCAATGTTGAACCACGAATTTTCTCTTTTATTGAAGAGAACGGGGTGAAAATCAGTGCATGGTATTTGACTAATGCCTATGCAACGCTAACCCTTCGTAGTACCATATCAACTGAAATACTCGATGCTTATTTAGCCGCTGATGATATTGAAATTGCATATCCTACTCAAAAACTGCATCTTTCTAACAGCGATAGGAGTCCTAATTTACCTGAGGTAGACATTGTATGAAAAAGGTCTTCTTTAAAACATTCGGATGTCGCACCAATGTGTTTGATTCTCAGGTAATGATGAGCCGTCTTGAGGGCTATGCATTAACATTGAATGAAGATGATGCTGATGTAGTTATTGTCAACTCATGTACAGTAACAAATGGCGCAGATAGCAGTGTACGTGGCTACATTAACCAAGTCAATAAAAACACAGATGCAAAAATTCTACTCACAGGATGCGGTGCTCACACTAAAGGCGAATCGCTATTTAAAGACAAGAAGATTTTTGGTGTTTTTGGTCAGAGTGAAAAAGAGAAAATCAGCACACTGCTTCAAGCACCAAAACCATTTTATGAGATTGGCGATCTTGATTTTATTGACAATAATATTGTAGATGATTTTGTCGGTAAGAGCAGGGCGTTTATTAAGATTCAAGAGGGATGTGATTTTAGATGCAGTTACTGCATTATTCCTTTTGTACGTGGTGATGCCAGAAGTATGGATGAAGGTAATATCTTAAAACAGATTGAAAACCTTGCACTTAATGGTTTTGGAGAGTTTGTACTAACGGGAACTAATGTTGGAAGTTACGGTAAAGGCGAGGGTAGAAGCATCGCCTCACTAATGAAAAAAATCTCTCTTATTCGCGGAGTTCGTCGTATTCGTCTTGGCTCGATTGAACCCATTCAAATTGATGATGAGTTTAAAGAGATACTGAGTGAACCATGGGTTGAAAAACATCTTCATATTGCATTGCAGCATACCTCAAAAGAGATGTTGAAAATTATGAACCGACGTAATAAGTTTGAGAGTGATAGTAAGCTTTTCAATGAACTAGCTTCAAAAGGATTTGCTATAGGTACTGATTTTATAGTCGGTCATCCGGGTGAGACAGATGAACGCTGGAGTGAAGCGATGACAAACTTAAAAGAGTTGCCTTTGACGCATATTCATGCTTTCACGTATTCAAAGCGTGATGGAACTCCTTCGTCACTAATGAAAGAGAGTGTTAGCGGTGCCATCTCAAAAGTACGTATGAAAGAGATGACAAATATTGTTGATGCTAAAAACCTTGTATTTCGAAAACAGTACGGAGGAGCTCTTGAAGTACTCATTGAAAGTACTAAAAAGGGACTTTACCAAGGATTAGATCAACATTTCAATAAGATAATAGTCCGTTCCGATGAAGATTTAGCGGGCAACTGGCTTACCATTGAAAACTATGAGGTGAATAAGGAGTCCAATTATGCTGAGTTCTAAGAAAAACAAGATTATACTGGTAGTCTCTGCAGTAGTTTTACTCTCGCTATTTCTGTATGCATTTTTAAGAGATACAGCAGAACTTATTCCTCTTCAAAATGCGCTGCAACTCTTAGAGAATAATCAAGTCCACAAGGTGATTGCATCAGAAGATTACGTCTATTTAAAAACAGAAGAGGGACTCTATAAGCTTGCTACTTCTCAGGTCAATCCAAAGATGTTTTCCGATATTAAAGTCAGTATTGATACTAATAGCACCATGGCATTAAATATTTTATATGCTGTTGTTTTTCTTATAATAGCATCGATTCTCTTTAGACAGTGGCAAAAAACTACATTACAAACTTCTGAGCAGAGTTATTCAAAGACAAAAACATTTCTTCCCCAAAACCAAAGCCAAGAGATTGCCCCAGTGGTGTCTGATGTCAGTTTTTCTGATATTGGTGGTATTAGTGATGTTAAAATTGAGCTTGAAGAAATTATTGATTTTCTTAAAAAGCCGGTCAAATATAAAAACTATGGAGTCTATCTGCCTCGCGGCGTACTTCTAGTAGGTCCTCCCGGCGTTGGAAAAACAATGATTGCTAAAGCCGTTGCAGCAGAGGCTGACGCTCCATTTTATTACCAAAGTGGCGCATCGTTTGTGCAGATTTATGTCGGTATGGGAGCTAAACGTGTTCATGACCTCTTTACAGAAGCCAAAAAAAATGCCCCTTCAATTATTTTTATTGATGAGATTGATGCAGTAGGAAAAAAACGTGAGGGGAATCGAAATGATGAACGTGAAGCGACCTTAAATCAATTGCTTACCGAGATGGACGGTTTTGAAGATTCCAGTGGTGTTATTGTTCTTGCAGCTACGAATAAGATAGATGTTTTAGACAGTGCACTTTTGCGTGCCGGTCGTTTTGATCGCCGTATTTTTGTTGATCTACCGACACCAAGCGAACGTGAATCGATCTTATTGAAATATCTTAAAAAAATTCCTCACAATGTTGATGCGGCGCAAATTGCTAAAATGACAATGGGCTTTAGTGGGGCGTCATTAGCGGCTTTAGTCAATGAGGCAGCGCTGCTTTCGATGCGACAAAATGATTTACATGTAACTGATGAGCATTTTAATCTTGTCAAAGATAAAGTCCTTTTAGGAAAAAAACGTGTTCCGGTTTTAAGTCATAAACAGCGTGAGTATCGAGCACGTTATCAAGCAGCTAAAGGTTTTGTTGCCATGTATTATGATATTCCTTTTGATAAAATACTACTTACAACTGCTTCAATTAAACCGCCTGTTAATACACCAATGCTACAACATGAGATAATTGCACACATTAAAATGTTACTAGCAGGTATAGCTGCTTGTAATATACGTTTCAATGAACACGACAGTAGTGCTGAAGCTGATATTACCGATGCTAAGCGATTGATTTCACAGATGGTTGAAAACTATGCCATGGGTGATTCCATTATTAGCAATGAACACAACTCTAGTAATTTAATTGAAAAGCTTTATGAAGAGACTATAGCATTATTGAAAGAATATGAAAGCAGTCTTGCTAATATCGAGAAAGTTTTAATGCAGTATGAAAGCATCTCCAAAGCACTCTTAAAAAAGATGGTGAATGATATACTATAGTGGATTCTCTCTAGTAGATGATGATATTTTTTTTAAAGAGTATTTAATTGATTCTCCCTATTGTGTCAGCGGTTTTAGTTATGGTGCTATTAAAGCATTCCAATATGTACTGCATACAGACAAACGAATTGACCGGCTACAACTTTTTTCTCCTGCATTTTTTCAAAATCGAAGCAGTGCCTTTAAGCGGTTACAACTTTTAGAATTTACCAAGGATACTGAGGGCTATATTCATCAATTTACTTCAAACTGTTGTGCTCCGTTTAAGTGTAAAAATATTATAATAAAAAATGGTTCGTACAGTGAACTAGAAGAGTTGCTCGAGTATGAATGGGATAGCAAATCTCTTGAACTACTATGCAAACGCGGCATCATCCTTGAAATCTACCTAGGAAGCGAGGATGTTATTATTGATGTAGAGGCGGTTAAAGAGTTTTTTCAGCCTTTTGGTACAGTTTTTTTCATTAACGATGCCAGCCATTTATTACAAAAAAGAGAGGAAAAAACTTGAAATTTCTTATTGTTATGTTACTGATTGTTGCACCGCTGGTATATGCTAAAGACTATACCAAAGATGTGGAGGCGGGGGAGTTCATGCAGATGATGCATGAAGAGTATGAGTTTAAATTGACATATTTGAAAAAACTATTTTCTAAAGTGGAAAAACAAGAAGTTCCTCTGGCAATTATTACGGGTACAGCTATTAAAAATCCAACTCCAAGCGTCAAAAATGAATATCCGTTACATGGAGCATGGGATCGGTATGTGCATTATAAGCTAACGTCTAAACGCATCCGTCAAGGGCGCTCTTTTATAAAAAAACATCGAACAACCTTTAAGCATGTAGAGCAAAAGTATGGTGTACCGGCTGAGTACATTGCTGCTATTATTGGCATTGAAAGTGTCTATGGTATTAATGTTGGGAAGCATCCTGTTTTTGATACTTTGACCACACTTGCTTTTGAACCCAATCGACGTAATGCCTTTTTTAAACGTGAGTTAGAAAAATTTATTTTGCTCTCTTATCGTCAGAAATTTAACCCGAAAAATGTGATGGGTTCGTACACGGGTGCTATTGGATTGGGGCAATTTATGCCAAGCAACTATGAAGCTTACGGCATAGATTATAATAAAGATGGAAAAATTAGTTTGCAACACCCTCAAGACGCTATTGCTAGTATTGCGAATTATCTTAAACAAAATGGCTGGCGAAGCGGGGAAGAGGTGGCAACGCGTGTAGCCTATGAAGGCAATCGGTTTAGTACGTATAAAACGGGATATGATCGTACCTATCATCGTTCTGACTTAATTGGTGTCAAACCAAAATATGGAAAGTGGGATTACAATAATAAAGTGCGGCTTATCAAGCTTGATCGTGCCAATTATGATGAACTTTGGTATGGGGCAAAAAATTTCTATGTTATTACACGATACAACCACAGTGCTTATTATGCTATGTCAGTACACCAGTTAGCAAAAAAAATAGAAAAAGGGTCGTAATTGAGTAATATTAAAATTGGTGTCATAACAGCTTCAGATCGAGCGAGCAAAGGAATTTATGACGATATTTCAGGTGTAGCGATTCAAGATACGATGAAAGATTATCTCAAAAGTGAATTTGAAATTGTCTATCGCTGTATTCCCGATGAACAGATTATTTTAGAAGAGACGATGATTGAACTCTCAGATAAACTGCAGTGCTGTCTGATTGTCACAACGGGAGGTACGGGACCTGCACTGCGTGATGTGACACCTGAAGCAACTCAGAATGTATGTGAGAAGATGATGCCGGGCTTTGGTGAGTTGATGCGTCAAGTAAGCCTTCAGTATGTCCCTACAGCAATTCTTTCCCGTCAAACAGCGGGAATACGGGGAAAATCTTTAATCATTAATTTACCTGGAAAACCTAAATCTATTCGTGAATGTCTTGATGCTGTATTTCCGGCAGTACCATACTGTATTGACCTCATTGAAGGACCGTATTTGGAGTGTGATGAGGAAGTGATTAAACCGTTTCGTCCGAAGCAGAAATAATTCTGCTTAGATAAAAGTAATAGCAGAACCGTTTTTATCTAAACCAAGTTCTACTTTATCGGTACATCCCGTTGCAATAGCTACGAGTTGTGAAGGGGTTATAATTTGCAAATCAATGTCACGCCCCACAGCTTTTTCACACTTCTTAATGTTTGCGTTGAGCATCATTAAGGCATCATCTGAGTTGACAATGAGTATATCAGCGTTATTATCGAATGCATCTAAAAGAATAGTACCGGCTTTTTTATAGGCGATACTAGGATCACTTGTAACAATGCCAGCTCCGCAGGCCTTGGTTGATGCATCAAAAGGTAAAAAAGTTCCTCCAACTGATGCAATCAAAGATTCTGCTTTTTTACATGTAGATTGTTGTGCTTTTGGTTCTAAATAAAAGGCAATATTAAAATCTGTAAATGGATGCTTTAAATCTTCTAAAATTTTTTCAAGAGTAATGTTCTTGAAAATAAACTCAAGTTCATCATTATTTTCAATGCTCTCAAACATTACGCCATATTTTTCAATAAGCAGTACAGAAGAGAGGCTAAAAGACTCCGTTTCTTCTTTAGTGCAGAAACGATCTTTAAATTTATCAATAAGCTCTTTAACAGGTTGCATCTGTTCGCTATTGATAAAACGGCGATTTTTCAATAGTACTTTAATGACATCAATAGCAGGAGTAATATCTTCACTGGGGTAGCTGTTGTTTTCATACTCATAGAGCCATAGACCATTTTCTTTATCTGAAACAACATTTAAAATAGCTTCCTCATGCTCACTTTCATGCTGTAGTAATCGAAGTGCCAATAAAAAAAGTGCGTCACCATGGTAGTTTTGATTATATTTTAATGTTTCTGAAGCATAGTAAGTACGATACAGTGTTCGGTAGTATTTTAAATCATCATCATCGCAATAAGGTGCTAGCAGTGAGTATTTTTGCATAAAGTCATGATCATCAAAGCGTAGATCTTTTGTGGCTCTAAAAATAGAAGCAGGTTCCATAGTAAATCGCGTTCCAAATACCTCAACAATCTCTTTTATTTTAAGACGAGCATCAATAAGTTTTGAGTTAATTTGTACCAATGTTTTTTGTTTCGGATACTCAAAAGAGGGGTTACGTTCTTGCATAATTTTAAGAATATCTTTGATTGATTGTTTCTCATCAAGAATACATGTAAATTGTTTGTAGTGGGGTAGATAGTCTGTAGCTGCATTAAAAAAGAAGAGCTCAATATTTAATGTATGATTCATAGAATTCTCCAAATCAAGGATTGATATTAGAATGT
>VAPK010248577.1_pt1 | contig 12077 bp, 11 predicted proteins | sample 3395031 | NCBI WGS metagenome assembly VAPK01 (sample SAMN08290443, study PRJNA428436) | hydrothermal vent metagenome | isolation source: Deep-sea hydrothermal vent chimney 1 | place: Pacific Ocean: Juan De Fuca Ridge | reverse complement strand
TCTAAAATAGGAGAGGAAAGCTCTAATAATGCAATGTCATTATTATAGGTATATTCATCATAAAACGGGTGTTTAATAACCTGTTTTACTCCTATAATAGTCTCATTGCTATTGACATCATAGCTTCCGCTCATCACTGACAAGCTATTTGCAGGTGTTAATAATTCATAACTAAAAATACAGTGTGACGCGGTCACTGCCCAGTTTGGTGCTATTAATGATGCACCGCAAATATGAGATCCATCTTGACGCAGTGACAAAACCCACTCCCATTTTTGACTCTGCGCGGCAACACTGAGTCCATCAATAACACGCAGATTAATAGCTTCCTTGGCAACAAGAGAATTTACATGTAAAAAAATTACAAGCATAACAATGTTAAGCAGTTTCATATCTATCCTGACTCTAAACAACATGATCTCACGTCGTCATATCTAAATTATCGTAGATTTTAAACTTTAATTGTTAGCAGATAATTAACAACATTATCAACAAAAGCATCATGCTTTCGCTCTTTTAAATAAGCGATATAAAGCTTTCGGACTATTTTATGATTTTTAATACGTGCTTCAAACAGTCTTCCAGACGCCACCTCATCTGAGATAACGTGACGAGACATAATGGAGACAACAGGACGCTGTGCATTTTTTGGCGAATGCATTACTGTCTCTTTAATAGAGGTAGGGCTTGATAGTACACCAATCACATTGAAGTCATTACATGCAACACCCATCTCTTCAAAGATTTCTGAAGTCAGTTTTCGTGTATGTGATTCCGGTTCTCTACATATCCAATCAAAATTAAAAAGATAATCACCCTTTACCTGTTTTGGTATTGGTTGATTAGAAAAAATAACCATCTCATCTTCAACCCACTCTCTGTAGATAATTCCATCGTGAAATATTGGTGATTCAATAAGTGCCATATCAATTTTTTTATCTTCTAAACTGGTAATCACCTCTTCTGAAAGCCCCAGGTTCAGATGCACTTCATTATCAATTTTATTTTTAATACCGCCTAAATGGGCTGGCAATAGATAATTTCCAATGGAATACGAAGCACCCATAACAAAAGTAAACTCTTTGTTAATAATTTTTAGAAGTTCTTTTTCGCTTGCGTTGATTGCTTTTTCTAATTTTTGTGCAATTCTATAGAGGTCTTCTCCCTCTTTAGTAAGGCGAATACCATTTTTTTTACGATCAACAACTCTAGTGTCAAGATACTCTTCAATGTACTTAATTTGCTGCGTTACTGCAGGTTGAGAGATACCCAATTTTGATGACGCTTTAGAGAAACTTTTTTCTTTTATGACGGTTAAAAACGTGTGAAGCTTAGCAAAATCTTTTAGCATTATAATTCCTATAAGTAAGTTTAATAGTATGATTATAACTCATTATTATACTTAATGCAATAGTTTTTTTATAATTTCTATTTTTTTAGCTATAATATATCTTATATATGTTGTTAAAAGTAGTTTGAAAATGGAAAATGAGATTTTTAAAGATTTAAATGAAGCGCAGGCTGATGCAGTCAGACAAATTGATGGACCGCTGTTAATACTCGCAGGTGCGGGTAGTGGGAAAACCAAAACAATAACATCACGGCTTGCCTATCTATTAGAAGAGGTAGGAGTTCCGCCATCACAAACATTAACACTCACCTTTACTAATAAAGCGGCTAAAGAGATGCGTGAGCGCGCATTAAAGATGATTACGACCACATCATACCCACCGCTTTTATGTACCTTTCATAAATTTGGATTACTATTTTTAAAATTTCATATTCATCTTTTAAATCGTGAAAACAACTTTGTTGTTATTGACAATGATGATCGTAAACGTATCATTAAGAAAATTAATTCTGAAATTACAACAGCCCTAATAGGTAGTGAAATATCACGATATAAAAGTTCTTTAATCTCACCAAAAGAGGCTTATGTACAAGCAGAACTTAAAAACTATAAACAAATTGCCAAAATTTATGAAGAGTATGAAGCCTATCTACTTGAAAATAATCTTGTCGACTTTGATGATCTGCTATCCCTCACTTATAAAATTTTAGATGAAAATGATGAACTCGCCCGAGACACAAGTGAAAAATACCGCTACATCATGATTGATGAGTATCAAGACACCAATGAGATTCAACTCAAGCTGCTTCAAAAACTCTGTAGCAGTCATAACAATATCTGCGTTGTTGGTGATGACGACCAGAGTATTTACGGTTGGCGCGGTGCACACATTCGAAATATTTTAGAATTTGATCAGGATTTCAGTAATGCCAATATCGTTAAATTAGAGAAAAACTACCGTTCAACTCAAAAAATTCTAACCGTTGCTAATGCACTAATTGAGCACAATCGCGGCAGGTTAGGTAAAACACTTGAATCAACCAGACCTGAAGGTAAAGATGTTGTCACTATTAAATCAGATCATGAAAACGAAGAGTCTAAAAAAATTGCAGCATACATTGCTGAGCTTATTACATCAGGTGAAAAAGCAAGTGATATTGCAGTACTTTACCGCATCAACGCACTAAGCCGTTCTTTAGAAGAGGGCTTGAACCGTTCAGGAATTTCCTACAAACTCGTTGGCGGATTACGTTTTTATGATCGTGCTGAAATCAAAGATATGATTAGTTATCTGCGCATCATTACCAATCATCACGATAACTTTTCAATTAAAAGAATCATCAACAAACCCAAACGTGGTATTGGAAAGGCCACCATCGAGAAACTTGAACTTGAGTCCATCCGTAGAGAAACCTCAATTTTTGATCTTATTAAGATGCTTCCCTTAAATGAGCTAGAAGCCGTTGTAAGAAAGAAAAATGCTACGACACTCAAAGAGTTCATTAAAAATATTGAAGCAATTCAAACGCTCTCTCTTGCTTCAACATATGATTTTATTGATTCCCTTGAAGAGACTTTTAAAATCAAAGATATTTATTCCAATACACTCGAAGCTAGTGATAGAATTGCTAATGTTGATGAGTTTTACGGAATGTTTAGAGACTTTGTTATTGCAAATCCTGAGGCTAGCTTAGATGAATTTTTAAATGACATCACCTTACAAAGTGAACAAGATGAAGTTGAAGGTGAAAGCATCTACATCATGAGCATTCATGCCTCCAAGGGTCTGGAGTTCAAGCATACCTTTATTATTGGTCTTGAAGAAGGATTCTTGCCACTGCTTGGTGATGGCAGTGACATTGAAGAGGAACGCCGGTTAGGGTATGTCTCCTTTACCCGTGCCAAAGACACCCTAACCCTATCTCATGTTAACAGTCGATTTTACAAAGGACGTCGGACTGACCTGCAAAAAAGTCGATTTTTCAATGAAGCAGGGCTGTGCGAAGGATCCCTAAAGCTTGAGAAGAATACTGCCTTTAAAAAAGGGGATTTGGTTCGCCATAAAATATTTGGTGCCGGACGTGTCATCGGTGTTAGCAAATCGGGTCGTGAATTTAAACTCTCTATTAATTTTGGCGGCAGTAAACGAGACATTCTCGCTTCATTCGTAGAGAAACTTTAGAAGTACATGATCTGCGATAGCAGTATTATTATGACAACCAAACTAAATGGGAAGATATGGCTTTTAAAAACCCATGGATTAATGCCAAAAAACTTTTGATTAAAACCACGAAGTCCAAGCCATAATCCTAAAAATGCTTTCATTGATAGCATCACTTGAAAATAACTCATGCCCTCGCTGCTAACTTCTCCAAAGACTTGGATAAACATGTAAATACCAGTTGCTACCGCGACCAAGAGTGCATAGGGCACTACCTTTCGAACATGTATCATAATGGCTTCTCGTGCCTTATCATGTTCTTCTTGCGTCAAAGTCTGTTTCATTTTAGCAAGAAAAAGATTATCTACAAACAAAAAGCCACCGTAAATAAATACCGAAAAAATATGAATAATGTGTACGAGTTCGTAAGTGATAAGAAGTCCTTAATAAGTAGTAACGGTATTATAAAAGAGAAGCGCAAAATAAAGGTTGATATGAGTCAATTAGTGCTTTTTAGCTAAAATAACAATACTATTTAATAAGGAAATTTTTTGAGAAGCCATAATGACAACTAAATGTGCTACCGATACACAACCCACCAATAAACTTTTTGTCGCTTACAAACCTACCGGACTAAGTTCAAATCAGTTTTTAGGTCGGCTCAAACGAAAATATAAAATTAAAAAAGCAGGTTATTCTGGGACACTTGACCCTTTTGCTAAAGGAGTGCTCATTGTCGCTCTAGGTAATGCGACACGTCTGTTTCGCTTTTTAAACAAAACACCCAAAAGCTACCGTGCTACATTGTGGCTAGGAGCTCACTCTGAGACACTTGATATTGAAAGAGTAACACAAATTGATGATATTGCTGAGATTCCACTAAACCGACTAGAGGATGCTCTGCAATCACTTCAAGGAACACTGAGCTATGTTCCACCAAAATTTTCAGCTAAAAAAATAGATGGTAAACGTGCGTATGCCTTGGCACGTGAAGGTGAGGAGGTTATATTAGAGCCTATTACATCACGGATAGATGACATTAAACTCATTCACTATCAGCACCCTTTTGTCACCTTTGAAGCAACAGTATCTGAGGGAACCTACATTAGGTCTTTGGCAAAACTGCTTTGTGAACGGCTAAAACTCTCAGGAGGAGCACTGAGTGCATTAGAACGCCTGAGTGAAGGCAAGTTTCGATATAATAATGAACAATTTTTAAATATTAAAGAGTATCTTGCTATGCCTCAAAATATCTTCTTAGACAACGTAGAAGATATGTTACTTGGGAAAAAGTTACATGTAAATCAGTTTGAGAACCGTGATGACTCTTACTATTGGATAGACAACGGTAATACGATCTCAATTATTGAGATTAAAGAGGGTGAAGTGAAATATATTTTAAATAAGGTAGCAACATGTTAGTGTTAACACGTAAAGCAGATGACTCTATTGTCATCGGCGATAATATTACCATTAAAGTAGTCTCGGTTGAGGGTGGTGTAGTCAAACTTGGAATTGATGCCCCTAAAGATATCTCAATTATACGTTCAGAACTTCTTAAAGAGGTTGAAAACTCCAATAAAGCAGCATCACACAAAATGGATGACTCCTTTTTAGAAGAGTTTTACTCTAAGTTTAAAAAATGACATTTCACATTTACAAAGCACCGGCAAAAGTCAATATCTTTTTAAAGATTACGGGAACAAGAGGAGAATATCATGAAATACTCTCACGTTTTATGCGCGTTGAGTCACTCTATGACACCTTGTACTTTCAACCAAAAGAGACAAATGAACCGTTTAAGATTATAGGAAACTTTACATGTAAATTGGAAGTAAACACTATCTATAAAGCTTATGTTGCTTTGCAAGAGGTGTGTCATTCAAAAGAGCTTAGCGAATTTTTTATCAACCATAGCATTGTTGTTGAGAAACGCATTCCTGCCTTTGCAGGTCTTGGCGGTGGCAGTTCTGATGCAGCTGCTTTTCTAATAATGTGCAATGAAATACTCTCGTTGGATCTAAGCAACGAACAGCTCACAGCTATTGGTCTCAAAGTCGGCGCAGATCTTCCCTTCTTTATTTCAGGATATTTAAGTGCGAATGTCTCCGGAATTGGTGAGATAGTAGAAAAGTTTGATGAAGCACCACTAGAGCTTGAAATAACAACTCCAGCAATTGAAATTAGTACCCCTCGTGTTTATAAGAGTTATCGTAATCACTTCTTTAACCCAATTGGCAAAGATGAAGCTCAAAAACTAGCACTGATGCCCTCTAAAGAAGTACTGGAAACATTGAGCATTGAAGAAGCAAATGATCTGTTTCAACCCGCACTTAAGGAGTATCCTAAGCTCAATTTACATGTAAATAAAGATTGGCTCTTCAGCGGTAGCGGAAGCAGTTTTTTTAAAGGTGCGAGTCATGGGTGAGACTATTGCAAAAAATAAAAAAGCCTATTTCGATTATGAGATACTTGAAAAATTTGAAGCAGGATTGGTTCTTAAAGGGAGTGAAGTTAAAGGCATACGAGCAGGTCGTGTTAATTTAAAAGACAGTTTTATCCGTTTTGTAAGCGATGAAGCCTTTTTGTTTAATGCCCATATTGGCCGACTTGAAACAACGCACCACTACTACGGTCACGAAGAACGCGGTAGTAGAAAACTTCTACTTCATCGTAAAGAGCTTAACAAGATGATTAAGGCGGTTGAAAAAGAGGGACACACTATTGTACCGCTTCAGATGTTTTTCAACCGTAAAAATATCATTAAAATTCAAATAGCCATAGCTCGCGGTAAAAAACAGTATGATAAACGCCACGACCTAAAAGAAAAGAGTATGAAGCGCGATGTTGACCGCGCTATGAAAGAGTTTTAAAAAGCTACTTGCTTCCCTCATACTTTAGTGATGTTGCTTCTGAGAAATTAGGCACATCATCATAGGTAAAGACTGCATAATATTTATCAATATCTTTAGCACCAAAGTTATCATAGGTATAGCTTGCAGTTCCGCCGTAAAGTTTTTGCCCATCATAAGGTGAGCATGGTACATGAAAACGATTTTTAATCACAATAACGCCGCCAAATGCTTCATCTTTAGGATTATCCCAATCAAGTCTTATCATATTATTTTCAGTGCTATAACGCAGGTTGCTTACTTTTGCCACACCATTACGGCGTTTTTTAATATAATTGACTACAAGTTTTGGTTTATGCGCCAGTTTTTTATCTACAAAACTAACACTGCATGACTTTGCAAAACTTTTATGTGAAGTTGCATAAATTATAAAACGGAGTTTTTGACCCTCTGATGTAGCATCAATTAACTCCTGAATGACGTAAGTATCAAAAATAAAACGTTGTTGGTTTTGAGTCTTAAGATCTTCAACACTCACATCATAACCCACACGTTCAACCACTTCTCTGTTTTTAACATTCTCAAAACTTCTTTCACTACCCTTACACTTCACCATTTCAAGGTGAAAACGGAGATTAGCAGCAGAAGCGATATTATTCGTCTCCAGTTCTACATAAGTATCAAAAATTACCGTATTTTCCATATCAGGCATTGCAGAGAGATCAAACTCTAAAAATGCGTAAATAGGGTCACCGTTTTTATCAAAACCGCAAAGTAGTTTCTCTTCTTCTACGCCCGCCTTTGAGACCGTAAATTCATTTTGTGTCACAAGTTCTAATTTAACATCACTCAGTGTATACGCAATATCAAGTTTTGGTCGGTACGTTAAACCTGAACTAAACTTTCCATATCCAATATCCCACTGCATCATCTGTGATGATCTATCTAGTGGCAGCGAGGTTGGCCCTTCCATTCTAAAGAGGGCTTTTTTACGTTTGAGCGCTTCTTGAAGCAGTGCCACTTCTTGTGATGCAAACGTATAAGTTCGCCAAACCCCTTGAGAGAGCTGGTGGGAGTTTGTAGGCCTATCAATATAGCCTAAAACTTTTGCAGTTTTAATATCATCAAAACTGTACAGTGAATCTATCGTACGCTCATCAATCATCCCCACACGCCACTGTCCATAGCGTTCAATCTGAACCGAGACGCGATTCATAGGATAGTATGAGATCTTTGCCTCAGTAATAATAGCATTCTCAGGAACACTCTCTAGTGAAAATTCTGATACTCCGTAACAGATCCCTTTACTCTCTGACATTCCAACAAAAAGAGAATTATTCCCGAAGTGATCTTTATTCTTTTGAGTCTTTTCACCCAAATAACCAATACCCTCACTTTTTGGAAAAAGAATCTTAGAAAACATATTTGATTCAGCCTGTGTCCGTATTCCAATTTTAGGAGCATAAGGTGACTTAACGCTGCGCTCTTTACATACTGCACGAATAAAGTAGTAGTAGTTTGTTGATCCATCTACATGTAAATCGGTAAACGTCATTGATTTCGTCATACCGACACGATTAGCACTTTGACAAAAACTTTTAGGATGATTAGAACGATAGATCTCAAAATAGACATTTTCCTCTTCAGGATAGTCCCACTCTAGCGTCACCTCTTTAGCACCTACGCTCGTGGCAATAAACGACTCTACGCACGGTAGGCGATTCTTTTTATCATAATTTGGAACTTCCTGAAGCGCACTCATCAAAGCTGGTAGGTTTTCATTAATATTCTCACTCATATGCTCAATATAATCAGAAATATTTCGTGTTCCCACTTCCACCACTAATGATAGCGCCCCTTTAGAGTAGTAAAACTCACGCCCGCTTCCGCTGATGAGATGCACAGGAGGTTTCCCCATATGAACACCATATTCACGAGATGATACTTTTCGAATCTCTTCAGCCATATTTGAAGCTAATACATTTAAATCTGTAGCATCAATAGCATCTTCATGAATAAAATTGTGTGCAGGAAAAAAGACATTGCCCTGTGAATGATAGTCTAATGCGATAGTAATATTATCATGTGCCTCAACAAAGTCACGTATTGCTGCTGTTTCAGGCTCTGAAAATGCTGATGGACCCGAATAAACATTTGAGGATGTGTTCTTATTGGGCGTGAATCCAACACTAAAGTTTCGATTCAGATCAACTCCAAAACTGCCATCTGCATTTTGGCGGCGATTCTTTCTCCAAAACGAAAAGTGCGTTCGTGAGTACTCAAAACCATCAGGATTGGCACACGGCACCATGTAAAGTGTTGCACGTGAAAGTAACTCATTTAGCTGCGGGTCATAATCAATATGATCTAAAATGTACTTGGCAAACACCAAGGACAACTCAATCCCAATCCACTCACGTGCATGAATGGTTCCGGTGTAAAAAAGAGCCGGTTTCTCATGTGCAGTTTTGACATCTTTACTGATGGTAACGCACAAAATATCGCGCTCTTCCCATGTTTGTCCAATATACTCTACTTTAAAAAGGTTACTATTCTTCGCCTCGGCACTCTTAAAAAAATCAATGCAATCTTGATATGAACTATACTGTTGTCTCACTCACTACCCTATTTAAACAATTTTTGCCACTGGGCAAATTGTTGATTTGAGATGAAATCATACTCTTTTAAATCTTCAAATGATACAATAGCCTCGCTATCTAATAGTTCTTTAATCTTCAGCGCAATATCTTCATCCATACCGTAAAATGAAAGAAGCTCCGTCAATGTCACCGTTTTAAAATCTAATGCAATATCTTCAAGTCCGGTTGATGCAGCATCACTGTCTTTAAACGCGTCTTTTACAATATCAGGAAGCTCTGCTTCGGTTTTTGGTGGTGCTATTGAAACTGGCACATCACTAGCAATGGATTCATCAGTGAGTTCCATATCAAAATTTCCTTTATCGGCTAACCAGTACGCACCATCAGCTGAGGGCTCATATTTTGAGAAGTAGAGATGGCGTAGTGTACGAAGTACTGAGGGATCCATTTTACCAAGTTCTTCCCAAGAGAATAGCGGTACATGCGGCATTCTAAAACGCCCTTCAGAGAGATCCCACATAATATATTGACAGATCCAGTCACGAATGTACGGGAACGCCGCAAATGCCGTAGCACATTCTAAAATATATGGCTCAAGCGTATCTTCATCAATAGCAATATCACATGCCCAATACTCTGCTTTAGCTGCCTTAGAGGCTTTAACAGCCAATTCAAGAGCATTCATTGGAACATTGTCATAGCTCATTGAACCACCCTGTGAAGTATTGGTAATCCATTCACCTGCTCCTGAGTATCTCCAGAATGCACATACCGGTTTATGACCGATTAGCATAACACGCAGATCACCGGAATCTTTGAGTTTAATAGCATCTTGAATATACATCGGCACATATTTTACTTTATCAAAAAGAGCCTTCGCTTCTTTATAGCTGTCTACTTTATGAACAAAATAACCACCGTAATTTGATGGTCCGTAAGAGCGTTTAACAATCTTTGGATACTTAGCCGTTTTTAAGTACTCATACCCTTTTTTAGCATCATAAAAGATCTCAGTTTTAGGATCTTGAAGGTCATATTTCTTACAAAAAAGCGTTACATTCTCTTTTGATTTATTTGGAAATTGCGTCTCAATAGAGGGAATAAACCGAACACCTGGGAGTGCTTTTGCAATCTCTTTAAAGGTCTCATACGCCGTTGCCGGAATATTTCCAACCAAGACTTCAATATTTTTACGTCGTACTTCATTAATAAAACGTATTTTATCCTTCCCCCAATGGTATGTGACAGTCTCAATTTTATCAGGCCATCCTCTAAAATTACTGTAATCAAAAAATCGCAATACATAATCTAAATATAAAAACCCAACTTTTGGCAAATGTTTCTTACTCATCTTTTCTCCTCTTATTTTTTAGTTTTTCGATCAATCATTTCAACAATTAAGTCGATTTTTTTATCATTAAAATTTAGTCCCCTCTTCTCTTGTTCCGGTGTCGCAAAAGCAGGAATACCATTGACTTCAAGTACCACATACTCTTCGCGCTCAGTATCATACAAAATATCAACACCGGCAATGTCCATCTTCAGAGTTTTTGAAGCACGTTTAGCAATATCAACAATAGCATCAGTTGGCTCACGCAAAATAATTTTACCGCCAGCACTTACATTTGTACGCCAATCACGACTACTCGCTTGTCGTCCATAACAACTCACAAATTCACCATCAACAATATCAATACGAAAATCTGAAAAATCATTTTGAATAAAACGCTCTACATAAATATTACGAATATTCATCTGATTAATAAACGGCATCAGCATATCAAACTTATCGCGAGTATCTAACAGCGCCATTCCTGCGCCACCCCAACCGTCTATGGGTTTAAATACCATCTTTCCCCACTCCTCAAGTTTATCATACAGTCCATCATGACTTTCACGGTGGCAGATAAAAAAGTCTGATGTCTTCACACCAGCAGTTGAAAGCATCATGTTGGAGCGAAATTTATCTTCAGAAAGTTGAAATGATTTAAAGCTATTAATTGTAGGAATAAAATCATTGACAATTTCATACATGTAAATTTGCCCCACCGTCTGTTCACCGGCATTATAAGAGAAAAAGAGATCAAGATCAATCATATTGGTGCCATTACACATAACAAAGTCATTTTTCGCCTCTGCAAAACGCAGATCAAGCCCCGTGACCGTATCAATTTCTCGTTCATGAAGCTTTGCTGTTATCTTATTGGCAATGACATCACCACCGCCATTGGTGTATATCCACATTCCGACTTTTCTATTCATATCTACCCCTTAATGAAACTTTTATGCTCTGCAAAGTACTTAAATAACTGCGTACTTAAATCTATTCGATCTTCAAAACTCTTTTTATTAGCACGTTCATGATGCGTATGATCTCCATCACCAAAAGGGCCTAAACCATCAAGTGTCACCACACCATTTGAACTGATAATATTAGCATCACTCACACCGCCGCGTTCTTCAGTTAAGAGTTTTTCATTTGTAATTGTTTCAATTGCTTTAACAAAGGACATACTCGCTTCACTTGTCTGCATCACATCACGCTGAATACCGCCGGTGAGTATTGCTGCAGTTCCTTCAACATACGATGTTGCAACAATAGTGTCAATTGCTTTTAAAACCCGTTCACATTCACTACTTGTTTTATAGCGAAGCTCAAAAGTCAAATGTGAATGAGGCGAAATGGTATTGGCGCCGATACCTCCCTCCATTTTACCGACATTAATAGTTGTCCCCTTACTTAAGTCCGTCAAGTTAACAAGTTCTTGAAGTTTATAAGAGGCTTCAAGATTAGCATCAACACCATCACTGTAATGATTTCCCGCGTGTTTGGCAAGACCGGTGATATCAATATAAAAAGTACCGACACCTTTTCGAGCAGTGACAACCTCGCCCTCAACTCCGGCGGCTTCATAAACCAGACAGTAATCGTAATCCTTAGCCAGTTTAGCACTAAGATATTTAGAGTCATCACTTCCTGTCTCTTCATCACTTACTAGCAACATATCGATATTTTTAATCTCACCAAAATTTTTATATATATTTCTTAGAGATTCAAGAGCTACCATATTTCCACCCTTCATGTCACAAACCCCAGGTCCATATATCCACTC
>VAPK010265611.1_pt1 | contig 12081 bp, 10 predicted proteins | sample 3395031 | NCBI WGS metagenome assembly VAPK01 (sample SAMN08290443, study PRJNA428436) | hydrothermal vent metagenome | isolation source: Deep-sea hydrothermal vent chimney 1 | place: Pacific Ocean: Juan De Fuca Ridge | reverse complement strand
GGCATCTCAATATCTGTAATAACAATATCCGGTTCGAATTGTTTGTATAATGCTAATCCTTCTTGTCCATCAGTAGCGGTATATAGAACTTTGCATTGTGATTTTAGAAACTGTGACAGCTGTGTTCTTGTAATATCATCATCTTCAATATACAAAATACTTGAGTCTTTAATTTCAAGTTGGGTTGACATCTTTTTCCCCTTGCATATTGTTCCCTTGTTAGCCCTAAAAATAATCCGTTAAATACGGTTTTATGAAAATGAATTGAAATATGAAGCTATGGCACTCCTTGATCATATCGAACGGAATAATAATAAGCAAAATTAAAACTTATCTTAGAAGCACTTGATGCTATGGTTTTATAACAATATCTCTTTTTATCGAAATAATGGTTATGGTGATACAACATTACTTGTTCTGAATCTCACTAATCTGTTCTTTGATGATTGACTTATTATTTTCTAACACTTCAGAAGATCGTTCATTTACATCAATACGCCACCATTTTTCTTTTTTCTTATATTGGTTAGCTAATTTATCAATGGATAATAAGTCATAAACATTGACCCATTCATCTTCTACTTTAAGCGCAAGATTAGGGTTAAATAGATAATGTCCATGTTTGATACGAAAAAATAATTTACGATTATCCTTTCCATCTCTTGTGAATTCGTTCTTAGAAAGAATACTAGAAAGATAAGCTCGTTTTTTACGGCGTTCAAGCAAGACACTATTCGGCATATGCTCAACCGCATCTACAAAATCCTGACTAGAAAAAGCACCTCCCATATTGATCACTTTCTTCGGTAATATCCGATAAAATAAGGCGATCATCATGTTAAGCATAAAAAATTCCATTTGATGTTTATCTAACTTGATTAAACGTCCATCAACCTGAATACTTATACTGGTCGGCTCCAAAGAAGGGTATGTTTCAGCAAGTTTTTTACGTGCATATTGATCATCACGGCTAGCTTGAGATAAGGCTATTTGTAATGCAGAAAAACCATTTTCATCTATCTTTTCTGTATCTGCACCTTGTTCGAATAAAGCTTTAATAACCTCAATATTTCCCGTCCATGCAGACACCATTAAGGGTGTCTGGTTAAATATATTACGGAAATCAGGACCAAATTGATTGGCCTGCTTAAGTGCTGCATCAGGTTTTTTAAAGCTATAAGCCGCATAGTGTTTTTGCTGTAATAGCTGTAATCCTTTGTCAGGATTTAGAGCAGGTTTAAAATTTGCCTTTATCAAGCTATTGAGTAACTTGCGATCCTCATAAACCAAGGCATATTCAAAAAGTTCTAATTTGGCTTTTTTGTTATCATGCTCAAAGGCTTTTTGTTTCAACATTTCTAGGCTCTCGCCTGTGTTCACCGTCCAGTTCGGTGTTTTTTGTTTAAGAATTTCTTCACGAATACGTCCAGCTTGTTCTTGTTTTCCTTGCAACTCCAACTTATGCGCCTCTTGGCGCCAATCGTCAAGGCTAGAATTGCTATCCTCAATTTCTAATGTCGCCTGTGCATTGTCCAGACCAATAAGATTGAGTAATTTTTGTTTGGGTGCACTTTCTATCCAATACAGATTTTTAATCGCACGGGTTAATGCAACATAGAGAGAGTTAATATAAAACTTATAAATCTCTAACGACTTATCGGTTTTATCTTTGGTGCGAGAAAATTTAAAATCTTTGTCTAAATCTTCTGCTACCACTCCTTGGCTAATTTCACGATAACGCTGTTCTTCTTGAGATAGAAAGTTATAAAGGATAATATTTTCGTATTCCAGACCTTTGGCTTCTTGTATGGTAAAAACTAGAGGGGTACTAAAATGCTGTTGCGCCATAGGCTTTTGTTCTGGCGTCATTACAATAACGGCAAAACGTGTAGAGGCTTTGGTTTTTTTGTCCAGCTCTTGCTTAATATGATCGTTATCTTGCAAAAATACGACCTCACCTTGTGTATGACCATTACTTTCGACTAGATAATGACTCTCCTTGTCGATTGAGCCAAAACGGTTGTTTTTTATTTTTAGTATTTTATTGGCAATTTCGGTGACTTGTGGTGAATTCCGATAATTGGTATTTAAAATACGAATCAAGTTTTCAGTACCCCCTAAATCTTCTTGCTTATAAAACAAACTTTTTACTTTTGACCAGGAAAAAAAGTTTGGATGAACAATCTGATTAGAGTCGCCACACAAAATAAAATCATGTGCCTGATGTAATGATTTAATAATAAGGTAAAGCTGAATATTAGTCAGGTCTTGTACCTCATCAACAATCACAAAATCATATCGAGCTTGCAATTTATCTAAATACTGATGGCTAACAATATTGCTATCATAAAGTTTATTTTCTTGTAAAAAACTGAGATATTTTTCAAAAATACTGTAAACAGCCTCTCGTTCTTCTTGTAAAAATATGGTTTCCTTTATTCCTAGTGCCAAGTAATCTTTTTGGCTTAACCAACTCTTATCCGTTGCTGGCCCAGTAATTACACCACGAAATTCTTCAAATAATTTATGTGCATCACTAAGTTGCTTACCTTGTTTATGGCGACTAAACCATTGCTGGAAGCGTTGAAAAGTAACTGGCTTACCTTCTGGAACGTGAATACTTTCTAAAAACTCCTGAAATGATAAAAAATCGACTTGCTGATCTTCATTGTCGTAATTATGGGCATAATATAAATCACGCGAATTTTTAACCAGATAAGCAGATTGAGTAACATACAAAACATCGCCTACCGCATGTTTCATTTTCTCCAATGTCAGCGCAGTTTTACCACTACCCGCAGAACCAATAATAACCAAGGGAGATTGCAAATCATAGACTGATTGCTGGCTGTCATCAAAAGAAACAATTTTATCTAGGAGGTTAAAGCTTTTATGATTGGGATTTACATAAACCAAGGCATCTGCTTTAAGTTCCTTTGGCGTTTTAATGGTGGGGATTTTGTCTTCATCAAGACTCACGTTTTGGTTTAAAAACCGAGATTTTTCATACGCGTGATTTTTAATGTATTCCAGAATCAAAGCGTAAGGCTTACCTAAATGTTGATAAATAGAAAAAATAATTCGATCATTGCGGTTAAGCTTTGAGCGATATAAATTATCTCCTACTTTTTTAACATCAGCTGATTGAAAATCGTCATTTTCCAGAAATTGAATGAGCTTGGTCAAACCTGGAATAGTTTTAGTATTGAGTTCGTTATATAAAAGGACTTGCATGAATTGAGAAGGCTTAGTTTACTATCAGTTAAAAATAAGGAGATTCAAAAAATTTATCTGTTCCTAACATATCGACATACCGTTTAACTAGGTCTCTAAAGTTTTCTGATTCTTCTAGATATATCCACCTATCTGAAAGACCACGAAAACAAAAGCGTTCGGCTGAAAACAGTCGTTTTTCTTTGTCTTCAAGAAGAAATCTGAGCATTGCCGTATAATTTTGATCCAAAATGTTTCTATAGCTATCCATGGAATCTTCGGCATTCATACTGCTCAGCAAACCAAATAACCCTTGTGTTTTTTCAATTTCCAGATTTGATTCATAAACGGTGATGTATTTATCTTTACAATCCACCCTGTAACGCCTTGTTCGCTGCAAGGCTTTTACTTGATTTTTAACAAACCGTTCCTCTAACTCTGTAATAAGGCGAGGACGTATCTTACGCATAAATACTTGGGCATTTTCTGGGTGCTCATATATTTCATAGCCTTTGGGAATCTTATCTACGGGATTATCTTTTTCTTTTAATGTAAAGTAATATTGAGGTTTTCCTGACTTGGTTTTCCCTTCACTCAAATAATATATTTGTCCAGCTCGATTGGTATATTGCAAGGTCATTGCGATCATCAGTTTTTCATTTTAGGTTTAAGCTCATTATTTCATTCACACCTAAAATGCTCAAGCTCAATATTCCCCAATCACATTAAAAAACTGCAATATAGAGTCGTGCTGAGTATATACTAGCTACCACTATATGCTTTAGGTGAGAAAAATTGGCTGATGATGTAAGAATGCGGGGCTTTAAAAAACGTTCCCCCGTTAAAGATGCACTGGATTGGATACTTAAACAGTCAATTAATTTATCCGAAGAAACTATTTCAATACACGTTGCAACGGGACGAATTCTTGCCAAAGATATTGTTAGCCCGCTGAACATTCCCTGCTTTGACCGCTCTATGATGGATGGTTATGCCGTTATCGCATCCGATGCACAAGGCGCATCGACCTATAATCAATTACAATTACAACTTGTTGGACAATCCATGCCCGGTCATGGCACAGATGTAAAAGTGACCCCAGGAACAGCTGTTAAAATAATGACCGGCGCACCTGTTCCTAAAGGTGCAAATGCCGTACTTCCAGCAGAAAATGTAGACATTGACGAACCTTTTATTTTTGTTTCTGAAAGTGTGGCGGAAGGTAGAAATATTGGACTTATAGGAGAAGATGTTACTTGTGGCAGCACCCTTCTTAAACAGGGACGTCGATTGCGCCCTCAAGATATTGCTTTATTAGCATCTATTGGCACAAAAGAAGTATTTGTACTCAGGCAAATACGAGTCAGTATTATCATCACAGGGAATGAAATACTACCCACTGGGGAAACACCAAAAGGTTATCAAGTTGTAAATTCCAATGGCCCAATGCTGGAGTCTCTGAGTCATCGAGATGGAGCTGTTATAATTAATTCACGCATTGTACCCGATAATTCTGAGCTAATTCGACAGGCTTTGTTAGAAGAGTATGATGTATTACTGATAACAGGAGGAACCAGTGTTGGTGAAGAAGATTTAGTTCCGTTATTGCTATCTGAATGTGGAAACTTAACCATTCATGGCGTTGCCATGCGACCTAGCCGTTCAGCTGGAATGGGTAAAATTGGGGAGCAACTTGTCTTTTTACTACCAGGGAACCCTGTTGCTTGTCTTTGTGCTTACGATTTTTTTGCAGGTCATTTTATTCGTCAATCCTCTGGATTGTTTTCAAAAAATCCTTACTCATCCAGTCTTAAACCCTTAAAACAAAAAATCACATCAATGATTGGACGAACTGATTATGCGCGAGTTCGTCTTTCAAATAATGAGGTTGAACTTTTAGCCATTAGTGGGGCAGGTATTCTCACCTCAACCACACAAGCAGACGGCTTTATCATTATTCCAGCCGACAAAGAAGGCTATAGTGCAGGAACTGAAGTTGAAGTATTTCTTTATGACTAGGGAATGGATTTTATAATGGAGCAACAAAAGCAATTCCTTGATGTAATCGATACTGACATAGCAAAAGCTCGCTTTGAAGCCGCTATTTCATTAGATCCTCTAGGAGAGGAAATGATTGATTTAAATCATGCATTGGGTCGGGTTCTCTCTAAAGATATCATTGCTCGCGTTAATGTCCCTTCCTTTGATCGTTCTAACTTAGATGGTTTTGCGGTTAAAGCTTCTGATACGGTAGGTGCAGAAGAATATCGTTTAGTCTCTTTGCAATTGAACGACGAACAAATAGCCGCAGGCAGTCAACCTAAGCAAGAAATAAAAAAGGGGTTTGCAACCCAAATTGCAACGGGAGGTATGCTGCCCCGAGGAGCTGACGCCATTATCATGGTGGAACACGCTGATTTTAGTGAGGGAAAACTGCTTATTAGCAAAGCAGTCAGTCCAGGGTTTGGAATTGCTTTTGCAGGGACTGACGTATCCAGTGGAGAAATCATCCTATATCAAGGAGATCAGTTAACTAGTCGTGAAACAGGTATATTAGCAGCCATTGGTGAAGATAAAGTGCCTGTCTGGAGACGACCCAAGGTAGCTATCATTTCCACAGGCGATGAAATTATTGCCCCTGGGCAACCTATGGTACCGGGCTTTGTCTATGATTCTAATGCCCGTATTATTGCTGATGCAATAAAAGAATTAGGGGGTGAACCACTTGAACTCGGTATAGCTATTGATGACTTAGCCGAACTACGAGACAAAATTAATGCAGCTTTAAATAAGGCTGACATAATTTTGCTATCCGGTGGCACAAGTAAAGGCCAAGGGGATTTGTCATATCAAGTTGTTTATGAACTAACCAACCCGGGGGTTATTCTGCATGGCGTAGCCTTAAAGCCCGGCAAGCCTATTTGTCTTGCTGCAACACAGGGAAAACCTGTTGTTGTTTTACCTGGCTTTCCTACTTCTGCTATTTTCACTTTTCATGAATTTATCGCACCCGTTATTCGTCGATTATCTGGGTTAGCCCCAGCCAGTGAGAGTATTCGAACCGCCAAGCTTGATGTTAAGGTTAAATCAGAAATTGGACGTACTGAGTTTTTATTAGTTCGATTGCTGGAAAATTCACAAAAAGAAAATGATACTGAATTGATTGCCTACCCGATCGGCAAAGGTTCAGGTAGCGTGACAACTTTTAGTCGCGCAGATGGCTTTGTCCGTATTGATCGACACGTTGAGCTTATAGAGGCTCATAGCACAATTGAAGTGCAATTAATCAGTCGAAATACTAAACCTGCGGATCTGGTAATTATGGGCAGTCATTGTGCTGGACTTGACCTAATCATGAGTCAATTAAAAAGTTTGGGGGTTCAAGTTAGATTAATATCAGTAGGTTCATCAGCAGGACTTGCAGCAGTTAAGCGAGAGCAGTGTGATATTGCCAGTATGCATTTATTTGATCCTGTCAGTCAGAGCTATAACGAACCTTACCTTAAAGAAGGACTGAGTTTACTTAAAGGTTATCGACGGCGACAAGGTTTACTCTTCAAAAAGGATGATCCACGTTTTCAAGGCACAGATGCAAAAACAATTATTCATCAAGTAAAAAATGACCCCACATGTATGATGATTAACCGAAACACAGGCAGTGGTACACGAGTATTGATCGATCAACTACTAGATGGCAAACAACCCAATGGCTATTTAATACAAACCAGTAATCATCGGGCAGTTATGGCTGCCGTTCAACAAGGTCGAGCGGACTGGGGCATTGCTATTGAAGCAGTAGTCGATGATGCAAGTATTGGCTTTCTTCCCGTTAAAGATGAGCATTATGACTTTATAGTCTCGGATTCAAAATTACATAAAAACTCGGTTCAAGCTTTTATTCATTTACTCCAAGATGAACAACTACTTTCATCTTTGGCTAAACTTAAAATACAGACTGATGCATCAACCGGATCATTTCTGAGTTAAAATTCCTTTTTTGCAACCTAAAGCTATTCCTAATTACTACACAAAAAAGAGATAAAGAACCACCATGTATAAAGGTTATCGCATAGGAGTAGTTATTCCTGCTTTAAATGAAGCGCCATGTGTTGAACAGGTGATTATTGATATCCGCACACTAACACATGCAAACAACACACTTATTGATGAAATTGTTTTATGTGATAACGGCTCAACTGATGCAACCGCAAGCATTGCGGAACAAGCTGGCGCTCAAGTTGTGCATCAACCCATTAAAGGTTATGGCATAGCTTGTTTAACAGCAATGGCGACGATGAAGCAAGCTGACATTGTGTTATTTATCAATGCTGATGGTGCAGAAATAATCGAACAAAGCGTACAACTCCTCGATGAAATTATAGCAGGAGCCGATTTGGTGATTGGTTCAAGAACATTAGGTCAAAATGAGAGTGGTTCTATGTATCTGCATCAACGCATAGGAACTTGGCTAGTAGTTACCCTAATAAATTTCATATGGCAACAAAAACTAACCGATCTAGGCCCCTTTCGCGCTATCCGCTGGGAGGTGTTAAAAACACTCGATTTAAAAGATAAAGACTTTGGCTGGACTGTTGAAATGCAAATTCAAGCTATTCGAAAAAAGTTTGTTAGCATTGAAATTGCCATTAACACGCGGCGCTCGATTAGTCACTCTAAAGTCAGTGGAACACTGTCAGGCACCATAAACACAGCGAAAAAAATGTTTTCTACTCTATTTTATTTTGCTTATCAAGATGCCTATTTAAAACTAAAAAATATTATTAAAAGTTAAGTTGAATAATAGAAATAAATTACCCATTTTTTATCAATTCACTTCCTAACCTGCAAGCCTAAGTAAAATGGCTTCAACTTTATCTTGAGGCATACCGCTACGCACATCAATTTTCAACATCTCGGTATTTTTTTGAATAATATGTCTAATTTCTTCCTGCTGATCTTGTTTGAATTGACCTAAATTAAGAATCTCCGCTTTTATATTTCCTGAAATATAAAGAGCTGTAGAGCCCAGACCAAAAAAACCGTTATCCCTATCTTTAATCATTAAGCCACCTCTAATAATAGTGTACTTAACATTCGGACAAGCACTATTTTGAAACCCATTCCAATCTTTTTGTCCATAATTAAAACAGTCTTTACGCGTAAAGATTATCGTATTCTCTGTAACCTCTACATCATACCCTTCTATTGCAGTAGCAAGAAAAACGGCATCAGGATTACCATAAATACCAGCACTTTTATGACGTATGACTCGGGTATCATCTAAAGATTTTAACTGTTGTTTGCTTTCCTCTGTATGGGGTTCTTGCTGAACCTTAGTTGTCTTCTCGTAAGATCGCTGAGACGGTTTAGACGTTGAGCATAATTCTACAATTTGCTCCTGATTAAAACCTTCCTTTAAATAATAACTTACGTCTTCTCTTGGACAAGCTGCGTATGCTTTAGCTGAAAACAAAATAACAATAAAAACAAATTTTGATAGAGGTAGTATTTTTTTTGCAGTCAACGAAAAATCGTTTAAACCATTAGCTTTAGACATTTGTTTATTCCTTGAGCATTCTTTTTTAAGAAAACTAGATCTAGATAAAAAAACTGATTTTATAAATTCAAGCAGTTACCTAATGATTATAGCTAAAAATAAAAAAATAATTAGTTCGTGCATAGATCACTGTTTTTTATTTTTGTGATGGGGTCTAACATTTTCCCTTGTACACATTGAGTACCCGACTATATTTAATTTCATAGATTCTCACTTAACTTCAATTGATTAGAAAATACTAATACAGAATTTACTCATATAGGCTCAAAATGAACAAACAAATAAAGAACATGGTTACATTTTCTTGTCTTCTTGCCTCTTCGTCTTTGTATGCAGACTTTAACAATACGCTATACGGTGACTTTAGGTTTTCTGCAGGCTATATGGATAGAAACAGCACGAAAAGTGATGGTTTTACTGCAAATAATAATGCATCAAGGATTGGTATTAAAGGATCTGTTGGCAAGAGTGATTTAAAAGCAATTTATCATTTTCAAGCAGGTGCTAAAAATGATGGTGCGGGCGCAGGTGCCGCAGCAGGTAACAACTCAGCATTTACGGCGCGCTTTTATTTTGCAGGGCTTAAAAGTGCAGATTACGGAAGTATCATCTACGGAAGACATTCCACAGCATATAAAATGTCTGGTTTACGTGTCGATCCTTTTTACGATACTTCGGCAGGTTTAGGTAATGGCGGTGCAACTTATGGTTTATCAGGCATGACCAATGGTTTTACAAATAATGCTATTGCCTATATATCCCCTACTATACTCGGAGGGCTTTCTGCCAATGCTGCTATTTATATAGATGATAGTGATGCCAATAAACATGATACAAATTTTGGCTTACAATATGCAGCTGATGGTGTTACCGTGGGTGTTCAGCAATTAATTATCGGTAATGGTTCTAAAACCAGTAATAGCACAGGTATTGCTAATACTGCGGGCGTAGAATCAGCGACTCGTGTTTATGGCGGTTATAAAACAAAGGATTGGAGCTTAACGGGATCGTATGAATTTCAAATTGCTAAGGATTCAAACGCACCCGATATTAACCATTTGTATGTAGCAGGTACCTATAATGTAATGGAAAAAACTAAGCTTGCAGTTTCTGTCGGTCATGTCGATGACGGTCCTTTTGAGGGTGTTGGCTGGCAAACAGGGATATTTTATAAAATTTTACCTAAGACAGAAGTTTACGCTCTATACAGTGGAACTTATCTTGAAGATGACTTCAAAAATGATGCACATGTATTTACCGTGGGTGTAAGCCATAAATTTGCACTTTCTCATTAAGGAAATATAGCGCTCGTTCTCGCATGGAATATTCTGCTACTTTTTCGGTAATAGTGGAAAGAGATAAATAATCGTTTCTTTTCACTCATTACCGCATCCATTGCGCATCACCAAAAAAATATACCTATTGATATTAAATTTATAAAGATATTATAAGGTACTAATAAGAATTCATTTAAGCCGCTCTTTTATTGCTAGTTAAGTATCTACAAGCTACAAAAATCATCAAAAGAAGATGAAAATTCTTTACTTAATTAGAATTTGCTAATACAATAATTGATGAGGGTTTTTTGTCAAGAGGTTATTATGAAAACATTAAATATTGTTACAAGTTTGGCTTTATCATTTGCAGTTGGAACCGCCGTGGCAGATGTTGAATTATCCAGCTTGGTTCAATGGGAAGAAACCCAAAACGGACAAGTGGTTACAAAGGTATCAGTTTCTAACGCTGATTTTGTAAAGAACATAAATGAAATGGAAGCGACTGCAGCAGGTGGGGAACAAATTTCAAGTCTTGTTCAGTGGGAAGAGTCGCAATATGCTACCCCCTACCTATTAAAAGACCAATCAGATCATAACATTGTTTCTAAAATTAACACGATGGAAGCAACGGCTGCTGGTAAAAATCAAATGTCTAGTCTAATTCAATGGGAAGAAGCATTCTAAAATTGCTCAGCCAACTAAATATAGAGCCAGAATAATCATTATTCTGGCTTCCTTTTTATACTACCTTAAAATATATAAATTCCCAGACTGCTCGTTTCCTTGTATGAATCTTCATAGCTTGGTCAAATATTTTTCTTCAAATTTTTTAGCTTCTATTGGTGGACTAAAATAATACCCTTGATAGTTCAAACAACCATGTTCTTTAAGATACGATAATTGTTCGGCTGTTTCTACGCCCTCTGCAATTAAATTAAAACCAAGCCGATCCGCCATAGCGATAATGGTTTCAATAATCACCTGACCATTGGGGACTAGATTAATATCATCTACAAACATTTTATCTATCTTTAATTGATCTAGCGGAAAGCGTTTTAAATAAGCTAAAGATGAATAACCCGTGCCAAAATCATCAATCGAGAAATTAATGCCAATTTCTTTTAATACCTGCATTTTTTCAATGACCGTATCAATATTATTGACTAATATGCTTTCGGTTAATTCAAGGGTCAATTTTTCTGGATTGGCTCCGGTTTCTTTTAATACCTTTTTTACGGTGTCAACATAATTTAATTTGCTAAATTGTAACGGGCTGACATTAACAGCAATATGAGAAAGTGTATCCAAAGCATGCCATTGGTTAATTTTATTGCAGGCATCTTTTAAAACAAATTCACCGAGATCAATAATCAATCCGGTTTCTTCTGCAACAGGAATGAATTCGGCTGGGGAAATAAAGCCCTTTACCGGATGTTTCCAACGCAGTAATGCCTCAGCACCCACCAACTCACCCTTGTCATTTATTTGAGGTTGATAATAGACTGATAGGTCCTGATGAGTTAAAGCAGTTCGCAGATCTTTTCCAGCAAAATTCTTGCAGTCGCTTTTTCTTGCATTTCGGGCAAGAAGAATTGAACTGAATTTCTGCCTTCTGCTTTTGATTGATACATTGCCGTATCCGCTTGCATTAGCACCGTTTCCAAATTATCTTCTTTACCCGTGAGAATAACAATCCCTGCGCTCATAGTGATAAAGAAACTGTGTCCATTAATAGTAAATTTTTTAGAAATGATATTTTGCAGTTTCTTGATGATTCTATTTAGCTCTACTGTTGTCGTATCCAGATTACTGGTAAGTCGGGTGATAAGAATTGCAAATTCATCTCCCCCAAGCCGAGCAACGGTATCTTCCATTCGTATACTTTGGGTAATTCGTTGTCCCAGTTCTATTAGCAACAAATCTCCAATCGAATGACCTAAGGTAACTCGCAACAAATAACCCACCCATATTACGCAGAATTTTTGTTTGTCTTTGCCGTTGTAGTAACGGGCGCATAGCTAGTTACGTAACTGT
>VAPK010204066.1_pt1 | contig 12081 bp, 10 predicted proteins | sample 3395031 | NCBI WGS metagenome assembly VAPK01 (sample SAMN08290443, study PRJNA428436) | hydrothermal vent metagenome | isolation source: Deep-sea hydrothermal vent chimney 1 | place: Pacific Ocean: Juan De Fuca Ridge | reverse complement strand
TGGACGGAGGGATTGAAAGTTCAAATCACATTCGTTTTTTTTAAATTTTTAAGGTTAACACTAATGAATAGTACCTTCAACCTCCCCTTTCTTCGCTCAACATAATTTTGTTCAAAACTTAAGCCTTTAGAAATGAGCAAATTCATTCTCAGGAGAGCTTTTTTTAGTACTTCGTAACTGCCACAAGAGGGCTTCCAAATGCAAAAGACAAGACTGCTTCGCTGAAGAACCAAGAATCTTCTGTCTTGATTATTGGTTCTAAAAAATCTTTTACACTTCGGCATCATTTTTGTTGCTATTTTGTTAACCTCGCCTTAATTTTTTACTCTAATTCTCTATTAGAGGTCTAAGTTTAACCCTTAAAAACAAAATTATGAGCGACAGAAACACTCCCGAAGTTAATGCAGGATCTATGGCCGATATTGCATTTTTATTATTGATCTTCTTTTTAGTGACCACTACACTTGATACTGATACTGGCATATACAAACGATTGCCCGAAAAAAATACTAGTGAACCTAAAGTCGATGTTAAAGAAAAAAACATATTTGAAATTCACATCAATTCTAATGATGAAATACAAATTGAAGGCACTCAAATCATTAAAATTGAAGAACTAAAACCATTGCTTATTAATTTTATAGATAATGGAGCAGACAAAAATGCAAAAGGAGAAAAATGCACTTGGTGTAACGGCAAAAAAGATGTTAATTCATCAGATCATCCTGAAAAAGCAATCATTTCATTTCAATCTAACAGAAGCACTTCTTATGCGGCCTATATTGCTGTACAAAATGAAATTTTAAGTGCTTATAGTTCGTTGAGAAATGATTTGTCAAAATCTTTATATGGTACGTCTTTAGATAAATTAACCAGTGATTATAAAAAAGACAAATCAAATATTGAATTATCTCAAAAAATTAAAACTATAAAGACAAAGTATCCTCAATTAATTTTTGAGCAAGAGCCAACAACACCAAATTAACTCTACTTTTTATAGTATGAAAATTCTTAATATCCTTTTAATAAATATAAGAATCACATTTGTAAAATAGTTTAAATTATGATTACATTTACCAAAACCTTAATTTTTGGATGCATTAGATTTTTTAGAGTTTAGATTTTTAGATATTCTAGACATTGCTTTGGTTGCTATTTTACTCTATTATGTATATAGATTGATTAGAGGTACTGCTGCTATTAATATTTTTTTAGGAATTGCCATTGTCTATTTAATATGGAAACTAACCGTTGCTCTTAAAATGGAGCTATTAAGTGATATTTTAGGTAAATTTCTTGGCGGAGGTTTTATTGCCTTGATTATTGTTTTTCAACAAGAAATTAGAAAATTTTTATTAATGGTAGGCTCTACCAATTTTGCTTCAAAAAAAGGATTTTTAAAACGTTTTAAATTTTCAAATACTTTCCGTGACGATCATGTTACCACTGATGTTGAAAGTCTTATTTCTGCATGTGATGAGATGTCTAAATCTAGAACTGGTGCATTGATTATACTAGAAAGAAACAATAGTTTAGATTTTGTAAAACTTACAGGAGACAAAATGAATGCCGAAGTAAATAAGCCTTTATTGTCTAGTATTTTTTATAAGAATAGTCCGCTACATGATGGTGCTATTATTATTGAAGATAATTTAATTACTGCTACTAGAGTGATTTTACCTGTAGAGAAAGATATTTCAATACCTGATCGCTTCGGGTTGAGGCATAGAGCTGCTTTAGGGATAACGCTCCGTTCTGATGCTGTTGCATTGGTTGTTTCAGAAGAGTCTGGGCAAATATCTTATATTAAGGATGGTGAATTTATTCTATTTAATGATATAGATAAATTGACTGACATTATTAAAGAAGACCTAGAGTAAATAAAGTCATATGCTCAATGTTAAACTTGCTTTAGCTGTTTCAAATTGAATCTCATACAATTTACTATAATAACCCTTTTGTTTTAACAATTGTTGATGCGTACCTTGTTCTACAATTTTTCCTTTTTCCATTACAATAATTTTATCAGCTTTTTTTATTGTTGCCAATCTATGAGCAATAATAATAGAGGTTCTATTTTCTGTTATGGTATTAGTAGCTTTCTGTATCAACTCTTCTGATTCAGCATCAATTGAAGATGTCGCTTCATCTAAAATTAAAATGGCAGGCTTACTTACATAAGCCCTTAAAAAAGCAATCAATTGCTTTTGACCAACAGACAACATCCCTCCTCTTTCTTTTACATTAAAATGGTAACCATAAGGTAATGACATGATAAAATTATGAATACCTATCTTTTTTGCAGCTTCTTCAACTTCTTCAAAACTAATATCCTTATTATTCAATGTGATATTATTTAAAATAGAATCAGAAAATAAAAATACATCTTGTAACACTACACTTATTTGGTTTCTTAGAGTTAATAAGGTGAATTCATTTAAGTCTACACCATCAAGAGTAATACTGCCAGAATTAATGCTGTAAAACCTACTCAATAAATTTATAATGGTTGATTTTCCTGCTCCTGTTGCTCCAACAACCGCAACCGTCTCTCCCTGATTTACATTAAAGGATATTCCTCTGAGCACAGGTTCATCCTCTAAATATCTAAAATACACGTCCTTAAAATTGATATTCCCTTTTAATTTTTTAGCTTCAAGTTTTCCGGCATCAACCTCTTCAGCATCCTCATCTAGCACAACAAATACTCTTTCTGCTGCAACCATCCCCATTTGTAAGGTATTAAATTTATCTGCAATCTGTCGTAGCGGTCTAAACACCATACTTGTCATTGTAATAAAACTAGTAATTGTACCAAATGAAGCTCCTCCATCTATAGCAGCAGCTAATCCGCCATACCAAACGATAGCTCCTAGGGTAATTGATGATAAAATCTCTACTATCGGAAAGAAAATGGAATAATACCAAACCGTTTTAATATGGGCCTTTTTATGCTTCTCATTGATCTCTAAAAATTTATCATAATCAGTTTTTTCACGAGTAAACAATTGTACAATTTTCATTCCTGAAATCCTTTCTTGTACAAAACTATTTAAACTTGCTACCTGATTTCTAACATCTTGAAAGGTTGATTTTATCTTTATCTGAAAAATCTTTGTAGCATAAACCATGATTGGTAATACCGCAACTACAATCAACCCTAAACGCCAATTCATTAACATCATAATGATAATGATAACGAATACTTGTAATAAATCGCTTATAATAGCAAACAAACCTTGCCCGAAAATACTAGCAATAGTTTCTATATCTGAAACTACTCTAGTCACTAATTTCCCTACAGGTGTTTGATTATAATATTGCATTTTAAATTTCAGCACTTTATCAAATAACTGTGTCCGAATATCTTTAATGATGTTCTGCCCCAACCAATTGGTGAAAAATATAAATAAAAATTGAAAAACTACTTCTAATAAAAGGACTCCAAATAGTATCAAACTAAAATTTAAGAGTTGCTGAGCATTTTCACTCAGAATATAATCATCTACAATCAAACGCAATAAAACAGGACGAACAGCTGCTAAACCTGCGAGCAATAAAACAGAAATAATTGAAAATAAAAATTCTCTACGATAACGTCTTACATAAGACATTAATCGTTTAAATATTTCAAAATCAAAAGCTTTACCTGTTACTTTCTTGCTCATTTATATTTTTAAAATTTCTTTAGGATAGATAATTTCTGACAAAAACAAACCTTGTGCTGGCACTGAAACTCCTGCCCTACTTCTATCTTCACTTTTTATAATGTCAATCATATCATTTGTTGTTTTTTTACCCAAACCTACTTCTATCAAAGTGCCTACAATTGCTCTAACCATATTTCTTAAAAAACGATCTGCCGTTATATGAAAAGTCAATCTTTTACCGTCTAAAACCCATTTGGCTTCTGTAATATCACAATTATATGTTCTTACATCGGTTTTAGATTTGGAAAAACATTTAAAATTAGTATAATTTAATAGAACTTCAGCAGCTTCATTCATTTTATTCACATCTAATTTTTGCTGATGTATTTGCCACGTAGTTTCTAATAAAAACGGATTTCTACCCAACCAAACTTTATAATCATAACTTCTACTTACGGCATCAAATCTTGCATGTGCCTCTTTATTGACCAAAAAAATTGACGCAACAACAATATCATCTGGCAAAAAAGCATTTACTTTTTGCTGAATTACTGCAACATCAAATTCAGTATCAACATCAAAATGGGCAAATAATTGTGTTGCATGTACTCCTGCATCCGTTCTTCCTGCTCCGACAATATCAATTTTTTCTCTTAAAATGACCGAAAGTGCTTCTGTTAACTTTTCTTGAACCGTCACAACATCAGGCTGTACCTGCCATCCGTGATAATTTAAACCGTGATATGATAATTCTATAAAATATCTCAAGAAGTCTTATTTTTGTTGATGAGCAAAGATAGGAATTCCTATTTTTAAACTCAACCTGAAATTTACAAACTATTATTTTGAAAAAAATCCTATTACTTTCTGATACACACAGCTTTATTGATGAGCAAATACTGAAATTCGTAAAACAAGCTGATGAAGTATGGCATGCTGGCGATATTGGTGACACTAAAATTACCGATACAATCAAGAAATTAAAACCGCTCAGAGCCGTTTATGGAAATATTGACAACAAAGAAATTAGATCTGAATTCCCGTTAGATAATAGATTTACTGTAGAAAATATTGATGTTTGGATTACTCATATTGGTGGCTATCCGCACAGATATAATTTTAGAATAAAAGAAGAAATTAGTAATAACCCACCAAAAATTTTCATTACTGGACATTCACATATTTTAAAAGTTATGAATGACAAGAAGTTGAACTTATTACATTTAAATCCTGGTGCAGCTGGAAAACATGGATTTCATCAAGTAAGAACTATGTTGCGTTTTGAAATCAACAAGTCAAACATTGAAAATTTAGAAGTAATCGAATTAGAGAAAAGAACTTAAGGAATTGGCACTAAAATAAAAATATTAGTTCCGTTACCTTTAGAAGACTTAATATTAAAAACTCCCTGCATAACTTTAACTCTAGCTTTGATATGACTCAAACCTAAACCATCTTTATTTTTAATCGCATTCACGTCAAAACCCTTACCGTCATCACTCAGTCGAACGCTTAACATGTTATCATCTCTATGCACTAACATAATAGTTGCATTTGTCGCATTGCTATGTTTCAAAATATTATTGATTAATTCTTCAATTATATTATAAATTTTAATTTCAAAATCTTGATTATATCTTCTTATATTTTTGTCATCACTACGCAATGTAATTTTAGAGTTAGAGTATTTTTGACAGGTATCATGTACTGCAAAAGCAAGTCCAAATTTTAATAATATTGATGAAATCAACTCATGAGACAAATCTCTAATCTTTACGGATGCTTCATTAACAATTAATTGTGCTTTTGATATTTCTTTAGGTGTGTTTTCTTTTAATTGTGATTTTGTTGCCTGTAAATGTAAATTTGCAGAAGACAACAAGGCACTAACACTATTGTGTAAAATCTCTGCTATAGATTTTCTTTCTTTTTCCTTAGCATCAATAGTAGCATTAATGATTCTGGTCTGCATTTCATTTTCAATTTGTTCAATTTTATTACGCTGTATCAATCTATAATTTCTGTAAAAAATATAAGCTAAAATAATAAAGGCTAAAAAAGCCATTGCTGATCCGAAAAACAAGAATTGGGTTCGTTGCCTTAAAGATTTCTCTACTTCTAATTTTTGTGCTTGTTTGACCTCATTATATTTAGCTTCAGCTTCAAAAATATTTTGTTTAATACTTGCTTGCCTAAGGCTATCTGTCAAATCGGTTGCTTCTTCAAGAAAATAATAAGCCCGTTCAAACTTACCAAGTTGCTGATTTGTATAAGCCAATTCATAAAGTACGCGTTCTTTTAATTTAACCGCTCTACCTGTTTTTATTTTGTTTAGAAATACATAAGCTTGATAATAGTTACTTCTTGCTTCTTCATATTCTTTTTTACTATAATAAACTGAGCTGTTATTCTTTTTATTCAGAAACTCTAAATCTTCTTCTACTTTATTTAAAGTAAGCTGATTCTCCTTGTTTTGTAAGTTATTATCTAAAGGATTATTTTGAGCATAAAATGAAGTACTCATCAAAAAAAAAGCTATTGAGAATAATGCTCTTATTTTTAATATGTTCAATTGAGGAGATAACATCATAAAGCAAATATCAAGGATTGCTAATACTTTTCTAAACTATTTCATTTTTCATTGCAAAAATGGCTAAACCAACACTATTTTTAACATTGATTTTCTTAATTAAATTCTTACGATGCGTTTCAACAGTACTTTCGCTTATTCCTAAATTATCACCCATTTCTCTTGTAGTATATTGCTGAGCAATCAATTTTAATATTTGATATTCACGTCTAGTCAATGAATTAATCAGCACCCCTTCTTGGCTACCGTTATCATGTATAGGCTTACCCATAAATGTTTTCATCATCTTTTCTTTGACTTCATCGCTAAAGTATTGATCGCCTTGATGTACATTTCTAATCGCTTTTACAATGTGTTCAGCTGCAGATTTCTTAGGTACAAAACCTAAAGCTCCCATTCCTAAAACTTCTTTTATGAGCTTGATATCATCATAACTAGATAAGATTACAATTTTAGGCACATCTTCAAGTTCTTTAAACTTTTTAAGTACTTCTAATCCGTCAAGGATTGGCATACTGATATCTAAAACCAATACATCCGCTGAATGTTCACTGAACCAATTAAGGACTTCCTTACCATTTAACGAATAACCAACTACATCAATATTTCGTTCTTGACCAAGCACTGCTATTACGCCATCAATAAGTATTTGATGATCGTCAGCAATATGAACCGTAATTTTATTATCTATAAACTCGTCTAATTCAACATTGACCATACTTCGGTTAGTTATAAATTCGTAATAATTAAACTGAATATTTTGACTTATATTGCCTCTTTACTTAAGACTAATACAATATTTGACTCCTAAAACTCTTCAACTTTAACTGAATCTTTCTTGAAATTCATCAATATATTTACAATACAATCAGTCTTTTCAAAAGTAATACCTTAATAAAACAAAGTCAATAGTGAAAATGGGTGTTTTTAAAACCACCCATAAACCACTAGTTTTCATAAAAATAGTGATGAATTGATTGTTTTACTATAAATAGTTGAGAATATCTTATCTTCTAAAAAACTACAACCAAAATGTTAATCCACTTACTTTCAGAAACTTAATAGCAAATGCAATAAGAAAACAATCGAACTAGCCTAAAATCAAATAATTTGTATATTGCAAGTAGGAAGAAAACTAATTTTTTATAAAGTGAGTACAACAACTCCTTTCTCCCTTTTCTTCTTTAATTTGGGGGGTGTATCTGTGTTTAGCGACCAAAAATACTCCTAAATTATTGCAATAAAGATCATAATTATTATTATATATTTATTGCAAAAAACTAGAGCAGTCAAGTAAAACTTGACTGCTCTTTAATTTATAATAAGATGCTTATCTCAATCTATCGACCGATTTTACTAAATTTTCATCTTTTTGAATGGCTTTATTAGCCATAACTAATAAAACTATTACTGCAAGTGGTATAAAGGTTCCTATACCTTTACCTAGAGGCAAACTCTCTTCTGGTAATGCTGTCGCTAATAGTAAAAAATAAATTAGCACTCCTAAAATTGTCAAATTCGCTAAAATATTCAATCGATTTAAAACAAATTGATTCTTTCTATTCTTAAATAATAAAATACTTATTAGACTTAATATACCTGACACTATAAATAATACAGGAATCAATTTAAAAATAAGTTCTTCTTTCTCTAATAAATACATTGCACTAAATTGCTCTGTTGCAATATTTATTTTCAAGTCAATCAAAAAAATTAAACCAATAGAAAGCAAAAAGGCTAGAAATAAATATAATGTTTGAATTCGTTGAATCATTTCTTTTATTTTTATGTTATTTTTTGCAAAAATAAGTTAATCTTTTTAAGAATTAAACTTATATATAAAATTTAATTTGTATAATTGCATCACAAATACAATATATTGTAAATCATCTACTTTACAATATTCAAAAAACATATCATAAAACTTACTCTCAACTCTTATTTTCAAAAGAGAAAATTTTACAAAATAAATTTAATTATATTCATTAATCAATGTTTGAAATCGAATCGTTAAAACAAAAAAAACTACCTGAATTACAGGAAATTGCAGAAAAAATTGGTGTTCCAAAATACCGTCAACTTAAAAAATTAGACTTAGTATATCAAATTTTAGATGTACAAGCTTCTAAACCAGTAAAACAAGAGTCAAAACCAAGGACTATACGTAAACGTATTCAAAAACCTTCTCAACCTCCTGTTCAACAAGAGAGCAAGACTACGACTCAAAAACCTAAAACATTAGAAGAGGCTCCAAAGGAAGAAGCTATTAAAACTGAAGAAAAATCTATTTCAAAACCTGAACCAAGAAAACCTGTTTCGAGACCTCAAAAAGAGAATATTACTGCTGAAAAACAACAAAACTCTCCAAATAAGAGACCTCAAAGAAAAGAACACAACCAAAACGGTTCTAATCAAAGAAATACAAACAAACACAACAAACCTCAAGCTAATCATAACAGAAGACAAGGTAAATATAGAGACCCAGATTTTGAGTTTGATGGAATTATTGAAAGTGAAGGTGTCTTAGAAATTATGCAAGATGGTTATGGTTTTTTACGTTCATCTGATTATAATTACTTATCATCTCCTGATGACATTTATGTATCTCAATCACAAATAAAATTATTTGGCTTAAAAACTGGTGATACTGTTAGAGGTATTGTTCGTCCTCCCAAAGAAGGTGAAAAATACTTCCCTTTAATTAGAGTTTCTTTAATTAACGGATTAGACCCTAGTATCGTTAGAGATCGTGTTGCTTTTGAACACTTAACCCCTTTATTTCCACAAGAAAAATTCAATCTTGCTGAAAAAGGAAGCTCTATTTCTACTAGAATTATTGATATGTTCTCTCCTATTGGTAAAGGACAAAGAGGTATGATTGTTTCGCAACCAAAAACGGGTAAAACTATGTTATTAAAAGACATAGCAAATGCTATTGCTGCGAATCATCCTGAAGTATATCAAATTGTTTTATTGATTGATGAAAGGCCAGAAGAGGTAACAGACATGCAACGTAATGTTAAAGGTGAAGTTGTCGCTTCTACCTTTGATGAACCTGCTGAAAAGCACGTAAAAGTAGCAAATATTGTTTTAGATAAAGCAAAACGTCTCGTTGAATGTGGACATGATGTTGTTATTCTTTTAGATTCAATTACACGTTTGGCAAGAGCTTACAATACAGTTGCACCAGCTTCTGGTAAGATTTTATCGGGTGGTATTGACGCAAATGCATTACACAAACCAAAGCGTTTCTTTGGTGCAGCTCGTAAAATAGAAAACGGAGGTTCTTTAACTATTATTGCTACTGCATTAACAGATACTGGTTCTAAAATGGATGAAGTAATCTTTGAAGAGTTTAAAGGAACTGGTAATATGGAATTACAATTAGACAGAAATATTTCTAATCGTAGAATTTATCCTGCTGTTGATTTAGTTAAGTCTAGTACACGTAGAGATGATTTATTACTTGATGCAAAAACAGTACAACGTATGTGGGTAATGCGTAAATATTTAGCCGATATGAATCCTATTGAAGCAATGGAATTCATTAGCGAAAAGATTAAATTCTCTAAAAATAATGAAGAGTTTTTAATGTCAATGAATGGCTAAAAAATAAAATTACTAATTCAAATTGTTGAAAGTCAAACACTCATGGTGTTTGGCTTTCTTTTTTGCTCAAAAACTTGCTTTTAGTTGAAATATACTTATCTTTGCCGTCCATATCGCGGGATAGAGCAGTAGGTAGCTCGTTGGGCTCATAACCCAAAGGTCACAGGTTCGAGTCCTGTTCCCGCTACTAATATAAAAAACCTTACTTTTTGTAAGGTTTTTTTATGCGATATTATTTCTCAACTCTTAGTATTTTATACTCCCAAGGTTTAAAGGTGAGTTGTTGTTTCTCATTAATTAAAAACTTAGAACCAACTATATAATCAGTAAAATTACCACCAACAGGAATTGAAAAAGACATTGATTCATTGGAGAAATTCCCAATAAATAGCACTGAATCATTTCCTTTTGACCTTCTAAATAGCATTATATTTTCATTACCAACTTCCATCCTTTCATAAGATGCTGCATCTTTACCTCCGTTTATAGCAAGATTGTTATTTTTAAGGTGTCCTAATTTCTTTAATAATTCAAAATATTCTCCTCTAGTTTTTGGAATAGAATCTTTTTCGAAAAACTTTAACCTGTAGTCTAAATCATATTCTTGTCCGCTATAAATCAAAGGCATTCCAGGCAACATATAAGTTAAAGCAGTAAATAATTCTTTATTATTAGGCATCCGTTCTTTTACAGTTCCACTCCAAGAATTTTCATCATGATTGGTAATGAAATTCATATTGATATCATCTTTCTCCAATACCGTATCTAGTTTTTGTAAATACGCATCTAAATCTTTAACGGTAGCCTCTCCTTTAGAAATTTTATTTAAGATATGGTGACCTTCCCAAGCGTATTGCATATCAAATCCGTTTTTTAGCAATTCTGGTTGTTCAGCTTCTGCCAACATAAAAATTGGTCTTACTTTTTCCATTGTAGCTACAGCTTCTTTAAAAAATGCTGGAGGTACTTTATGTGCAACATCCATCCTGAAGCCATCAATTGCCGTATTATCAATCCAATATTTCATATCTGCAATCATTTCTTTACGCATATTCTCATTCTCATAATTTAAATCGGCAGTATCTGTCCAACCCCAAGATTTTCCAGTATCTGGATTTATCGGATCTATAATTTCACCTTTTTCATTCTGAGTATAATATTGGGGATGTGCCGTAATCCAAGGATGATCCCAACCTGTATGATTCGGCACCCAATCAATAATTAAATAGATTCCGTTTTTATGGGCAGTATTTACTAAGTTTTTAAAATCTTCTAATGTTCCAAATTCCGAATTTATTGCTTTATACTCTGAAACAGAATAATAGCTTCCTAAATATTTTTTACGCTCTTCTATATCTTTAATATCACTGGTAAAGACATCTCCACTCGCTTTTCTTTTTATTTTAGAAATCGGATTGATAGGCATTACCCATATAATCTTTACACCTAATTCCTTTAAAACGGGAATATCTTTTCGGAATGCTTCAAAGGTTCCTTCTGGTGAATATTGACGGATATTTGCTTCATATATCACCGAATTTTCTAGCATAGTATCAGAAACTGGAGCCAGTTGCTCTATTTTTGTTTTTATAACTTTTTTCTCTGCTTTTTTTTCTGTTTTACAGGATATAAATAATACACTAGCTATAAATAATATTAATATTTTTTTCATAATTATATTTTTTTTAGACCTCACAGGTCTCAAAGACCTGTGAGGTCTCCTAGATTCGATTTACACTACACGGTTACCAAACTATTTGGCAATACTGTTACTCCTTTAGTATTTACCAAAATATCCAACTCCTTATCTCCATCAATTTCAAAAGAAGTCTCTGCTTGTATTACACTTACTTTTAAAACTTGACCTCTAAAATTCACTTTAAAAGAGTAGCCTTTCCATTGCTTAGGTATTTTTGGATTAAAGGATAGTGTATTCTTTTTTATACGCATTCCTCCAAAACCTTCAACAATACTCATCCAAGTACCTGCCATAGATGTAATATGTAGGCCTTCTTCTACTTCATGGTTATAATCATCTAAATCTAAACGCGAAGTACGTAGATAAAACTGATAGGCTTGTTCCATTCTACCCAATTTTGCTGCCTGAATACTATGTACACATGGCGACAATGAACTTTCATGTACAGTAAATGATTCGTAAAAATCAAAATGACGTTCTAATTCATCATCTGAGAAATTATCCTCGAAAAAATAAAATCCTTGTAGCACATC
>VAPK010250266.1_pt1 | contig 12090 bp, 11 predicted proteins | sample 3395031 | NCBI WGS metagenome assembly VAPK01 (sample SAMN08290443, study PRJNA428436) | hydrothermal vent metagenome | isolation source: Deep-sea hydrothermal vent chimney 1 | place: Pacific Ocean: Juan De Fuca Ridge | reverse complement strand
GCCAGGGACGAGGCTGATCTCCTTACCGTCGTTGAGCTCAGAGCGAATGTCTTGGTCCAACATGATTGTTGGTACGTGTGAGAACAATCCAACACCGAGGACCTCACCCATTGTGTTTACCCATCGGTTCCAGCATCATTTCCAACTGTCGATGTCGGCACGACGCATCCCTTCCGTTTGGATCAAACTATCGGAGTATCGTGACCGATGACGCAGGCCAACTCGACAAATCGTTTGGATCCAAACTATTATCCGTGGCGAGACACCACTACACCCACTGTCCCTGCCAGAAGGAATACACCCGTGAGCTTGATTGATCCTGATTTCATGATGGGCGACGACCACGCCGATCTCACGTCACATGACACCTACACCAGGGGCGTTCCCCACGCGACGTTTGCCAGGCTTCGCAAAGAAGACCCCGTATCCTGGATCGACGAAGAAGACGGAAGCGGCTTCTGGGCCATCACAAAGTACCGCGACATCATCGATGTCAGCCGTGACTATGAGACCTTTTCCAGTCGCATGGGCATCCGCCTCGAAGAGATGACCCCGGAGGAAACCGAAGCCCGCGGCACCATGATGGAGACCGATCCGCCCGACCACACCAGGCTGCGCCGACTGGTCTCAAAGGGATTCACCCGCCGCAAGGTCGAGTCCTACGAAGAGCAGATACGTGAACTGGCGGCCGAGGTGGTCCAAACCGCGGTGGCTAAGGGCGAGTTCGACTTTGTCACCGATGTCGCCACCCAGTTGCCAATGAAAATGCTGGGCAAGCTCATGGGAACACCAGACGAGGATGGCGACCACTTGGTCGAGCTCGGCGACTCATTGCTCGGCAATACCGATCCCGAGTTCACCGACTTTGTCGTTGACCAGATGGACACTGACGAGTACCGCATGGTGCCGTTCCGTTCACCAGCCGCCATCGAGGTGTTCGAATACGCCCGTTCTCAGGCAGCTGCACGGCGCGAGCATCCGACCGAAGACATCATCACCCAACTACTGGCCGACACCACCGACGGCGATCCGCTCACCGAGTTGGAGTTCAACAACTTCTTCACCCTGTTAGTTGCCGCTGCCAATGACACCACTCGCTACACGATGACCGGCGGCATCCATGCCCTGCTCTCTCGTCCCGACATGATTGCCCAACTCAAGGCTGCGCCCGATGACGACGAGCGTTGGATCACCGCAGTGGACGAGATACTTCGTTGGACATCGGTCACCACCCACTTCCGGCGCACCGCATCAGTCGACATCGAGATGAGAGGCAAGCAGATCAAAGCCGGCGACAAGGTTCTGATCTATTTTGTTTCTGGCGACTTTGACGAGGACCAATTCGAGAACCCCTACCACTTCAATATCGATCGAGTCTCCAATGATCACATGGCCTTCGGTCGCGGCGGGCCACACCTGTGCCTAGGTGCATGGCTCGCCCGCATGGAGGTCCGGGTCACCCTGCAAGAACTATTCAAGCGAATCGACGGAATTGATCAGGTTGGCGACGTAAGCAGACTTCGGTCCAACTTCATCGCTGGAATCAAGCACCTCCCCGTCGCCGTCCGCTGAGGATTCGGCTTCAGCCAGCCACCGGCGCTACCACTAATGTCGGTAGTGACGGACTCTCATCGCCCTCACCTCCGACCGGAGAAACGAATCATGTCAAGTTTCAATCTCAGTGATCCGCGCCGAGTTGACGTCGAAGGCGTCAGCGTCTCCCCCGACCACTACATCGGTGGTCAGCGTGAGTCATCGCCAAACACTTTTGAGTCTCGATCTCCGTCAGACTGGGACCGAGTCTTGGCCGAGGTGGCCCGAGGAGATGCAGCCACCGCTGACCTTGCGGTTACTGCCGCCGTTGACGGCTTCAAGGTTTGGGGCTCGATGACCCCAGCCGAGCGGGGTGAGATCATGCACCGCATGGCTGACCTGATCGAAGCCAACAATGACGAGATCGCCATGGTCGAGACCATGGACATGGCCTTCCTCTATGAGTCAATGCGACTGCGACTGGTAGCTCGGGGGGCCACGAATTTTCGGCTCTACGCCGACCTTGCCATCGAGCACCAGGAGCGATCCTGGGACGGCCGAGGCGGAGCCCACGTTGTGCAATCAATGCCAGCGGGCCCCGCCGTCATCATCACCCCATGGAACGCCCCGTTCATGCTTTCCACTTGGAAAATCACTCCGGCGCTGGCCGCTGGTAACTCAATCATTCTGAAACCGGCCGAGTGGTCGCCCTTGTCGGCCTCACTGCTTGCTGACCTGGCCGACGAAGCTGGCTTCCCCGCGGGATCGTTCAACGTGGTGCAAGGAATTGGCGAAGAAGTCGGCGCAGCCTTGGTTTCTGACCCTCGGGTTCGTCGTATCAGCTTCACTGGTTCACCACCGACGGCTCGCCATATTGGTAAGGCAGCAGCAGAGAACATCGTGCCTTTCACGGCCGAACTCGGCGGCAAGGGCCCGCTAATCATCTTCGCCGATTGTGATCTTGATGCTGCCGCCAGCATGGCGTCTGGCCAATTTGATGACTCCGGGCAGGTTTGCCTGGCGGGTACGAGGCTTCTGGTTGAGGCGTCGATCAAGGACGAGTTTCTGGCAAAGTTCAACGAGCTGGCAGACAAACATGTGATGGGTGACCCTCGTGACGGTGCCACCACCATGGCCCCCATGGTCCACCCCGATCACGTCGACAATGTTGAAGGATTCGTCGAGCGGGCGAAGGCCAACGGCGACTGTATTGTCCGTGGAGGAAGTCGCCCGAGCCGGTTGAACTATGAACCAACCCTGATCGAGCCCAAGTCCAATGACAGCGAGGTGGTGCAATCAGAAATCTTTGGTCCTGTCCTTACTTTCCAAACGTTCGAGACTGACGATGAAGCCGTTGAGCTGGCTAACAGCACTGAATATGGGCTCTCTTCGCTGATCTTCACCAGTTCCAACGAGCGTGCGGTCCGGGTTGGTCGTGCGGTGCGAGCTGGCATTGTTTGGGTGAACACCTTTCTCATTCGAGATCTGACCGCACCCTTTGGCGGCATCGGTATTTCCGGAATTGGTCGAGAGGGCGGGGCCCATGCGCTGGAGTTCCATTCTGATCTCAAGACCCTGATCATCAAGGAAGGAACGACCAGCTAGTCCAAGCAGCTAGTTCAGAGATTCAAGGGTACGTAGAACGGTACGCAGGCTCGTGGCCAGGGCGCGCTTCTCGTCATCACTCAAGCCATCGGCTATTCGTGCCTCCTCAGCATTGAAACGCGGATATAGCTCAGTCATGACTTCGTCACCGGCCTCCGTCGACTTCACCAGGACCAGCCGCTTGTCGGTCGGGTGTGTTGATCGCTTGATGTAGCCCCGACGCTCCAACGTTGTCATAACACCGGTGAGGGTTCCCTTACTGATTCCGGCCTCGACCGCAAGATGTCTGGCCTCTTGCTCCCCCCAGACCCACAGCACCCAAAGCACCGTGAACGCGGTGAAGGACACATCTTGATCGGCCAGGACGGTTCGTTCCAGGTGGTACCGAGCCTTGTTCGCGGCACGAAATATATTGGAAACCGCAGCAAGTGACGCCAGATCAACGCCAAGGTCACCAACGCGTTTCTGAACGTCGCGCTCGACTCGAATCAGGTCCGTTTCGTCGCTACTGGCAAATCCACCGTTCATGGGCCGCCGATTCTAGGCGCAGATCGGTCGAACTGGTCCAGGTCGCTCCGTTCCAGTGCCAAGCCGAAGAATCCTGTGACTAGATCGCCGGCGGCAAATTGCGTTCGAGGGTGGTTCCGCCGTTCCAAGAAACGCCAACTTCGCGGTAATACCCGGCAATCAATTCTTGCGGCTGGAGCCGGTCAAGTTCTTCCGTTGGCGAGTCGAACAACGATAGGTCGAAGTCACCAACGAAGGTTCGGCCGATTTCAGCGTCATAACCGCCCATGGTGACCAATTCGTCCAGACTGTCGCTGCCGTCGCTCTCGATGGCAGGCATCCAGCGGTTGTGGATCATCGGCAGAGCATTCACGAAGCCTGCATGATCGGATTCATCAGTGATGGAGAAGGTCGCCTCGGCCAGACGGCGATCATACGCAGCAAGCGTTGCCCCGAATTTACCGCCGACTTCGAGACGAGGACCAGCCTTGCCGACTGTGACTGGTCGAGTCATGAAGCAGGAGCCCATCTTCTTCGGATAACCCTGATGGTTACCGCGCCCCATGGCGTAGTCACGATCAACCCAGATATTGATGCAGCGAGAATAGGGCTCGCCCTTGTACTTACAACGGGCGACCATGAAGACCTCCATGTACTGAGACCGCATCGGATCCAGCAGCTCCTCGAAGGAATCTGAGCAGCTCTGCCAATCGGCCCAGATCATGGCGATGGCTCCGGGGTCTTCGTCAGCTAGCTCCAGAGGATCGGGCAAGAGCTCGGCCACGGCTGCGGGGTCCGTCCGGTATTCCAACGTCATGAGGGCCCCGGAGTAGTGCCAGGGAGGATTGGGAACCAGCGATGATCGGCCGGTAGCCGAACGAGGAAACATGAATCCGTGAACTTCTGCCATGTCGTTGCTCCGTTTTCGTTTAGCGATTGGGAAAGCGATCGAAGAATACAGACCCGGTTCAACGTCGGTTCAACCGGCGAGCCTGCATCCATTGGGCAGAGCTCATCACCAGATTGTGGTGGAAGTCGACCCATTGTGACAATATCGTTTGGAACCGAACAATTGCCAGAACGATCCGGAGACTTTTGATGGCTGAGTATCGACGAATCCTGCTAGACGGCTACCCGACGATTACCGAACGCGACGGTGACAACCTCGTGGCGAACGACGGTCGTGTTATCGCCATCACCGACGCCGTGCATCTTGCGCCAACAACGCCGAGCAAGATCATCTGTGTTCACCTGAACTACCGCAGCCGGGTTGAGGAGTTCATGACCAAGCTCCCGGCCGCTCCAACCTATTTCCACAAGCCAGTCAGTGCCCTGAGTGCGCACAACTCCGGCATTGTTCGACCCGAGCGCTGCAACTGGCTCAACTACGAGGGCGAAATCGCCATCATTATTGGACGCACCTGTCGCAATGTCAGCCCGGAACAGGTCGGTGACTACATCGCTGGCTACAGCGTCTCCAATGACTACGGACTGCACGACTTCCGTGATACCGATTCGGGTTCCATGCTGCGAGTCAAGGGATCTGACACCCTCTGCCCAGTTGGTCCAGCCTTGGTCACCGATTGGGACTACCACAATAAGCGGATCACCACGTCGGTCAACGGCACGATTGTCCAAGATGCCAACACCGACGAGATGGAATGGGACATGCACTATCTCGTTGCCGACATTGCTCGCAGCATCACGCTTGAGCCTGGCGACATCTTGCTTTCGGGTACACCCGCCAATAGCCGACCGGTGCAACCCGGTGACCTGGTCGAAGTCGAAGTCGAAGGACTCGGCAAGCTCAGCAACACCATCGTGGTTGGGCCAACCCCGATCCGTGATGACGTTGGCGCCCAACCGACCGAATCCGAAGAAGTCATTTCCACCGCCATGGGCGGCGACTGGGAGTTCCGCGGAATCCGGTCACCGCAGGGACCAGGAGCCAAACACTACGCATCCAAGCTCGACGACGAGTAGGGGACATACGCTGGACCGGTGTCACCAATCCCGACTGGTACCGCATTGGGTTCGAGAACTATGGTCAACGACATGGCCAATGAGGTACTGACCGAACGTCGCGGACGGGTGTTTCTCATCACCCTAAACCGGCCCGAAGCAATGAACTCCATCAATACTCCCCTAGCGACAGCGCTCAATGCCGCGCTCGATGAGTTGGACGATGATCCCGATCTCACCGTCGGAATTCTGACCGGAGCAGGCAGAGGTTTCTCTGCCGGCATGGACCTGAAAGCTTTTGCCAAGGAGGGTCCACCAAAGGGGTTGGATCGCTTCTTTCAGAAGGTTTGTGAGAAGCCACTCATTGCCGCAATCGAAGGATTTGCCCTTGCCGGTGGTCTGGAAATCGCCTTGGCCTGTGATCTGATCGTCGCCGCAGACAACTCGCGCTTCGGTATCCCAGAAGTCAAGGTCGGCTTGCTGGCCGCCGCCGGAGCATTGTTTCGCTTGCCCCAGCGACTCCCCTACGGGTTGGCTATGGAGATGGCCCTAACCGGCGATCCGATTGATGCCAACGAGGCATTGACCTACCGGCTCATTGACCGAATGGCCCCAGCCGGGACATCAGTGGAAGTTGCGATTGAGCTGGCCGAGCGGATTGCCAGGAACGCACCCCTGTCGGTCATTGCGTCCAAGAAGACGCTTCGGACCCAGAAGGGGCTTGATCAGGACGAGTTCTGGGACGCCCAACTTCCGATGATCATCGATGTGTTCACATCCGAAGACGCCAAGGAAGGTCCCGCAGCTTTTGCCCAGAAGCGGCCACCTGTCTGGACCGGCACGTAGACCAACCACTACCAGAAGCCTTGGCCGTTGCACCATCGAAAAGGACGATCCCACGCCGAGCCAGGCACCTAGGAAATTTTCTGTGCCCACCATCCCAGCGAAGCTCACGCAATCATCACTATCGCTGGTTAGGCAGGTGTCACGAGTCAGCTAGAATCGACGCCAAGAAGATCGAGGGCATGTTCAATGACCAGGTCGGGTCGATCCCGCTGGATGCTGTGACCGGCTCCGTCGATCTGGATGTGCGTCACGACCGGATTCGTGATCCGGTCAAAGGACTTGGCCAAGCTCATGGTTCCAACCGTCGGGTCTGCCCGCAGGATACGAGTGGGGACGACGAGCTCTTCCAATAGTCCCAGGTGATGGTAAGGAGCGTTGTCTCGCAGACACTGCTCGATCACAAACGGGCTCGTTGCTCGGGCCCCAACAGCTTTGTGAAATCTGTCTTCAGGGTGCCAATCCGGATGATCAGCCTCATAGTCCTCGGCACCAGCATTGGCATCGATCTCCAAAAGCTGATCCGCAAGGACCGCTTCGAAGTCAGAATCCGGAATGTCAAACACCGGATCAAGAAGAAGCAGGTGGTGGGTGCTTCCCACCCCAGCAGCAAACATGGCCGCAATCGGTCCGCCAAGACTGTGCCCGACTATCAGATCCCAACCATCACCAAGACTGGCCAGATCACCGGCGTGGTCCGCAAATCGGTAACTCAGAGCTGACGGCGATCGTCCATGGCCCCGCAAATCGGGGGCCTCCACCGAGCACCCAGCCTCGGCCAGCGCAGAAGCAACTTGCCACCAGGATCCAGCAACCGAGGACAGCCCATGAACCAACAGAACCCGTGGCCCTTCGGGTCCTCCCCAGGCCAATGTTGCCGCGTGGACCGGCACGACCGAATGGGTTGGGGGTGAAGTACTTGACATGACAAGAGACTACGACTCCGCTTGGCCAGAGCCCCTCGCTCCTCTCAGACCAACGCATACAACACCCGACGAGCGCCAGAAACTACCGTTGTTGTCATGAAACGCATCGTTCTGCTTCTCACCATGGCGCTCGCAGCCGCCGTCACCCCCATCGGGCCTGCGTCTGCCGCTGGCGAGGCGATCTCCACCGTTGCTGGTCCGGAAGCCCAACTAAGTCACCCAGGCAATGTCGTCCTCGATCGGAATGGCAATACCTACATCGCCGATACCAACAATCACCGGATCCGCAAGCTCAGCGCAGACGGCACCATCACCACCATTGCAGGCACCGGAACCGAAGGAAGCTCCAACGGAAACGGCACCCCAACCAGCACCCAACTCCGCTACCCAAGTGGCCTCGCAGTCGATCAGGCTGGCAATGTCTACATCGCTGACACTCTCAATCACCGGATCCGCAAACTCAGCGCAGACGGCACCATCACCACCATTGCAGGCACCGGAACCGAAGGAAGCTCCAACGGAAACGGTAGTCCAACCAGTGTCCAGCTCAGCCGTCCAAACGGTCTCGCTCTTGATGCCGCCGGGAACCTCTACATCGCCGATACCAACAACCACCGGATCCGCAAACTCAGCGCAGACGAAACAACAATCACCACCATCGCAGGCACCAGTACCCACGGCAATGCTGACGGAAACGGCAACCCGACCAATGCGCAACTCAACTTTCCCCACGCCGTTGCCGTCGATGCCGCTGGCAATGTCTACTTCGCGGACACCTTCAACCACCGAGTCCGCAAGATCAATGCTGCCGGCACCACTATCACCACCGTCATCGGAACCGGAGACGAAGGACGCACACTGAGCAGTCCGACCCAGACTCGCTTGAGGTATCCGTGGGGCGTAGCCGTTGACCGATTTGGGAACGTCTTTGTAAGCGACACAGTCAACCACCGCATCTTGAGACTCGACGACAGTGGCAGTCTTCTTAGCGTCATCGCTGACTCTGGGGCCAGTCTGCAAAACCCTCGAGGTATTCATGTTGTTGATGACGGGCCGAACAATCCCGGCCGACTACTCATTGCTGATACCAGCAACCATCGCATCCGAGAGCTACCTCTACCCAATGAACGAGTCCTACTCGGTGACTACGCCAACGCCAGCGGCACCCGCGGCTCGGTGGCCCGCCTCTATATGGCCGTGTTCGGGCGCCAGCCTGACGCCGAAGGCTTCGCCTACTGGACTGGTCGGGTGTCCAATGGCCTCAAGCTCGAAAAAGCAGCAGAGTCCTTTGTCAATAGTCCCGAATTCATTGCCCTCTACGGGTCAACCTCGAACGCTGAGTTCGTTGATCTTCTCTATCTGAACGTGTTAGGCCGACCGGCCGATGCCGAAGGTCGCGGCTATTGGATTGGACAACTCGGCTCGGGCATGAGTAGAACCGAGCTGACTCTCTGGTTCTCCGAATCACCAGAGTTCAAGGTCGTTACCGAGACAAGCTAGTACAAGCCGAGGAGGGAATATGAGTGACTTCGAGAAGCCTGAAGACCGGGCGGTTCCTCTGATGCCACCTGGCTGGTATCAGGCTGAACCCGGCTGGCAGCAGTACTGGGATGGCGTCCAGTGGACCGAACATAGAAGCCCATTGGTCGAAACCGGAACAGGCACAGCACCGGGTCAGCTTGCTGCTGTTTCTGTAACCAGTGATGAGACCGGGATTGCCGTGCTCGCCCATCTCGGGGGTCTCATTGGCAGCTTTCTTCTGCCCCTTGTCATCTATTTGGTCAAGAAAGATGAGTCCCCATTCCTTCGCCACCACGCGGCCGAAGCTCTCAACTTTCAGCTCACATTGATGATCGCCTACACCGTCTCGTTCTTTCTGATCTTTGTGCTTGTCGGACTCATCTTGCTACCGCTTTTAATGATCGGCAGCCTGATTCTGTCGATCGTGGCCGCCATGGCCGCCAACCGAGGTGAGTGGTATCGGTACCCGATGATTCTGCGCCTCATTACCTGAGCGTCAACCAACCAGATTGCTAGGCCGAAGGTGCTCGACGAGCCCGATCCAGTTGGCCGGCAAGTCGCTGTTCTTCTGACGCGTCGACATCACCGGGCCGGGAATGTAACAAGGCAAGACGGGCCAGGGAGGAATGCACCCCGTCGAAGTGCTTGCGCTGGCTTCGCGACAGTGAGCTTCGAATTCGGAGCATGTCTCTCCACTTGGAAAAGACAACGACTTCGCCCGGCGTGAGACCGTATCTCTGCGCCAAGAACGGCACCTGGGCAGTGAAACGTTTCTGTTCTCGCCGGCGGAACACAAACAGAGCTATGCCGACCCCAAAGAACAAGATGATAAAAAGCAAGAATGTCAAGCCAACAACAGCCAACGCCTGGCCCTCATCAAGTCTCTCGCTGTAGGTGATGGACCCGTTCCATGCCATGTGTAGGGCGACGGCAATCACATAGCCGAACAAGATCGACGGAAACGCCCGCTTCCCGCGGGAGATAGCTAGGCCAGCAGCAATCCCACTCCAAACAGTAAACAGCGGATGAGCGAACGGTGTCAGAATCGCTCGCAAGATGAAAGTCTGGGCCAGGAAGCCGACTTGGGAGGCGGTGGCAAAGTACAGAGCGTCCTCAATCACCGCGAATCCCAGGGCAATCCAGCCGGCATAGACAATGCCATCCATCACCCCGTCGATCTCCTTACGACGGACAACCCAAAGCAGGCCAGCAGCCTTCATTCCTTCTTCAACGACGGGGGCTGACACGACCGCGGCAGCAGCTTCCCCGGCAACTAAGGCAACAATGCTGTTCACAATCGAAGCAATCAACGCGGCAACAGTCACGCCCCACAACAATGCGTGTAGTCGAGATGACCAGGGTTCTGGCTCGACTCGGTCCAGCCAGACCAAGACGGGAACAACGATAAGGAGCGGAACCAATCCGAGGAATACGGCAAACAGGCTTGAGGTGAAGGCAAAGAAAACTAGGGCCCCCATCGTCGGTATCCCGGCCAGCAGCACCGGCACACTGAGCCACATTGGTAGCCGCGGCTTCTTCTCGATCGCACCACTGATGTTCGCGGTCCAGGCCAGGCCATCCCACCATCGCCAGGACGACTGATTCCATGGGTCCGGGTACCAGCCCGGAGCAGTCTGGCCGACTCCATGTTGGGGTTGAACGCTGGTCACCTGACCAGTGTCGCCCATGAATCCAGATTCCGTTGTTTCGTACACAAAATCGCCCAATCAACTGGTGGCATCTGACTGTGACCTTTGCCTCTTTCACCCTTCACCGGGGCGCACCCATCATGACCAGATGCCGACTATTGAGGAGCTCACTACGCAAGATCGAGACTTGATAGTTGTCGGTGTCGATGGAACGTCTGCTTCGGAAACGGCAATCCGATGGGCTCTTGACTATTCACCGTTCTTTGGCCCGGTTCAGCCCGTGGCTGCATGGAGCCTTCCCTGGTGGGCTAGTACCCCATCCATCATGGGCGGCCAGCCAGTCACGACCTCCGAAGACTTTGTGGCCGAGGTGGAAGAAGCGGCAACAAGAGCACTTCATCTGGCAGACCACACCAAACTCCGAGCTGCGCGGATCACTCAAGGGCCAGCCGGCCCGACCCTAGTCGAGGCGGCTGCAGGAACCAGCCTGCTTGTGGTTGGCACTCGCGGTCGTGGTGCAATTGCTGAGTCTGTGCTTGGTTCGGTCAGCTCCTACTGTGCGGCCAACTCGCCTGTGCCGGTTGCCATCATCCCCAACTCGATCTCAGACAACACCCGTCCCAACACCGCAATCGTCGCCATCGACGGATCGAATGCCAGTATTCGCGCCCTTCAGTGGGCCATGGACAACCTTCCCCCCGAAGTGGCAATCGAGGCAGTACACGTATGGGACTCAGCAGCGAACACCTCACTGGAGTTCACGGCGCTACCAGTAGACCTGATACGAGCCAATGCCACCCGAACACTGAATCGCAGCATCGCCAACGCACGTGATCAGGCGGCCAATAGCCAGCGCGTTGTTCGGCCGTGCCCAGAACAAGGGGATGCACGAACCGTGCTCCGATCGCTGTCTCAGGACATCGAGTTTCTCATTCTCGGTGCTCGTGGTCGATCGGGGATCGCTCATCTCCTGCTGGGATCAGTCACCACAGCCCTGGTTCATCAACCCGACGCCCCGACAATCGTTGTGCCGTGTCTCGACCGCGAGCACATCAGCGAAGAGCAACTTGCCGCCGGTTAGGACTTTGGACCCTAGGGCACAATGACGAAGTCGATCAACGTTGAACAATTAGGGGCCTGTCGACTACCAAACACTGGGCACGGCAACTAGCCTGCCCCGGTACCTAGCCAACAAAGATCGGGGGCTCTCAACGATGTCAAACGATGGACCAATCCGAGTATTCCTATTGGATGACCACGAGATTGTGCGTCGGGGTGTTGCCGATCTTGTCGACAGCCAGGAAGACATGGAAGTCATCAGCGAGGCCGGTACCGCGGGAGAAGCGCTACGAATCGTTGAGCAGAGCAAGCCCGATGTTGCGGTACTCGATGTCCGTCTGGGTGACGGCAACGGCATTGAGGTCTGTCGCGACATAACCTCGTCTAACCCAGAGATCGCCTGCTTGATCTTGACATCCTTCTCCGATGACCGAGCCCTGGTCGACGCGGCAATGGCTGGAGCAAAGGGCTATGTCCTCAAACAG
>VAPK011011578.1_pt1 | contig 12093 bp, 14 predicted proteins | sample 3395031 | NCBI WGS metagenome assembly VAPK01 (sample SAMN08290443, study PRJNA428436) | hydrothermal vent metagenome | isolation source: Deep-sea hydrothermal vent chimney 1 | place: Pacific Ocean: Juan De Fuca Ridge | reverse complement strand
TCCATTATCTGCCGAATAATAGGCGCGAGTAATTTCTGTGGTGTAGTCCTGTTTTTTAGACTTGGTATTGTTCGGTGCTTGGTAACTTGTTTCTTGCCCCTGTTCACGTTTAGCGGCGTTTTCTTCTCTGAGCTTGCATTGTATTCCGTGTTCACGTTCATATTCCAACGCCCATGCTTGCGCGGCGCGTTTATCTAAGCCTGTTTTATGGGTCTTGCCTGTTTCTGGATTGACAAGATTAACCACGATATGCACGTGTTTATGATCGGTATCATTATGCGCCACAATATAATATTCATGGCTGGATAGCCCTTGCTTTTCAAGAAATTCAAGTGCGGTTTTTTTTATATGTTCCTCGCTTGGGTTATCACCTATACGCCATGATAATGTTTCATGATAAAGCGGCTTACCGTCTGCTTTTGCTCCCGCCAGAGAGCCGCCATTTTCCCGCTTGATATCTTCCGCATTCATGGATGTAAACGCCATAACCTTAGCCGCTTTTTCTAGATCATTCGTGTACATGTTTCCCGTCATTGACCATTCAACACGTTCGGGGTTTTCTTCGCCTATTTTTCCATACAAAAGATAGGATGTTAAGCCTTTGAAGCTTGCCCCGCGCGGGTTAATTCTTGGCAACATTAAAAGCCCTGTAATGTGTCCAGTATCTGTTCTATTTTCAAAGAAACACGCCTGACATCCTCCGGTGAATCTTTGGCCAGCGCATTTAATTTATGTTGATATTGATTAAAGTTCGCGCCTTGGCGTTTCAGTTCTTTAATCAAAGCGATATCGGCAATAGGTTGTTGTTCAACAATATAACCATCGAGGCAAGCGCGGCGTACATATTCGGAAGCCGTTAAACCAACCGCCGCCGCTTTTTCATCTGTGTTTTTACGCTCTGTTTTTGTGCAACGTACACGCGGCATCCAACAATCTTGCGGCTCTTTTTTATCTTTTTCTTTAAGCGACATTAATAAACCTCCGGTTTTGTCGTGGGGTTTTAGCGAAAGAGGATCAAACGGAGAAAAGCGCAGCGGCTCTCCTTTGCAAGTGGCTAATGTAGATAGAAACCGAGGAACGAGTGTTTGTAGCTACATTAGCCCATCTTGTTCCTCTTTTTATACACCGCATTATACCCCTCTAACATTATTTTTCAATCATCGCGAGTCTTTCAATCAACAGCCGTCTCGACATCAAGCACGAGTTTTGAGATAATGCCCCCTATTACCCATTATTCTACATACAGGTGCAACCCATGAGCGATAATAACGCCTTGCTTAAAAAGCTGGAAGAGCGCAGAAAAAAGCTGGACGCTGAAATCAAACAAGCCAAAACATCACAGGCAAAAAAAGACGCTTCGGTCTATGGCGATAAATGCCGGATTGTTGGAGCGGCGATCTTGGCTGAATGTGTAGACAACCAAAGCTTAAATGCAACCATTACGCCCATTGTAGAAAAACGCACGGCAAGCGCAAAAGATCGCAAAACATACGGCCTCGCGCCTTTGCCAAAAAAAGAAAAGAATGATTGATAAAATAGAATAATCCGTGGATACAGAAGATCTCTATAAAAAAGCACAACAGATGCATAATCAGCTTGAGGGATTACAAAAGTCTCTCGCAGATATTCCCCTTCAAGGATCAGCAGGGAATGGCAGTGTTTCAATCACAATAAACGGAAACGGTGAACTTTTGGATATCATCCTATCACCCACCCTATTACAACCAGACAAGGCACAGCATTTACGAACCCTCATCCTTCAAGCATTCAGTCAGGCTAATCTTGCGAAAAATGAAATGATTAAAAGAGAAACTAAAATGATGCTCGAAGGAAATGACTTCATAAAACAATAAAAAAACACAAGAAAACGAGTAAAAAAGAAACCCGCTAACGCGGGTTATAATGAATGCTACGCATGATTTTTATTATTTTAAGGTGTGGCTAACGCCACGCTTTTATTTTATGCGCTCATTGCCGCGCGGCTAGGATACTGTTAGAACGATGATGATAGTATTTAAGCGTCTACAAGATCAAGGCGTTTTTCAATGCGAAAAAGTCGATCATCGACACGATCAATTTTAGATGTGTGGTGATTTTGACGTTCTTCAACCTGCGTTAGTCGAAATTTAATATCACGGATATCGTTTTCCATTCTATCCAAACTTGATTGAATATTTTTTAATACCCCTAAAAGCAATTCATTTGTTACATTCTCAGACATTCCATAAAAACCTTTCTCTTTCGACACTATCATAAAGTTGTATCAATCATCTAAAGAAAAAACCTTATTTCTCAACAAGGTCTTTTCTATTTATGAGCTGGCTTTGAGTTCTAATATTTTGTTATAGCCCTGTTGTAAAAGGTTCGCCCCTCTTAACATATCATCAGCATTCAAACTGGTAGTTTCTTGCCATGCATCTGCACTGTCTTTGTAAGACTTCGACAGGTTCGCGCTATAGTAACTTTTACCGTCCTCGCTTTCATTCTTCCAGATTGTAACGCTTAAGCCTCGATCACGTAATTTTACGGCTGGTTCATTGTTAGACATTATAAAAACTCCCCTATTTGTTTGGTTTCAATTGCCAACTGTTTAAAAAATCCAAGGTGTAGAGCGTCAAAAAAAATGTTGTTTTCCGCGAGGAATTGATGAAATCAAGGGGAATATTATTATTGACGCTCTACACCTGATTTTTAAGGTGGCACAAATTGATTAACAAACAAATAGGGGACTTAATAAATTTCTTTCAATTAATAAAACGTAAATGATAGAATGATTGCACGTTATGGCTGGGAAGCCCTCTGGCGTGAACGGTGATAATATCGCCAAGCCCTGCATTGTCTTAACTGATAGTGTGGGGCTTTTTTCTTGCAAAATGTTCGTAAAAGCTGCTATCAATAAATAAAAAGGGTGATTAACAATGCTTATACAATTTAATGACGCAGCAGACAAAATAGGGCGCTTTGCTTATGATGCTGCTTTAAAATTCAACGGACAATACAGTAAAAAAAGAATGAATAATAATATGATGCATGTATTCCATTATGCTTATGTGCATTCAAGTTCAACTGACGAAAACATGATAAGGACGAATTTAGAAAGAGCTATTAATGAGAATTACGGCTCTAGCCTTCCATATGATATGTTTGGAAGTTTTACGATTGATGATGTTATGAATTTAGTCAAAGACTTGCCAGAAGAACAAAAAATCACCTTGCATGAAGCGCGGATATCCTATCAAGAACACCAAATAAAAACGGATTGGGAAGAAACATTTTTTGGGATTGACGATCAAGCCGAGCCAGCCTGATTATTGGCTTTCTTTAATGTTTTCCAGCTCATCCCTTAAAGTCTTTAGATCATGTTTTAATGTGTCTATTTCTTGACCAAGTGCGCCCCTTTCACCACGAGGAGGAATTTTACTTTTTGTTTTGTCTTTGGAAGGTTTTATTGAGCTTTTACCATTTAACATACGTACCACTTCATCGGTACTTAAAAATTCTTTTTCTTTGTCCTCGTCTATTTCAGGGGCTTCCATTGCTGGAACATGCGCTTGTATAAAATCAGCAAAACGGCTTTGATCTAAAACCCAGTAGCAAGGTGTTAAATTTAAAGCAACAGGCAAACCATCGGTTGGTTTGACAATTTGATAACCCTCTCCCGCTACGTCTTTTCCGATCATTTCCGCTATTCTTGTCGAAGATTCTAGCGTGGATATTTCCCTTTGCGTTCTCGGTGCGTTGGATTGTCCCTCGGTAATAATTGTTTCGAATTCGCCTAGTAGTTCCTCTAAATATTTGGTGTCTTTTCTGTCATCAGTCGCAAAAAATTGCTTATCACATGCGCTTATCATTGCGTCATAATTGTGGTAATAATTTTCGATGTCAGATAACGATTGAGACAAAAGCCATAATTTAACGCCTGAACCGCGCAACGTGGTAAAAGCATCTTGAACAGCCTTGCATGTTTCAAGCTGTAAAAACTCATCAAGAACAAATAATGATTTTTCATCGGTGTCGGTCACTTCTGATGGAAATTCAGCTTTCAAAAAAGCTAGACTGATAATAGATCGAAGCCACCGCGCATGAATTCTCATATAGGAAAAAGGTAATACTACATACACAGTTGCATTTTTGGTGCGAATATCATCTAAGCTAAACTCTATGCTAAAAGGCTTTCTTAAACCTTTGCTTGGTTTTGACAAAACTTTTTTTATGTTTTCGCTTTGTGTCCATGATATAGAACGCATAAAAGTTGAGTAGATAGAGCCTCGCTCCCCTTCTTTAATCGAAAGCAACATTTTAACGGCCTGTAGTGGTAATTTACTACAAGCCGAATTCCCAGCCATTTCGCCCAGTACTTTATAAAAAGCCTCCTGATTAATAATTGTTCCGTCTGGACTTCCGCTTAAAAACAAATCGAAAATAGTTGTTAAATTTCGTTGTTTTTCGGGGTAACGAGTGATTACATGCGCTACCAGTCCAGCAAAAAGCATTTGTGCAGTCTCCCGAAAATGTTTCGCGTTTCCGGTTTCTTTAGAATCCGGCGGAATGCAAGAATACGCAATACTCATAATTTGATCGGCGGCGCTTGGGTGGTTCGGGTCGATTTCATCTAAAATATTAAGATAATCCGTCTCAACAACCCTCGCGGCAAGTCCGTAAGGGTCAAGCACATAAACAGGAAAACCCATTGCCTTACGAATGTGATAAGTCCGTTGTACATGTTCGCCTTTTGGGTCGAGTATAAACATACCGCGAGGCCACAGTGCAAAATTAGTATGCAACACGTCCCGAGATTTCCCCCCGCCCGTTTGTGCAATCGTTAGCATGTGATTATCAGTATCAAGGCCGAAATGCCGCCCCCCTATCTTGGGGTCACTGGAAAAAGTTGTTGTGCCTAAATAGATTGGGTTTTTTTCTCCTGTTTTGTAAGTCCCTATAAATTTCTTGCGGTTGTACCGGATAAAATCATCAAAATCGTGATTGATATAAGAAGATACACCGCCCCATCGTGCCATAAGCCGCCCCATTGACAGCCTGCGCACTAGCTTACTTTCTGTAAAAATTTGCTTCGTGACGGGTAGAGAAACCTCAAGCCAAAGAACCCAATAAGGAATTAAATATTTTGCGGTAATGCTCGTAAAAAGAATTGCAAAAGTATCGCCAGTAAAACGCTCAAAGGAATTTAAAGTATCTATTATTCTGCCCCAAAGTGAATAATAAACGGTGCTGAAATTGGCTAGTACTAAAACTATAAAGACAATATAGACTACAAGGAAGAAAATCTCAGCTGGGGCGTTTTTAAGATTAAAAAATAACTTATTTTTTAGGTTTCTAAAAACTGTTTTTTTTATGCGCTGTGGGTGAATTAATACAGGGGCAAATCTATCAACGAAAATCAATTTTCGATATAAATTAAAAATCCACAAAATATAGATAATCAAAATTGGGATAATAATTGAAAAATCAGTGAATAAGTATTTAAATGGATAGTATAAAGAAGTAAAATAGCCAGAACTTTCTATATCAGAATACGCTTTGTCACAAAGTTCTTTAACAAAAGCGTCTTGACTAAAGAGCCATCCAATGCCCGTTTCCTCTAACAACGGCGAAACCGCAAAAAAAGGCAAAAAAGCAAAAAGTATACCTAACAGAACATAACCACATTGCGCCCAACCATCACGACGTAAGGCGGCGGGTTTTTTTTTAAAAGGCCACATATCAAATCACCCTAAAAATTGTTGATTAATCAATTCTGGTCATATCATCATCGCGAGACACGTAATTTTCTTCACGCTCGCGGTGTTCGTCTTCGGTTTGCCAGCGTTCTTGAAGTTGTGAATATTGCATTTCTAGGTCGTTAATTTGCCGTTCTTTTTCAGTGTCAGATAGTTCTGGATTTTCTTCAATATCAGCTTTTGCAACAGATAAAAGTTCGGTCTGCTCTTCCCGTTGTTCTTCGGTTGTGTAGTCCTCTTCAATATCCATGTTTTTTCCCTCGGATAGTAAACTTAATAAAATTAGGCTCATGGTTTCACCTCTTTTATTTTCTTGACCTGCCAAGCAACGCGGGGGGGGGGTCATTTTTTTAAAAAAATAAGTTCGATTATATCTGATTAGGCGAAGCAATCAATTTGCTGTTTAAAGATAGGGGGAAAGAACCACCAGTAAAGCTAGACAAGTGACCCCTGAGCCGTTTTTAATGTTCTAGCTACACAATCCACCAAAGAATGAATGAAAGCCCGTGTACGGGCTTTATTTTCATTTGTTTTTGTTGCAAAAACGAACGGTTTTACAACAGTTTTTTAAACCAAGTAAAAACATGGCTTTACGTGTTGCAAAAACCTAGTGCAAAATGAACCCATGAAATACGGCTATATCAGGGTATCAAAAGACGATCAGAACACCGCAAGGCAAGTGGACGGGTTAAAAAAGCTCTGTGATAAGCTGAACATAGAAAAAATTGGAGCAACGGCAAAAGAGCGGCCTAAATTCGAAAAGCTGCTTTCCCGTTTAAAAAAAGGTGACACGCTGGCGGTTTGGTCACTTGATCGGGCATTTAGATCAACAGTCGATGCCATCCAGCAAGCTGATAAGCTCCGCGAACGCGGCATTAATTTTATGATTGTTGATTTAAACGTGGACACGTCCACGCCTTCGGGGATGCTGGTTTATTCTGTGATGGCGGCAATGGCACAATTTGAACGTGAAAACCTGATTGAACGCACAACGCAAGGACTGGAAGCCGCAAAAAAACGCGGGGTTCGTTTAGGTCGCCCCCCTGCCCTAAGCCCTGTACAGATCGCCAAGGCAAAAAAAGAAATTAACGCGGGTCGTGAATCCGTTGCATCAATGGCGGCTTTGTTTCGGGTAGATCGATCTACCCTGTTTAGAGCGTTGAAAAAATACGCTTGATTTTCTAGCCTGGTGTTTTTACCTTTTGAAAGCAAAAATATAGCACCTCATTCGCACGAGGTTACGCGCTCATGCGTTTTTATTGTTTTTATATTACAACACCAGCCAGACAATTAAGATTGTTCAACGAGCTTTAAATCGTAAAGTATGACGTTTTGGGCGATTTCTTGATACAGGTTTGAAAAATAGGCCATTGCTTCGGCGATTGCCAGCGGTGAAAGCTCCAAGGCTTCAAGGTCGCGCATAATCGGTTTGAGCTGGGTAATGATGAACTGGCGGTGCTGTGTCATTTGTGCGGGGGGTTGCTGCTTGATTACCCGCTTACCATCCAGCCAGTCGATTAAGTCCATTTGCTTCATGTCCTCGGCTTTCTTTTTTTTGGATATTTTGGGAACAATGATAAACAAAGAAAATTAACAAGGCTTGAAGTTACCAACAGGCCAAATCCGTTTTAAGAATGTTTTATAGTGTTTTAAGTGTTTTAGGGCTGGGTTCCTTTTATATAACAATAACTTACGCCAAAATCTGCACCCTATTGCCGATGGTCTGCACCCTATTGCCGATGGTCTGCACCCTATTGCCGATGGTCTGCACCCTATTGCCGATGGTATCCACAGATTTTAAAATTTGCACCCTATTGCCGATTATTGTCCTTTACCTGTAAAAACCATTTTTATATTAATGCGCCCGTTTTCTTTTTTTTCCCATGCCACGGCATAATCAGGCAATGGATTTTTTTCTAAAGCTTCAATAGATTTTTTCAATTTTGCTTTCCAGCTTCTAAAGGGGCTTGTTGAGCCGCTGCGCTCATAAATGGTTTGTAAATTATAGTTAGCCTCCCCTTTACCCGCTGCCTTGCGGCTAAGCCGATGCAAAAACCTGTGATTGCCTTGGTCGAGTAAAAAATAGTCATTATTCATGGTTAAAACGGTCGGGTTTTCAGTTCTGACAACCCCGTCATAAACCCATTGCGGTATATCTATCATAATCGACTTGATACGCCCCGTTTCTTTCTGGGTTTTGATTGTAAAATCACCTATTAAACTAAACATCCCAACGCGGCGCATCCCCTTGCCTTCATGCTTAATTCTTATTTTGGTGCTGCTTAAACGTTCTAGGGCTTTTTCTAACATTTTGTAATTGCTCCCGCCCTTATCACGGCGGCAATATTTTAAAAGCTCGGTCACGGAGGGCTGTATTTTTCGAGGCGGTAAATAGCTTTCCTCCCCTGCTTTTATCTTGTCCTTAACTTGGTTCATTTCATGGGTCAGATAAGACACCATATAAAGGAAAATATCATAATCAAATATGGTCGCCATGCCATATTTAGTACTTCCAGACACCGTTACATGTGCATCCTTTAAATCATATTCAATAGGGTCAAAACGCGGTTTTTTACCTAGCCCGAAAACGGCAATATCCATCAAGCTTATATCGTCTTTTGTGGATACGTCCATCAAAGCAGGTTCAAATAAATCTTGCTGTTTATCACCTCTAGGCGGTTTTCTATAAGTTCGGCTTAAACTTTTTAAACGTCTGGCTAACTCTGGGTCTTTAACGTTTCCATGCACTGCCTCTAGGTCTGCATAGGTTTTGCAATCATCAGATAGATAACTTTGTTTTTCTTCATCTTCTGTCATGTTATGCCCTCCTTTTGCATGGGTCATTCTAGGTTCAATACTTCCTTATTAAGCTAGTGAGTAAAAAATCAAATACTCAAAATAATAAAAGTGTATTTACTCAACAGTGTAAATACTAATTTACTTTTTTACTTAAATGAGCAAGCCATAATTCGCGGGTAATTTCTGACACGGTACGCCCTTCTTCTATCGCTCTGACCTTAATTTTTTTATATAGATTTTCCTCTATATCTGCATTAAGTCTTTTTTTCTTCCCGCCCTCGTCCTTAATATCTACTAATATTTTGGCCTTGGCTTCTTCGCCCTTACTAGGCCGTTTTGATGATAGTGCCATTTTCTGCGCCCTCCTCTGATGGTGTTGCAATAAAATTTATTAATTCGTCTGTAAGCGCGTTCATTTCGTCCATAGCTGCCCTATTTCCAGAATCAAAAACCGTTAAACCCTCGGCGGCTGTTCGAGGGTATGCTTGCCGTTGCATAATACAGTTATCAAAAACAGGTAGACCATATTCTGCCAAAGCTTCCCCTATCTCTTGGCCTAATTTCGTGCGTTTAATTGCGCGAGTTATTACAAAGGACGTTTTAGGTGTTCCGTCTGTCACTTCCTGCCGCGCTTTAATGAACTCCACCAAATCAGAAACCGCCCATATATCGTATGGGCTAGGCTGTACGGGTATCAAAACAAAATCAGCCGCCTTTATTCCTGCCGCGATCATGTCCTCAAGCTTTGCCGCTCCATCAATAATCACATAATCATAAGAAGCCGCTACGCTTGAAAGCGTTTTCATGTTGTTAGCTCTATCCAATGCAATAAGGGGCAAAGGGTTATTTTCTGCGGCTGCGTGCCAATCTCTCGCGCTACCTTGCGGGTCACTATCCACAATCAAAACAGAAAACCCGCGCTCATGCAAAGCCCTTGTAAGATTAGTGCTAAGGGTGGTTTTGCCGCTTCCACCTTTAGGATTTAATATTGAAATAACAGGCATTTTAATGACCTCTCTTGTGTTAATGTTCTTTTACTCAATTGAGTAAATTGTATTTTACTCCTATTTCAAAAGTATGCAATACACAATTACACATTTGAGTAAATGCCTAAAAGCGTTAATCAGGCCATGAACAAAACGAACTTGTAGAAATTGCCAAAGCCGCAACAAAACCTGCTTTGGATTGTAGGAGGGGGACTTTACTTTTTGATCTTTTCCAGCCTTCAAGCATTTCATGCTTAATATCTACCGGCTGACTTAGTGTTTTGCTTCATCATGTGATCGGGGTTGTATCGTTAAGAATTTATTTTGAGGTTGAAGCAAATAAAAATCACGGAAGGTTCGCGCTCGTCTTTTTGAGCGTGAAAGCCGTTATTTTTGTTTGTGGAAAGCTTAAAATGAATTTAGATATAACAACCCCGATCACATGATGAAGCAAAACGCGGGGAGAATCTCCATACATCTGTTTTTAAGAGGGCGGCAGCGTTTCAGCAATATAACGGGCTAATACACTGTATGTTCTGGCCTCTTCATCCTTCTTTTTTTGAGCATCTGCAATGATGTTTTCAAGATCATTCATTGAATCACCGTTTACGCCATTCCCAAGGGGGTAGGGGAGTTGGCAAAGCCCACAGGCCGCGCTTGTTTTTCTTGGCCTGTGCTTCGGCTTTATAAAAGCTCGCAAAGGAAGAACCCCGCGCATATCTGCGATACACCCACGCCCCGCCGTGTTCGATCATGGCGGCGTTAATGTCCACACTATCCACATAGAGCCGTGCGATTGTTCGACCGTATCTGTCGGGCTTGTTTTGAGCCACAACGCGCACTATTTTTTTATAGATCAGGTTAGACAATAGTTTTTTGCTTTTCTTGGCGTAGGGCTGGCCTTTTTCCGGCGCATCGATGCCCGACAAGCGCACCGTGTAGGGCGTTCTATTCGCTCCCATAATTACAACCGTATCACCGTCTTTAATGCGTATGACGCTATTTTCCGGCGCGGCGGCGATAACACCAAATGCCCAGCCCAATAAAGCAAGGCATACAATGAATAGGATGATTTTCAACGCTCTAATCCTTGGTCTTGCTCGTGGCTGATGTCCTGCTCGGCTTGATGTTGCTCATAGCCTGTTTCATACTCTGCATATTCTTGCTCAAGGGCGGCGTGTGCTTGTATTTTCGCCGCCTCGTCTAACGCTTGATTGGCCTCTATGGTTTCGCGCTGCTCTTCAAAATATTCGCTCCACTGCTCGCTTGATCGGCCTTGATAGTGCTCCGGCTCGTCTCGATCAAACCAGCTTATACGCTTAGCCTCGGCGGTTTGTTCTTGATTTTCTAGCTCTTTTAAAGCCTCTAATTCCTCCGCTATTTGTTTATCACTAATCGGCTCTACGCTTACTTTTTCCGCATTTTCCAAGGCTTGCCGCTTGGTTTCTTCCTCTTCTAATATTTGTTCAACAGTTCTGCCTTTTTGCGGCATCTGCGCGGCGATATCTTCCAGCCGTGCGCTGGTGGTCATATCTTCCCATTTCTCGCGGCTGGTTCTTGGGTCTGCCATTGTTTCACCTGCTATAGTAGGAGCTGTATCGGCTTGAATAGTATCCTTTCTATTCGCATCTTTAAAAAGCTCATCGCGCTCATAATCATCAAGCCATTTTTCTTGGGCTGCTTTTTGATCTTTATACCATTGTGGGCGGTTTTCCGCTTCTATCCGGCTGGCTTCCAAAGCACTGCTTAAATCATCATCAATTTGCTTTTTAAGTATACCGCGCTGTTGAAAATGCGCTTGATGTAAGATTTTATAATCTTCTCCGGTTTTTCCTTTCGGAACATCATCAAAGCGCATTTGTGCATTGGCAATATTTTTATCAAGTGCGTGTATCTCTTCGCGTGTTTCCTTGCCATAGCGAAGGCGGAAGTAAACACCTGCAAACCCGTTTTGTTTAAGATCATCTTTAAGGTTTTGTTGTCTTTGCTTATCACCATCAATAATGGCCTGATAATAAGCCCTGTGCTCATTCTCTTTGGTAACATTGGTGTGTTTGATTGCGTCCCTTAAATCGGCTTTTTCTTCTATTTGTGCTGTTTTTAAGGTCTTCCAGTCTAGTTTTGATTGCTTTAATATTACGCCGCGCTTTTGTTGAAATAATTGTGCTGTTTTGGCTTCTATTTTTACTTGTTCTTGCGCGTGTTGTTCTGCGCCATCCAGTAAAGCTTTTTGTTGTTTGGTTTCCTCCGCCTCGCGGTCATATTCGGGTTGTTGGTTTTGTTCTTTCTCGGCCTTAATGCTGGTTTTTATGTCTTTTGACAGCGCAGACGCATCTTGTAATTTTTCACGCTCAATATCTTTCAATAGATTGGAAATAGCGGCGGTTTTTAACTTTCCGCGCTCGTCAATATCCAGTTGACGGGATAGGGACTGGATGTCGCCTTTTTGGTCAACGACAACAAAGTTATTTTTATGTCCTTTGGCAAGTTTTAGGTTTTCAAGTTCCAATGCATGAACAAAGCTTTTACCATTATCAGCCGCATAATAGGCGCGGGTGATTTCTGTGGTG
>VAPK010905268.1_pt1 | contig 12093 bp, 15 predicted proteins | sample 3395031 | NCBI WGS metagenome assembly VAPK01 (sample SAMN08290443, study PRJNA428436) | hydrothermal vent metagenome | isolation source: Deep-sea hydrothermal vent chimney 1 | place: Pacific Ocean: Juan De Fuca Ridge | reverse complement strand
GATAAGTAATACGTTCGTCTGCTTCTCGTTGTTATTTTATTATTGGTTCCAGCAGATACTTTTCTAAAGCTGAAGCTTAACGGGAGGCAGTGAAAGGCTCTGATAAATATTAAATGGCAGGCATAAAAAAGCCCACATATAGTGGGCTTCTGCGTTCATTTGTTTTTATTATTATTGTATATACGCCTATGTCTTTAAGACAAAGTTTATCAAAGCAGTTACTAATATTGTTATTATTTTTATATTAGCCATACAGGCCGCTTCCCTCCACGAAGTAGGTGTTTTGAATTCAAAACATCTCTAAGCTGGGTAAAGTATATATCAATAAAAAGTGTGAAGTCCATCAAATAAAATAAGTGAGGAGAGAAAGAAAAAAGGGCGTAAAAAAACCATAAAAAATACAGGGACTTATAAGGGGGGATAAAAATATTTGGATTATTTAGGTAGGTCTTGGCTGACTTCTTGCTAAAAATAACACCATGATTTTTATTTATTCAGCTCGCGTTCACTTTCTTCATTAACAAAAAAAGCGAGACGATCATTGAGAATAGATTGTAAGTAAAAATTATTATCTTTTGCTTTTTTTGCTAATTTAATTTGTAAAATAGCAAAGGGAGTATTTCCAACAGCATAATAATATTCTGCTAAATAACGATGTGACTCAGCATCTTGTTTTAAGTCTGCATAAGTTTGGGCAAGTAGTTCAAAATAAAAGGGTTGATTTTTTGCTTTATAATTAAGGGTACCTAAAATAGCTTTAGCTTTTTGAGGTTTATTCGCTTTTAATAAAGTAGAGATATATTCTATTTTTATTGGGGTATTATTAGAAAAATGTAACAGGGCTCGTTTAAAGAGAGTGAGTGCTTTGCTGTATTTTTGTGCTTTAAGTGCTGTCGTTGCTAAACTATAAGCATATTGAGGTTGTTCTGGATAACTTTTAATTAGTTTTTTAAAAATTTCTTCGGCAGCTGAATAATCTTGCATTTCTAGTAATGCTAGGGCTATTCCGTATTGATTAATAGCCCTTTGGTTTTTAGTGCCTTGTTGTTGCCTTGCTTTAAAGTAAGAGAGTGCTTGTTTAGGACTAGGTGAGGTGATTGCTCTGAGTTTAACTTTTGTAAGTAAATAGCCCTGTGAGTCAGGAACTTGCTTATAGGGGTATTTATTTGCTCTACCTCGAGTGTCAGAAATACGAGAAACAGAAACCGGGTGAGTACGTAAGAACTCCGGAATATTCTGCCCATAATATCGAGTAGATTGTTGCAAACGTTCAAAAAAAGTAGGCATACTTCTTGGGTCGAAATTGGATTTTGCCAGTGTTTTCATGCCGACTCTATCAGCTTCCTTTTCATTATCTCGGGTAAAATCTATCTGAAATTGTACACTACCAGCCTGGATAGCAACTAAAGCCGCCTGAGCCATTGCTGGAGATTGAGTACCAATTAATATAGCCGCTAAAGTTGCTGCTGCTGTGGGGATAGATAGCCTGCTAGCCGCCTCAAAGGCACGATATAAATGACGTTGGGTAATATGCGCTATTTCATGAGCCATTACAGACGCAAGTTCGCTTTCAGATTCGGTCAGTAATATTAAACCAGAATTAACCCCAATATAACCGCCAGGACCTGCAAAGGCATTGATTTGATTCTCCATGACCACAAAAAAATAAAAAGGGTTGGAAGGTAAATCACTATTAATCACTAATTCTCGACCAATAGACTGGATATATTGGTGTATTTCACCATCTTGGTTGATTTTTAATTGCCTATGTAAACTGCGAAAAAAAGCAGCGCCTAACTCTTTTTCTTGGGTGGGAGAAATTAAGGTCCCTGAAGAGTCTCCTAAGTCAGGTAAAATAATGTTTTCTATTTCAGTCGCTGGAGATTTTGTACAAAAAGAGCAAAAAATCAGGATGGGCAGAAAATTTTTAGATTTTAATAACATGCGACCTAGACTGAGAAATAAAAAAATGGTTCCAAACATTCAGACATTATAAAATAAACTATCATGGCTATATAAACCACAGATTAATTTTTTAAATTAAGAGATAGCATTTGTAGAGTGGACTTTAGTCCGCAATAATATATAAATATTGATTCTATGGTGGACTGAAGTCTACCCTACAGTTCATATCTTGTGGCTTGAATAAGCATACAAACCAATTAATATATAAATTATATTTTTTAGCAGTAAATGTGATAAAAATGAAATATGCAATACAGATAAATGCAAGCCCATCTTTCTCCAATGCTGGGTATTCAGCTTACCAGTTTATTAAAACAGCTTTACAATTAGAGCATGAAATATTTAGAGTATTTTTTTATCAGGAAGGAATTTACCATGCTTTTAAATACGCCACAGCACCCGATGATGAATTACAAATGACTAAAAAATGGACTGAGTTGTCCAGGCAATACAATATTGATTTAGTTGTCTGTATTTCAGCAGCACAAAGACGAGGGTTGTTGTGTGATGATGAGGCAAGCAGACAAGGAAAGGTGGATCAAGATTTAGCTGAAGGTTTTAGAATATCTGGGTTGGGGCAGTTATTAGAAGCAACATTGCTAGCGGATCGTTTTATACAGTTTGGGTAATTAAAAATAACAATGAAAAAGTTTCTATTTATTATGGACAGGCCACCTCATAGTGGTATCCAGTTACAAGAAAAACTAGATATAATTTTAACCACAGCAGCTTTTGATCAAAAAGTTGCTTTGTTATTTTTAGATGATGGAGTATTTCAGTTAAAAAAAGGCCAGCACCCTGAAAAACAAGATTTAAAAGATACATCTTCCATATTTAATGCATTGGAAATATATGATGTTAATAAAATTTATACAGAGGTCGAATCGTTACAACAGCGAGGTATGAAACCCAGCGACTTAAGTTTGCCAGTAAAAGAGTATTACCGAAAGGATATTAATGAATTGATGCAGGGTTATGATCTTGTGCTGTAGAAGAAAAGGATGTTGTTAGCAAAGTAGAGGTAAATATTATCCTGACGACCTGTTTTCTCGTTCCCACCGTCCCCGGTGGGAATGCATACGTCACTTTTGTCAGGCGGGGTATGTATTCCCACGCATGAGCGTGGGAATAAGAGAATATTTCTTGCGTGTTTTATTAACTTACTTAGTTAATGCATCAACTGAACTGCTAATTTTATCAGCGACTGCTTTATCAGTCTTTTCAATTGTTTCAGCGACTGCAGATTTAGCATTATCTGTTGTCGTTTTTACTACCTCAGATACTTTATTTGTAACATCTTTTGCTGCATCTACCGTGGCTGATTTAGATTGTTCAGTAGCGTCAGTCACTGTTGTCGATGCGTTGTCGACTGCTGACTTTGCCGCTGTTGCTGGTTTAGCAACAGGTGCTGGTGCAGGAATAGCCTTAGGCAATAAAATTTCAACTTTTGCTTGTTGACGTAAATCTACTAAGAAATCTTGCATTTTTTTGCGTTGCAGCATTGGACGAATGCGTTCTTTGATAGATTCAAAAGGAGGTGGTGTTTGTGCTCTTGAGCCTTCCCTTAATATGACATGGTAACCAAACTGAGTTTTAACGGGAGTCAGGGTGAATTTATTATCTTCTAAAGCAATAACAGCTTCAGAAAATGGAGCAACCATTTGCCCTGCAGCAAACCAGCCTAAATCTCCGCCTTGAGGTCCTGAAGGGCCGGTAGATTTAGTTTTTGCTAGCTCTGCAAAGTCAGCACCCTTAGAAAGTTCTGCAATAATATTGTTAGCTTCTTCCTCTGTTTTAACTAAAATATGACGGGCTTTGTATTCAGTTCCTGATGCCGCAACATTTTTATCATACTCGGCTCTTATATCTGCATCGGTAATAGGGTTGGATTTTAAGAAATCTTCAACGGCAGCCTGGGTCAACAAACCTGTTTTGATGGTTTCAAGTTGTGTTGTGTACTTAACCGTTTTATCCAATTTCTTTTTAAGTGCTTCCTGAAGTAATAACTCACGTTGAATTAACTCTTCAACCAATTTCTCTTTAGGAAATGATTGGCCGGGTTGACGTTTGTTTAATTCACTTTCTATGCTGGCTAAAGTTGCTTTACTAATGTATTTGCCATTAACAACAGCAACTGAATCTTCCTTTGAAATGACAGGTGTATTATTGTTATCTGGTTTTTTTTCATTACAAGCAGTCAGTAATATTGTGCTAGCCAATAAAACAAGAGGGATAATTTTCTTATTCATTTATGGTTCCTTATGTATTTTCAGATGGAGTTAAAGCATTAATACCTAATGCATGAATTTCAGTTTTCATTAAGTCAGACAATGCCTGATAAACTAATTGATGTCTTTGTACCAAGGTTTTGCCTTCAAATACTTCGGCAACAATTGTTACATTATAGTGTCCAGCACCTTGTTGGGCACCTGCATGTCCAGCATGAGCCGAGCTATCATCAATAATTTCTATTAGCTCAGGCTGAAGAGATTCGTTAAGTTTTTGTTTAATTAATTCAGCTGTCATTGTGGAAATATTTGTTTAAAAGGTTTAACGGTAACATTAGCATATACGCCAGCTGCAACATAGGGGTCAACATCAGCCCAGCTTTGAGCATCTTCTAAACTGGCAAATTCTGCAATAATAAGGCTTCCCGTAAAACCAGCCTCTCCTGGTGTATTGCTATCAATAGCGGGGTGAGGGCCGGCAATAATTAAACGACCTGCATCTTGTAATTCTTGTAATCTTTGTAAATGTGCAGGGCGTGCTGACTGTCGTTTGCTAAGACTGTCCTCAACATCTACACTCAAAATAGCGTAAAGCATAGTGATTAATCCTCGGTATTTGGGATGTGTTTATAGATAAAAAACATTTGAATAACAATGAAAACTAGCATAAGTCCTGGAACACCGAAAGTTTTAAAAGTAACCCAGTCATCCGTGTTGTAGTTTTGCATAACGTAGATGTTAATTCCTCCAACAGTTATAAAAAATGTTGCCCAGGCAAGATTGAGTTTGTTCCATATTGAGGCTGGGAGTTCAATGCTGGCCCCCATCATTCGTTCAACAAAAGTTTTTTTACCAAAAAATTGACTGCCTAAAAAGGAGAGGCCAAATAGCCATTCAATAACCGTTAATTTCCATTTAATAAACTGCTCATCTTGCAAGTAAATAGTAGCACCGCCCATTACAACAATGAGTCCTAAAGTAATCCATTGCATAGTTTCAACCTTTTTGTGCATAAACCAGCTTATTCCCACCTGAATAATGGTTGCAACAATAATCACGGCTGTTGCTGTATAAATATCATATAGCTTGTAGGTAATGAAAAATAAAATAACTGGAATAAATTCTAAAAGTTGTTTCATGGTTAATTAAGGTAATATTAATAAAGGACTAGGCGAATAGATCAATGCCTGAAATAAGTTCTGATCTTTGGGTTTTTAATGTTTGAGTGTTTTCTTGAACGTAAGCATTAACAGCATAAGCTGTGCGTGAATTAGAAAGAACCTTTTTTTGTTGTTCAATATTATTAGAGATTAACTCTAATGTGGGGACATCAATTTTTTTATCAAGTTGTCTGGTATTAGAATCAGAAGAAAGTGAGTTGGGTCCTGTATTTTTAGCTTTCTGACTATCTAAGGAGGAGGATGGTTCATTTCTATTTTTAGAACTATAGCCTGCAGGGATAAAGGCAAGAGATGAACTGTGAATTTGCATTTTATTTTAATCAATATAAGATGTTTTTTGAATTATACATGAGTTAATAGATGTTTCTGCTAGAATGTTAATTTTTTGGAATTTATCATGGATAAATCAACTCAAACAGAAATAGAAGCCGCCGCATTTCGAAGATTAGTTTCTCATTTACAAAAAGAAACAGAGGTGCAAAATATTGATTTAATGATTTTGGCTGGATTCTGTCGTAACTGTTTGGCAAAGTATTTAACAGCTTCAGCTCAGGAGCAAAATATTTCACTGGATTATGAAGATGCAAGAGAACAAGTTTATGGTATGCCTTATAGTGAATGGAAAGAAAAGTTTCAAGTTAAAGCAACAGCAGAACAATTAGCCGCGTATGAGCAAAGAAAACCAAAATGATAAGTCGGCATTTGCCGATATGTTTTCTGGAGTCATTGGGCAAGAATATGAAATGTTAAAGCTTATTTGTCCATTAGCGACTGAAATGAGTCGTTTAGTGGGAATAGCTGTCAACAAATATGCTGGGTTAAATCCTGATCCACTTAATATAATTGAGTTAGGTGGGGGTACTGGAATTACTACACTTGCTATATTGCTAGCAGATAAAAACCTCTCTATTCTGAGTGTTGATAATGAACCTACCATGCAATCTCAGGCACAAGCGAGTTTGGAGCAATGGGTTAAACAAGGACGCTTAAAATTTTCTGCGGATGATGCACTTACGGCATTAAAAGCAATTAAATCAAAAAGTGTTGATATGCTGGTATCGGCTTATACCTTGCATAACTTTCAGCAGGATTATAGACAACAAGTGCATCAAGAAATTTATCGAGTTTTAAAACCAGGAGGTCAGTTTGTTAATGGTGATCGTTATGGTTTGGATGATATTTTTAAACATACTCAGACAGTACAGCATGAAATAGCGGCTTACTTTAAAGTACTGACCCAGTTAAATAAATTGGATATTTTAGAACACTGGATTATTCATTTATTCAATGATGAATCTGAAAACCATGTTATGAGAGAATCTATAACTCTGCAACAATTGAAAGCGGTAGGGTTTACTCATATAACTTTAACGAACCGCTTGGAAGTAAATGCTTTAGTAACTGCTATGAAAGAAAATTTATAGATTTATACCCTAAATTAGGGGGTATAAACTCTTATTCTATAGTGTTTATTAGCTATGTAGATAATGACCTGACATATTTTAAAAAATAAAATAGTCTTCCATTAATACATTAAGTTCTTTACTGAGACCTTCTTCTGTTTCTATAACAGATAACTGAAGGTAGAGCTTGTTAGCTATTTGCTCGAATAATTGAACAAGTTCCGGGTCAAAGTGAGACCCTGCACTTTTTTTAATGAGTTGGATGGATTCAGGATATGAAAATGCTTCTTTATAAGGGCGTCTTGAGGTTAATGCATCAAATACATCTACAATGGCGAAAATTCTAGCATTAAGTGGGATTTGTTTTCCTGCAAGGTGACCAAAATAGCCCGAACCATCAAATTTTTCATGATGAAATTTTACTACATCTACAGCATCAATTAACCATTCACTGTGTTTAATAATATCAACACCATAAATAACATGCCGTTGCATTTCTTTAAATTCCTTATCACTAAGTTTGCCAGGTTTTAATAGAATTGAGTCACTAATACCAATTTTTCCGACATCATGTAAAAAAGCACCCTTGATAAGTGCTCTAATTTGCGGTTTATTGAGTTCAAGTGCTTGAGCAAGGCAAATCGCATAAATGGTCACCCTATAATTATGTGCATTAGTATCGCTATCGCGTTTAGCGATTGCACTACCTAATACTTTAAGCAGGGTGATGTTTGCATGCGACAAATCATTAGTGCTTTTAAGTAAGTTTTTATTTAGACTGATAATGACGGGATAAAGCACCAGTGTGGTAAAAATAATGGTCGCAAGATATTGAGCCAACACAAAAACAGCATCATATATCATGGTGTTGATTTCTGTTGAAGAAACCCTATAAATACCTTTTAAAAACCCATTATTCAGCTTGCTTTCATGTTCTGTAAAGGGTATTTCAACCTCCATATACAGTTCATTTTTAAAGGCATTATGAGCAAAAAAAGTTTTGTAAAAAACATTATTATCCATTTGTAACTTATGATTTTTGCTAATGAGTTCATTTTTGATTTCATCAACATTAACCGTTCCTAATGATAATAGTAAATCATGTTTTTCATTATAAAATTCGAGGATTATAAAGTGGCTATTTTTGAGTTTATCTTTTATTTCTTGTTGAAATATTTGGAAGGTATTGGTGTTTTGATCCTGTGTGTATTGATTATAAAAATCGACATATTGTTTTGATTCTTCATAGGCCAGGTGAACAACATTTTTCTCCATACGTTCCAGTTCAATATAAAGTATTATTATAGACACCACCATTGCTATAACAGCACTTGCTATCAGTAATCTTTTAATGACAATTGTATAAATATTAGCTTTCAATTTTAATATGATTTAGGGGGTCTGGTGATAAGAAGAAGGTGTTAATTTTATTTTAGCTATTTCTTGCTCCCACCACCGTCTTCCGGTGGTGGGAACGTACATCACTTTTGCCTGGCAGGGAGGGTATGCATTTCCACGCAGGAACGAGAGAATCAGGTACTCTTTTCTTTTTTAGCTGGTTTATCATCAGAATCACAGCATTTGATCTGTGGCCATAAATTTCCCATGGCAAGAAAAGTGAAAGACCCCGACCAGGCAATCAGTAAAAGGCCATTAAGTGTTTCAATGCCTGTCAGAAACCGGATATGCCCCACTGGATACACATCACCTATCCCTAGAGATGTCAAAATAACACTTGAGTAATATAAATACTCCATTGGATTATTTACTTCGATTCCTTCAAGAGTACCCATCTCGAAAAACTCTATGGAACAAGCAAATATGGTCGCATAAAACTAATTTCTATAATATGAGTGAAGAACAATACCAATATGATGATTAATACACGGTTTTGATCAGAAATAAAAAGGCGAGGTGTGTAATTTGACAGCCACAGCAACACCTTGAAATGAAAAAGAAATGTCAGAATAACCAATAAGAGGGCTAAAAAAATGACCAGGATCATAATGGCTACCTTTTGTATTTTAAAAATGTAGGGTGTGTTGAGGTACGAGGTTAATAAGTCAACACACCCTACAGATTATAGTTTTGGGCATTATTCAGCAATCGTTACGTTTTTTACAGAGATAAGTTACGCAACCTTAAGGCATTACTGATAACTGAAACCGAACTGAAACTCATCGCTGCCGCAGCAATCATGGGGGATAATAAAATACCAAAGAAAGGGTAGAGTACTCCGGCTGCTACTGGCACACCTAGCGTGTTATAGATAAAGGCAAAAAACAGGTTCTGACGAATATTTTTCATCGTTGACTGGCTTAAGTGATGTGCTTTTGAAATGCCTAACAAATCACCTTTAACTAACGTAACACCGGCACTTTCCATTGCAATATCGGTGCCTGTACCCATGGCAATACCAATATTGGCTTGCGCTAATGCAGGGGCATCATTAATGCCATCACCTGCCATTGCTACAATATGCCCGTCTTGTTGTAAATTTTTGACGACTTCTGCTTTTTGTTCCGGCAATACATCAGCATAGACTTGGTCAATACCGAGACTTTGGGCAACGGCTTGTGCAGTAACCTTATTATCACCTGTTAACATAACAACTTTGATCCCTCTTTTATGTAGCTGTTGCAATGCTTTAGTACTATTTTTCTTGACTGGGTCAGCAACGCTAATTAAACCAGCAGCTTTGTTATCAACGCTAATCAGCATAACGGTTTGTCCTTGTTGCCGTAAAGCATCAACACGTTCAGTTAATAGTTCGGTATCAATATTTAATTCTGTCATTAATGTTGCATTACCCAAGGCAACTTGGTGGCCCTTAACGAGTCCTGTTACGCCTCGACCCGTGAGAGAATTAAAGTTGTCTACATGCATCAGGGATAAGCCTTTTTCTTCAACCCCTGTAACAATTGCAGTAGCCAGTGGATGCTCACTTATTTGCTCCAGGCTGGCGGCAAAGCGTAAAATATCCTGCTCTACAAAATCATTAATGGTATACACGGAGGTTAACTTTGGTTTACCTTCTGTTAATGTTCCAGTCTTATCAACCACCAGAGTATCGACCTTTTCCATGATTTCCAATGCTTCTGCATTTTTAATCAATATACCGGCACTGGCTCCTCTTCCTGTACCTACCATGATAGACATAGGCGTTGCTAAACCTAATGCACAGGGACAAGCAATAATTAATACAGCAACTGCATTAACCATAGCATGTGCCAGACGTGGCTCTGGCCCCCATATCCACCAAACAAATAGGGTGGCTATAGCCATTAATAACACAGCAGGAACAAAATATCCGGCCACGGTATCAGCTATTTTTTGTATGGGTGCTCGGCTGCGTTGTGCTTGACTCACCATATGTACAATTTGAGAAAGCAGTGTTTCACTACCCACACGTTCGGCACGCATTAACAAACTGCCGGTGCCATTGATCGTTGCGCCAATCAAAGGCATCTCAACAAATTTTTCTACCGGAATAGGTTCACCAGTCACCATGGATTCATCAATAGAACTTTTACCTTCTATCACCACTCCATCAACGGGGACTTTTTCGCCAGGGCGTACTCGCAATATATCACCTGGCTTAACATTCTCCAGTGGAATATCGTCTTCACTGCCATCGTCATAGTGTACTCGGGCTGTTTTAGGTGCCAGGCCAAGTAATAACTTGATAGCATCACTGGTCTGGCTTCTTGCTCGTAGCTCCAGAACTTGCCCTAATAGAACCAATGCAGTAATGACCGCAGCCGCTTCAAAATAAACAGCAACAGCACCGCTGTCATCCTGCATTATAGGGGGGAATAGTTGCGGTAAAAATGTTGCGACAACACTGTAAACCCAGGCAACACCGATTCCTATGGATACCAAAGTAAACATATTCAAGCTACGATGAATAATAGAAGCCCAACCACGTTGAAAAAAGGGTAAACCACACCAAAGTACCACCGGTGTCGCCAAGGCAAATTCAAACCATTGTATTTGCTGTAAGGAGATGGCTTTCGGTATCAAATCTGGAGACAAATCATTGATCATGGAAATAACGAATACGGGAACCGCCAGAACAAGACTGATCCAAAAACGACGATTCATATTGATCAATTCAGGATTTTCAGAATCAGCCGTTGCAACTTGTGGCTCTAAAGCCATACCACATTTGGGGCAATCACCTGGTTCGTTACGAACTACCTCAGGGTGCATGGGGCAACTATATTCGGTTTGAGTTGAGGAATTTAATGAATAGTTAGTGGGCTCTAGAGTCATACCACATTTTGGACAGTTCCCTGGCTGGTCTTGCAGAATTTCGGGGTGCATCGGGCAACTATAGCGCTGTGTATGTTCTGACTTGTTTTGAGAAGATGTTTTTTTGTGCTGATGATGGCAGTGGTGCGAGTCCATAATGTACTCCAATTGATTTTCTTAAATGCACTAAGGGAGATGGAAAAAATAATCATCATCTAATCTTGCCCAATATAGGGGCGATTACTTATTTCCAGCTCCCTAACAGAAGTGACTTCTGTTCAGTGTTACCTACTTTTATTTACTTTAACCTGAACTTACATTGAAGTCACGGATTCAAATTTAAATTGGAGATTTCATCTATGCTGGTAGATGCCAGCATTAAATCTTCAATCAGTGAATAAATATCTTTTTGACTCAGTGTTGTATTTTTACTAGGGAAATTTATAACTTGTGCTAAAATTTCGCCGTTTTTATTCTCATTAAATTCTATGTCTAGTTTTTCCATCCTTGTTTACCCTTAAGTCCCAGGTGACCGAATTCAAGTTAATGGCTATGTCCATTACTATTGCTTTTCGAGCTATGGTCATATGAAGACTTGCTCTCTTCTATTTTACGCACCGTGCCATCTCGTCGAATATAAAGGAAATCTCCATTTGCTAACTCCTGCATTTTACCTTTTTGTACGTCGACTGTTGCGCCTGTTTTATCTGTAATTTTTATTACTCTGCCATTATCTATAAATAAATTTGAGCCATTCATTAGTCGTAAGGGTTCGTTATGTTTTGTGGCAGTAGAGACACATGCTGAAAGTGTAGTTAGTAAGAGTGATAAAGCGATTAATTTTAGTTTCATAGATTTCATCAGATTCTGTAATTAGAAGTTGAATGGGTGAGGTTAAGTCGTCTTAAAAATATCAGCCTTGAAGAAAATGACTAGTGTTTATGGGAATGAGTCTCTGTATGTTGTAGAAGGTGAAGCTCAGATGGCGTTATAGATATTTTTTCAGAAGTATTACCTTGATCAAGTGGCTTAGCAATTGGTTCAATAACATTTAAGTCATGG
>VAPK010016915.1_pt1 | contig 12094 bp, 10 predicted proteins | sample 3395031 | NCBI WGS metagenome assembly VAPK01 (sample SAMN08290443, study PRJNA428436) | hydrothermal vent metagenome | isolation source: Deep-sea hydrothermal vent chimney 1 | place: Pacific Ocean: Juan De Fuca Ridge | reverse complement strand
TTGGTCGTACTATTCCTGTTGGAACGGGTATCTATAAAGACGACAAAATTGTCTTTGAAGAAGATGCACTATAATTTACATGTAAAATAGGTTAAAGAGAGAGACTCTTTAACCTATTCTCAATCTCCCCTTTACACTTCATGAGTATTAATATCTGCTTAAAATAAGCTATTCTTTATCTTTTTTTTACTATAATCACGCGTTTAATAGTCTTTGAAATCATGTGACTATCATTCTACTGGAAAAATTTCATAAAGGAAAAATATGCCTACAATCAATCAATTGATTCGTAAAGAGCGTAAAAAAGTGGTTAAAAAATCAAAATCACCTGCTCTTGTTAGCTGTCCGCAGCGTCGTGGTGTATGTACACGTGTCTACACAACTACACCTAAAAAACCAAACTCGGCACTTCGTAAAGTTGCCAAAGTTCGTTTAACTTCAGGTTTTGAAGTTATCTCATATATCGGTGGAGAGGGTCATAACCTTCAAGAGCACTCAATTGTTCTTGTTCGTGGTGGTCGTATTAAAGATTTACCGGGTGTTAAGTATCACATTGTTCGTGGTGCCCTTGATACTGCTGGTGTTGCTAATCGTATGGTTGCACGTTCTAAATACGGTACTAAAAAACCTAAAAAATAACGAGTTATTTTTTAGAAAACACATTGATTAGTACGCGAAACGAACAAAGTCCGTTTCACTACGCTAACGCTAAGTTCACTTCAGCAGTGGGCTCATAAAACCAGTTTCATTTTGAGGTTGGCAATAATAGCAAAAGAGCTGAATAAACATTGAGTATCAGTTTTAAACTGAGAAGAAATCGCAGAAATCATTTTGATTTTTGAGTAAATTAATAAAATTGAAGGTAATACAATGAGAAGAAGAAGAGCTCCGATTCGTGAAGTTATGCCAGATCCGGTTTATAATAGTAAACTTTTAACTAAGTTTATCAATAAAATTATGTTAGATGGTAAAAAAAGTACTGCTGAGAAAATTATCTACAGTGCAATCGATATTATCAGTTCTCGTGGAGAGAAAAAAGGTATTGAATATTTTAATGAAGCTATTGAAAACATTAAACCGGTAATTGAAGTTAAAAGTCGCCGTGTAGGTGGAGCAACCTACCAAGTTCCAGTAGAAGTTCGTCCTGTGCGCCAACTTTCACTAGCAATTCGCTGGTTGGTTGATGCTGCACGTAAACGCAATGAGCGTACTATGGCAGAGCGTTTAGCAAATGAGTTAATGGATGCTGCAACTGAAAAAGGTTCAGCATTCAAGAAGAAAGAAGATACATACAGAATGGCAGAAGCTAATAAAGCATTTGCTCATTACCGTTGGTAATAGGATAAATTATGGCAAGATCGCATAAATTAGAAGATGTAAGAAATATTGGTATTGCTGCGCATATTGATGCGGGTAAAACTACTGCAACAGAACGTATTTTATTTTACACAGGTGTAGAGCATAAAATCGGTGAGGTTCATGATGGTGCTGCTACTATGGACTGGATGGAACAAGAGCAAGAGCGTGGTATTACAATTACTTCTGCTGCTACTACTTGTGAGTGGGAAGGTAAGCAGATTAACATTATCGATACTCCGGGTCACGTTGACTTCACTATTGAAGTTGAACGTTCTATGCGTGTTCTTGATGGTGCTGTTTCAGTATTTTGTGCTGTTGGCGGGGTTCAACCACAATCTGAGACCGTATGGCGTCAGCGTAACCGCTATAAGGTTCCATCTATTGTTTTTGTTAACAAAATGGATCGCACCGGTGCAGACTTTTTTGAAGTTGAATCTCAAATTCGTGAGCGTCTAAAAGGCAATCCAGTTCCTATTCAGATTCCAATTGGTGCTGAAGATCAGTTTGACGGTGTTGTTGATCTTGTAAAAATGAAAGCAATAGTATGGGATAAAGATGCTGCAATGGGTTCTAACTACCATGTGGAAGATATTCCTGCTAACCTTCAAGATAAAGCTGATGAGTATAGAGAAAAAATGCTTGAGTCTATCTCTGAAATCGACGGAAACGAAGAGTTTGCAGAAAAATTCTTAGAGGGTGAAGAGATTTCTGAAGAAGAGATTGCAGGAGCTCTTAAAGCAGCAACTATTAGCATGGGAATTGTTCCTATGTCCTGTGGTACTGCATTTAAAAATAAAGGTATTCAGACTCTACTTGATGCTGTTATTGCTTACTTACCATCTCCAGTTGAATCAGAAGCCATCAAAGGTACTTTGATGGATGATGAAGAAGTTGAAGTTGATGTACCTTCAACTGATGATGGTTCATTTGCTGCATTAGCATTTAAAATTATGACCGATCCATTTGTTGGTGTTCTTACATTTATCCGTGTATATCGTGGAAAATTAGACTCTGGCTCTTATGTTCATAATACTACTAAAGATAAAAAAGAGCGTATTGGTCGTATTGTAAAAATGCATGCGATTAAGCGTGAAGAAGTTAAAACAATCTATGCTGGTGAAATCGGTGCGGTTGTTGGTCTTAAATCTACAACTACTGGTGATACTCTTTGTGACCCATCAGATAAAATTGTATTAGAGAGAATGGACTTCCCAGATCCGGTTATCTCTGTTGCTGTTGAGCCAAAAACTAAAGCTGACCAAGAAAAAATGGGTATTGCACTAAGTAAACTAGCTGCAGAAGATCCTTCTTTTAGAGTTCATACTGATGAAGAGACTGGTCAAACTATTATTTCAGGTATGGGTGAACTTCACCTTGAAATTCTTGTAGATAGAATGTTCCGTGAGTTTAAAGTTGAAGCTGAAGTTGGTGCTCCACAAGTTAGTTACCGTGAGTCTATTAAAGACGAAGTTAACCAAGAGTACAAATATGCTAAACAATCTGGTGGTCGTGGTCAATTTGGTCATGTTTACCTTACAATCAAGCCAGGTGATGCTGGAACTGGTTTTGTTTTCCATAATAAAATCAAAGGTGGGGCAATTCCAAAAGAGTTCATTCCTGCAGTTGAAAAAGGTTGTGCAGAAACTATGAGTACAGGTGTTCTTGCAGGTTATCCTATGGAAGACATCGATATTACTCTATATGATGGTTCATACCATGATGTCGATTCAAATGAGATGGCATTTAAACTTGCTGCATCAATGGGTTTTAAAGAGGGTTGTCGTAAAGCACGTCCATCAATCTTAGAGCCGATGATGAAAGTTGAAGTTGAAGTTCCTGAGGACTATATGGGTGACGTTATCGGTGACCTTAACCGTCGTCGCGGTCAAGTTAGAAATATGAGTGACCGTTCAGGTAACAAAATTGTTGATGCATTTGTACCACTTGCTGAGATGTTTGGTTACTCAACTGACCTACGTTCTGCAACACAGGGTCGTGCTACATACTCAATGGAATTCGATCATTATGAAGAAGTTCCACGTAACGTTGCTGAAGAAATTATCAAAAAACGTAACGGCTAATATTTTCTCTCCTCTTGGAGAGAATGACTTTTAACGTACACCCTAAGAATATTTCCTCCTGCTATTTCGATATAATTAATAAAATACATGTATTTGTTACAAGATATAAATTTTACTAAAAAATGAGTGTTTATGGTAAAAGTAGCAGCAGTTCAGATGCAGATGTCAAAAATGCAAACGAAGAACCTTGAACTAGCAGAAACGTTAGTGCGTGAAGCCGCCAAAAAAGGTGCGCAAATTATTTTACTCCCTGAGTTATTTGAGAATCTCTATTTCTGTAAAGATAGGGATGAAAAATATTTTGAGCTTGCTTCGGTACAAGAAGAGAACCGTGCGATTTTACATTTTGGGCGTATTGCTAAAGAGTTAGAAATTGTATTGCCAATAAGCTACTTTGAATGTTCAAGTGAGGGGTATTTTAATTCATTAGTTGTGATTGATGCTGATGGAGAGGTGCTGCAAAACTATCGTAAAATACATATTCCCGATGGTCCCGGCTATGAAGAAAAGTTCTATTTCAGAGCTGGAAATACGGGATTTCAAGTTTATAAAACAAAATATGCTTCTATTGGTGTGGGCATCTGCTGGGATCAATGGTTTCCAGAGATGGCACGATCGTTAGCATTGATGGGGGCGGAACTTATTTTGTATCCCACAGCCATTGGCAGTGAACCTGAAATACATGTAGACTCCTGCAAGCATTGGCAACGAGTTCAGATGGGGCACGCCGCAGCCAATACTGTCCCGGTTATTGCGGCCAATCGTTTCGGTGAGGAAATAGGACAGAGCTGTACATTACGCTTTTATGGTTCCTCTTTCATTACAGATTACACCGGTGAAAAAATAGCTGAGGCGCCTCGAAACAGTGAGACAATTATATATGGTGAATTTGACTTGAGTGCAATTGCCAAGCAAAGAGAGTATTGGGGACTCTTTAAAGATCGACGACCGGAGTGTTATGACAAACTGACGCAACCATAGTATGGAACTCTTTTTGCTTATGATAAGAAATAATAAGCCAAAAATGGAGTGATAAATGGAGATTATACTGCAGAACAATTTAGTACTCATTCGTACTGATTTTGAGACTATTGAAGCGTCGTGGATGCAAGAGTATATTAATTTACATGTAAAGAACTCACTCTTTTTACCTAGCAGTATTTTGATTTTTCATAGTGATGATTATGCATTACAAAAAGAGAAATTTATAAGACAGTTATGCAGTTTTTATGCGTCAACTCATGAATATTTTGATAGTTTTTACATTAAATCAATGTTGAAATGTTCTAATAAACCGATTAAAATTGAACTACAATCACATAATGAGAGAGAGCATATTGGCATTGATTTGTATGCTTATGACAGTGATACTATTGAAGCATCACTTTATGTGCCTAATCGTTTTGTCGTTAGCTATCTCTGTGCTCAACTTGATGGCTATGTTAAAGCCGTGAGTGATAGTAGCGTTATTTTTGATGTCTCAGATGAGAAAGCTAAAGTACGACTTGAGCGTACCATCAATAAACGCCATGTTTTACACTATCATCTACAATATCAATATGACACCTCTTTTATGAATACTCTTTATGATGAACTCTTTGATGAAGAGTTTGAAGATAATGAGATAGATGCGATAATGCAACATTATACAATGTTAGAGTGCCAGGTAGGTGCAAGTCAAGATGCCTTGAAAAAGAGTTATAAGAAACTGGTTCGAGTCTATCATCCTGATCGTGTCCATTGTGAAAACAACGATATAGTCAATCACTACACACAAAAATTCCAACTGCTACAAGAGGCATATACGGCACTGCGTATTGTGAGCTAGTTTTTTAAAAGAAGCTCTAAATCTGAAGCTTTAAAGAGTAAGAGCTTCTTGCTCTGCATGGACTGAAGTTCATTTGAAAAACCCCGTTTACTAAAAAGTACAATATAATCAGGATTTAAGAAAATTGTCTTACACTTTTCATTAAGTTTTCCTAACTCTTTTTTATTCATTTTATGATTGGTCCATTTACACTCCCCAACAATAATTTTCATACTCTTTGTTAATGCCAAAATATCAATCTCTACATTTCTATCCCAATAGCTTTTGGAATCAACAATAGGATCACTTTGGAATGTTTCATTTAAAAGATAGTGGCTTAACTGCTCATAAGTATAACTGTTAAAATTGTTTTTCTGCGCCTTGTAGTGCTCTAAAAATGGCTCATATTCGCCTTTGATGATGCTATGGTGATTGGGAGCAATAAAGTAGAACCAAAATCGGATAAAGGGTATGGTAATAGTAAGCTTATCTGAGATTTTATGTCGGGTAATATCTCGTGGGAGTTTTTGTTTGGGATGGATCTTTTGTACCGGAGCCTCACGTGAGGGTTCTCGCTCTAAAATATTTAAATCAATTAAGAAATTGACAGCTATGTTGCCTTTATACTCTCCAAGATGGGCATATTTAAATGCAGAGTGGGTACGTCGATCACCTTTAGCAATGGCACGCAGAAGTTTGCTATAGGTACTGTCATCTAAAATAAGAGCCGTTACCTTATTGTAGAGTTCTCCATAGTTATCAAGAATATGTGTTGTAATCTGATCTTGAAGTAGGGCATCAATATCAATTTCGAGGTTAGTACCGCCAAATACAGAGAAAAATTCAACAAGACTCTCCATGTCGTAGGGCTGATTTTCAGCGTAAAATGTCTTAAATTTGTTTAAGAGACCAAGAGAGCCATAAGGCCACTCCATCAAAGAGAAGGTCCTCAATTACTGTTGTAAAATCGAGTAGTTATCTACGTTAATTATGGTTGCTTGCGAACCAATGAACGATGCGCTTTGAGCTTGCATCTCTAAGGTTGCTTCATCAGGTCGTAACACTGAATTATGTCCACCAAGCGTAAAGCGAGAGACGCTATTTTTTACAAAAGGTACCGCACTCGGAGTGGTTGGATTGATGTTATTGTTTGATCCCATCAGTTTTAAGAGCGGTTCGGTTCCACTAAGAGGCGCTGTTGCTACGGAGTTTGGAATGGTTCCATCACCAATGACTTCAATACTCAAAACATTCTGAGCAACGCCCACGCTCGCTGCGTAGTTAATGGAGTCGGCATCATCTAAAATGGTCTGTGCCGCGAGCATGAATTGGTTGTACTGGGCACTGTCAGGCTCAATAGCAGCTGCCGCATAGAGACCGTCACGAATCTCTTGACCAAATGATTCTGAATTGCTTAATAACTGTGCTATTCCACCACCTGGCATCGCAAGAACAGCACTCTCTAAATTGGCTGTGGTTAAAAAACTAAATGCTGCAATTGTTCCAAGTGAGTGCCCCATAAAAGCAACACGAGAACTGTCAAGTGTCACTCCTGTTGCTGTAGAGAGTGAATTTTTTAAAGCTATGAGGTCTGAGGTGCTCTGGCGTATGTTATCACGAGCAACGAGAAGGTTGGCTAGATTTAGGTAATGTTTACCCGAAGCGTCAATAAGACCATCAGGTGTCGGTGCTCCCGTGTCATTGTTGAAAATATCTAAATCAAAGGTTCGCTCTAGTGTTGGCATGTAGAGTGTACTCGCTCTATCAACAACACCATGCAGTGGCAGGTCGATGGCAACAGCGGCATAACCTGCCCCTGCAAAGGCATCAGCAATAGCTAGTAAGTTAGAACGATCTCCATTAATAGCGTGTTGAAATATTACCACGGGCCAACCATTCATAGGTATCCGCATATTTGAAGAGGCATTAGGAATAGTGACGAGAGTGGGAACATTCTTTGTCGAAAGCTCTTTAGGAAGTGTAGTAACAGTGAGTGAACCGTTAGCATCGGTAAATGGTGTTGAGAGTGCTGCAACGTCACTGCCTAAATAGTATGGCAGATTGTTAAGTGTTCCTGTGTAGATGTCTGCAAAACCATAAGCACCAATATCAGCTGTTGTCATGCCGCTGGCTGATACACCAAGTTGTGCAGATGCATTATGCTGCGTAATTGCAGTGCTAACGTTACCGATGCTTTGTGTTGTAAAACTCCAAATTGCTGCAATGTCATCACGTGCAACACCTTGAGTGGCTGCTTGAGCAACCATTAGTTGTGTGATTTGGCGAAGACCTTCTAGTGTTAACGTGCTGGTCATATTTTCTACCGGGTCAGGATTAAAATACGGAGTAGTCCCATCGGCTCCAATAAGGGGATCAGCACTGATAAGCATCGATGTGGTGACATCGGCAACCAAAGGCTGTCCGGCACTGTTGGTAATACCATTGGTAATAACGACCATATAGCTAGTCTGGCTCTCTAGCGGTTTGGTTGGTAAAATAACAAGTTTACCATCGCTGAGTGTTGCAACGTAATCGGTTCCAAAAGTGAGTTCACCAACAACGGCACCTACAGCAGGAATCATTAATGTCTCCGGAGTTGCTTGGGTAATGACCTTATATACATGTATATTTCCCGGAATGGTCGTTGGGTCAAAATCGCCGGAAATCCCGACAGTAATTGGTGATGTTGTTGAGAAACCATCAAGTGTATTTAGCGCAGTCGTTAGAGCTGCCTCACCCTCACTCGCATCGGCTTTTATTGGAATATTTAGTGTTGCGTCAGTTGAACCTGCAAAAAGAATATCGCTAGGGTAAGGTATATTCCCTTTGGATTTTTCAAAGAGCACATATCCAGCAGGCAGCTCTGATTTTTTAGCTAATGTAATGTCGTTACCACAGCCGGAAATTAGAAGTGCTGCTAAGGGTAACACTAGATATTTTAACATGATGATTCCTTGTTTTATAATCAAAGTTTTACATTATATCTTTTTTTTATAAAACGCTCATGAAAGCTCACTACCCCATTTTAAGATATCAAGACCGTACTTTTGTTGCATATTTTGTGTGGTGCGTGAGAGTCGGTGCATCTTCTGGTCACTCTCAAATTCAAGTAGGGAGAGCGTGCGTTTGGAATTACATGTAAATTGTGAACAGTTAATACTAAGGCGGATTACTTTGAGCCGTTTGTGTTGTTCGGCCTGATGAAACAAAGAGAGAATCAGCTCTTTAAACCACTGTTCATTAAAGAGTCTGTTTTGCGTAATATTAGCACAAGTGTGTTGCGACATCTCATAGCGAATTCCCACGCTAAAGGTGGTGGGAATTACATGTAATTGCATAATAGCAAAAGCGAGATGACGACTTAAAATGATGATGCGGCGGCGCAGTTCTTCTCTGTCCATAACCGGATCAAAGGTTCTTGAGATTCCAATAGATTTTCTGACATGGCATGTTTTAATGCTCTCATTGTCTTGAGCACATATTTTTTTATAAAGTGCAGCAGCGTAAGGGCTGATGGAGGTGACTAGTTTTTTTGCACGTACCAACTCTCCGAGAGTTTTGATTTTATATGCAGAGAGTTTCTTTTGCATAGCGCGTCCAATTCCGGGAAACTCACTGATGGCAATGGGGTCAACGAACTCTAAAACATTTTTGGCATAGACTGTTTTGCAACCAAAGGGTTTGGCGCTTGAGGTGGCAAGTTTGGCGATGCTTTTGGTGTCTGCCGCTCCAATGGAGACGGGCAGGTTGAGTACTTTTTTAATCTCATGGCGCAAAGCATCAATAAATGATTCCACATCCTCATTTTCTACCCAACCGCTTAAATCACCATAGAACTCATCAATACTGGCTTGCTCTAGCAGTGGAATACGTTCGTTCAAAAAGTCGTGGAGTTTATGAGAAAGCTTTTTATAGAGCTTCATATTGGGTGCTTTAATGGTGAGCTTGGGGCATAACTGTAAAGCTTCATGTATGGTCATGGCAGTTTTAATTCCATATTTTCGAGCCTCATAACTCGCCGTTGTTAAGATGCCGCGAATGCGTCCATCGGCATCTTTAAACTTGGCAATATCATCAACACTCTCATCATAACTTTGAAAAAAAGCGCCTAAAAAAGCACCGCTGTTATCAAGGTTAAATTGCTGCTGAACTTTGTCATGTGCAAAGATGTATTGGTCACCACGTCCTCCGATGGCTACGGGGATACCTCGCAGTGATGCATCTACAGTTCTTTCAGCCGAGACAAAAAAGCAGTCTATATCTACATGTATTTTCATAAGCAGAGTTTACTCTAATGTTGAAGCATACTCTAAAAATATGACAGATTTTTAACGAAATGGTTTGTAAAAGCTTTTATCAGCCAGTGCTAACAGTTCTTTATCTCCGGTACTGTCACCGTAGGCGTAGATGGTTTTAAAAATACTAATGTTGTAAAGGGCGTTAACACGATTGGCTTTTTCAATACCGTAGCAGTTTTTAGTTAGAAATTTTCCCGTGACAATGCCATCTTCAAATTCCAGTTCGGTTGCAATGAGGGTAATATTTTTTTGCTCACACCATGCCCAAATCCAAGATTTCATCGAGGCGGAGACAATAGTGACGGCATGACCTTTTTTTTGGTGCTCTGCTATGGCTTGAAGTGCTCTGGGACGTACGATTTTATCAATTTCATTTAGGGCATACTCACGTCCCAATGTTTCAAAGTCACTCTGAGGCATTCCTTTAAAAAAGTGTGTCATTAAGATCTCTTTGGCGCGGTAATTGGGAATGATTTTGAGTTTATAAAGAAGAAGCATTGGAGTTAGGTAGAGCAGCCCTGCGTAGTAGCGCTGTGCTCCGCGTGCAAATTTAATGAACTCTTGGAGAGAGTCTTTGTTTGTAATGGTACCATCAAAGTCAAAGAGGGCTAATGTCATTGGTAATACCTATCTAAAAAGTAGCATTCACCGCAAGGGAGCCAATCGGGGATGGTATAAAACTTCTCTTTTTGAATGTCAAGAATTTTTGTTTTATACGCTTCATAATCAAATGTGTCACATTGCGCCATGTAATACGTAGCATCATCGACGCTAAGCTCTTGAGTCGTCACGTTTTTACATGTAGATTTAAAAAGATTGATATCATGGGTATTAAAAGCACGTTTATCAATAAAAGTAAAATCTTCTTTATCTAAGGTTCTGACATCTAAAAGTTTATCATCAAGACGACCGTATTTATTGGTGTTGTAGAGCATTTTAACATCACGATCACAATGGTAAGAGAGTATTGAAGCCGTGGTGTAACCGTAGCTAAAAAGTTTACTAATGTTCTGCTCATCAAGAGCCTCGCAGATCGCTTCGGTCTGGGTAAAGAGTGCAATATGTGAATATTTCTTATGTTCTTTAAAGAGAGAAAGCGGCATGAGTAAAATAATCATTACCAGTGCAATATGTGCATAGGTAAAACGTGCATTAAACGTGATGACCTTTCGTAAAGTTTTTTCACTCAAAAAACTAAAGAGTAAAAAGAGGTAGGGCGTAAAGAGAATAAACCAGTGCAGACCCACTTTATTTTTGAGTGAGACAATAAAAAAGAGATTCAGAATCAGTATTAAAACGGAGCTGCAGAGTGTTAAAAGTGTTGAACGCTCAAAACGGCTGCGTTCTTTAAAAAGGTAGTAAATCCCCCACGGTGTCATCAGGTAGACAATTACAAGCAGATAGTTGATAACCCCTTTGAGGTGATACGTGCTCTCTCCTGTTCGAGCTACAAAGTTAAATAAAATATTATTCCAACAGCTGTTATAATTAAAATAGAGGTTCTGAGCAATAAAGAGTAGAATGACCAGAGTAATGAGAGCAATGTTTTTAACGGCTTTAGTTCGGTAGGCTGCTATAGCAAAAATCAGCAGACCGAGCATTAAAAATGCTGCAAAATATTTACTTAAAAAAGCCAGTCCTAAAAAAAGTCCGGCAAGTAGACTGTAGCGCAGCCATTCTTTTTTTTGAAGAGAGTAGATTAAAAAGAGGGTTCCAAGTGAGCCAAAGAGCAGCAGTGGGACATCATTGGTAAAGAGAATTAAAAAAACATCAATCGGTGATGCCAAGAAGAGCAGCGCTGTTAACAAGGCGTGCTCTTTTTTTACATGTAAATTTGCGAGTAAGTAAATTACATAGGCGACGATTAATGTTGCCCCATAGGTAAAAAGACGGTAAAAAATATGGCTATCGCTAATAAAACTCATGAGGTAAATCAGCCATCCTGCCATGGGCGGATGGTCGTAATAGCCTGCTAAGAGGTTCTGCCCCCATGTGATGAAATAGGCTTCATCTCCGGTAAGTGGGACTACAAAGAGAATAAGCAGTTTAAAAAATGAAATAATTAAAACGGCATTAATCTCCCTAGAATAGGGTTGTGTCATATACTCATCTTCTTAAACATAAACTCGGGAATATGTCTAATAATGAGCATTATATAACGCCAAATCCATTTGGTGTAGAGTACATCTTGTTCTCTTTGCTGGGCGCTTAGAATGCTTTGGGCTACTTCACTTGGTTCGGCGGTGAGTTTAAGAGGCAGATCAAGCCCTGCCGTCATTTTGGTATTTACAAAACCGGGTTTGACGGTCATAACATGGACACCGCTCTCAAACAGACGGTTTCGTAGCCCGCTTAAGTAAGTAGTAAATCCGGCTTTAGCCGCACCGTAAATGTAGTTGGCTTTTCGACCGCGATCACCGGCAACGGAGCTAATACCGACAATAAAACCCTCTCTACGCTGCTCAAAGTCATTGGCAATGATATTGAGCAGTGAGACGGCTCCGGTAAAGTTGACATTAATAGTGTTTAGTGTCTCCTCTAAGCTCTCC
>VAPK010125890.1_pt1 | contig 12100 bp, 10 predicted proteins | sample 3395031 | NCBI WGS metagenome assembly VAPK01 (sample SAMN08290443, study PRJNA428436) | hydrothermal vent metagenome | isolation source: Deep-sea hydrothermal vent chimney 1 | place: Pacific Ocean: Juan De Fuca Ridge | reverse complement strand
GTTGGCTACGCTTTTGTTGGCATACCTGGTCAGACCGACGACCCGATCGCCGCCGAGCCCGAGTACCTCACCGCCCTCATCGAATGCAACAATGAGAGCGGAATCGCCAACGTCTTGCAGGAGCAAGGCGTACGACAACAAGACCTCACCGCGGATGAGAAAAAGGAAGCCAACGAATCGGGACGAGCGGTCTTTGGCTGCCTGATTGATCGTGGCTGGGATCTTGGCGATCTTGAACCGAACGACAATGGCATTCTTTCTCCCAGCCGCTTTCCCGCGGTTCCACCCTCTCGACAAGACGAGTTTCAACGTGACCTTGACGACTGCGGCTGGAACGATCTTGAACTTGGCTAGCAAGCAATGAAGCGATCCGGCTGGCTTCTCATTGCCGTTCTGATCATTGCCGGTGTCGCCTACGGGGTGACCCGGCTAACTGCAGATGAGGACGAAGGTCCGGCAGAGCAAACCATCGTTATTGACAAGGTTGGGCGGGCAACCCTGCAAGACACCGTGGTCCTTCGGGGCCAGGTAGGTCGGGACGCTCGTTTTGAGATTGTTGCCTCATCCCCCAAGTTGGTGACCTCGGTGGCCGTTGCCGTCGATGAAGTAATCGAGCCCGGCCAGGAACTGGTCAGGCTGGATGGTCGCCCAATGCTGGCCATCGTTGGCGACATCCCCTATTGGCGCCCCCTGGACCGCTTCAGCAGTGATGGTCCCGACATCGAAATGCTGGAGACATTCCTTGATCAGCAGGGCTATGGCCCCGGAACGATCAACCAGGACTTCAGCTCGCTCACCCGCGATGCCCTGGAGGATTGGCAAGAAGACAACGGCTACCCGGTCGACGGTCGATTCTTGCCGACGGACCTGGCCATCCAGCAATGGCCAGCCCGAGTCGGCGACGTCCATGTTGAAGTTGGCGACCCGGTGGCGGCCTCCCAGCCTCTCCTGTCACTGGTCGAGAACGATCTTGCCGTCTCGGTCAAGGTTGACCCAACAGACCGGAGTCGCCTGAGAATCGGATTGCCGGCCACCATCACCGTGACAGCCAGCAATATCGAGGCCACCGGCTCGGTCTCCGAGCTTGCCGATGCCCCCGTTGTTGATGGTCAAGGAACCGAACGCTACGACGGCGACATCGCTATCACTGGCACCCTGGACCTGGTTGAGGGTGCAGCAGTTCGGGTCGAGGTTGTGCTGGCTGAAGTCGTTGACGCTTTGGTCGTTCCGGTGGCATCAGTCTCTCTCAATGGCGGTGGAGACGAAGAGGTTCGCATCCTGGCGGCAGACGGAACAATCACCCGAGTGGCCGTGGTAACCGGTTTGACCGAGGGTGCATTCGTCGAGATCGTCGAAGGACTCGATGGCTCCGAACAGGTGGTCGTCGAGGTCCGACAGTGAGCCCGCCTGCTGGCACCCTCATCGAACTGAACAAGGTAAGCCGAACCTATGTTGGGGCCGAACTGGTTCATGCTGTTCGAGACGTCGACCTGAAAGTCGGAGCTGGAGAGTTTGTATCGGTCACCGGTCAGAGCGGTAGTGGCAAGTCGACGCTTCTAGGACTGCTCGGACTCTTGGATCGCCCGACATCAGGGACCATCTCACTGACCGGTATCGATGTCAGCAACGCCTCTGATGCCAGACGAACCTCTCTTCGTGGGCAGGTGCTCGGCTTTGTCTTCCAACAATTCCATCTTGTTCCTCATCTCACCGCGTCCGGAAATGTCGAGATGGCCCTGCTCTATCGCAACTTAGGACCACGAGAACGTCAAGCCAAAGCCCACGCCGCGTTGGAGCGCATCGGGCTTGGTCACCGCTTCGGGCACAAGCCGACCGAGCTGTCCGGAGGTGAGCAGCAGCGAGTCGCCATCGCTCGTGCCATCGTGACTGATCCTCGAATTGTCTTGGCCGATGAGCCAACGGGAGCACTTGACAGTGCCAACGCCGAGAACATCATGGAAGTACTAACCGGACTTGTGGATGAACGCACTGCGGTCATCATGGTGACTCACGACCGGGAGCTCGCCGATCAAGCCGATCGTCGAATCCACATGAGCGACGGCTCAATCGTGAGCGACACGACCAACAATTCCAGGCTGATGACCGGTAGCAAGAAAGCCGCGAGCAGCGAGAGCATGGGTAGCCCGGCCTGATGCGTTCCTTATTGGACCTGCTGGCTACCGCAGCAGCTGGGCTGTTCGCCCGCCCATCGCGCACCATGCTGATCCTGCTGGGTCCAATCATTGGTGTTGGCGCCATCGTGGCCGCCATTGGTTTGACCGAGAGCGCCAAGGGTGATGTTCGGGCCACGCTGGAGGACCTTGGCACCGACTTGGTCACGGTGCAAGCATCTTCGGGATTTCAGGGAACCCAAGGCTTGCCTCGCTTGCCAGAAGAGGCCGATGAGCGCCTCAAGCGAATCTCCTTGCTCCGGGCGTCTGCCGTCGTCACGGAACTTCCGGGTCACCAAGTTCTCCCCCATCGCGAAGCAGCCGAGGCGTTCGAGGTCTTGCCGATCTCGGTTCGAGTTGCTGGCACCCAGCTTCCCGAGGTGCTTGAAGTGGACATGTTGTGGGGACGCTGGCTCAACACTTGGGACAATCAACCCAGGCACCGCACCGTTGTTCTTGGATCCGATACCGCCGAACAGTTTGCGGTACTGCCGGGAGAGGTTCGCTCGATCCTCATTGATGGTCGGGTCTATGGCGTGGCTGGTGTGCTGTCTGAAGTCGTCCTGGTTCCCAGCTACAACCTGTCGGTGTTCATCAGCCCCATTGCCGCCGAAGATGACTTTGCCAATGAGGGTGGGCCGACCGAGGCCATCTTACGTATCGCCGATGGAGAGACCCTGCGAGAAAGTGACGCCGCCTTCCTCAATACCGTGTTGACCTATGGAGGGCCAGGCGGAATTGATCCTCCAACGGTGCCAACCGATGAGTTGGAGGCAACGGCCTCAGTAGATGAGACTCTGCGGACCGTGGTGCTCTTGATGGGCGGCTTGTCCTTGCTAGTTGGAGGCCTCGGCATCGCCAATGTGATGTCCATCAGTGTGCTCCAGCGCTCAGCCGAGATCGGTATTCGTCGGGCCGTTGGTCATACTCGTGCTCGAATTGCCGCCCAGTTCTTGAGCGAGGCCGCAGCCGTTGGTTTTCTTGGTGGTGTGCTCGGCGCATTACTTGGAGCTGGTGTCGTCGCTGTCGGAGCCGATTGGCGCAACTGGACCATGGTTTTGCCGGTGGAGGTCCTGATCGGTGCGGCCATACTCTCGGTCGTGGTTGCCATTGTCGCTGGCCTCATCCCGGCAGTGAAAGCTGCCCGCCTGGAACCCTTACAGACCCTGCGCCTGGGCTAGCGGGCCAATGGTCACCCCAGCGGGGGCTCCCCAGCCGTTAGGACTTGCTCGCCAGCTGCGTATCGGCGGCATCGACTCCAACACTGATACCGGCGGTACCGGCTCCACCAGTGTTGGAGTCGGGCTTGGCCAGCCGCTCGTCAATGCCTCGGCCCAGCTTGTCGTCGGGGGCTGGCTCGTTGAGGTTGATTGCTTGGACTGCCTCATGGCACGAGGCGTGGATTCGGTTGGCATTGGCATCCCACAATCCCGACAAGATCAGCACATCACGGACCGGACCCTTCACATCACTGAGGTGAAGTTCCACGCCCTGATCAGCCAGTTCTTCAAAGACTGCGTCCAACATCTCCACCCCAGTGACATCAATGTCATTGATGCCTCCTGCGTCGAGGATGAGAACCCGCGGGGCTTCAGTCACCAAGGCAGCCTGGTCAAGCAATAGTCGCTTTACATGGTTGGCGTTAGCAAAGGAGATTGCGGCGTCGAGACGAATGACCCGGACTCCCTCGCTGATGACGGCTTCAGGGAATCGCTGCACATTGCGATAGTTGGTTGTTCCCTCGATATGCCCGAGGACGGCGCTATGAGGCAGCGACATTCGGGCAAACACCACCAGCATCGAGGCAAGGACGGCGACGGCGATGCCGAGTTCAATCCCTAGAATAAGGGTGGCGAAGAAGGCAACGAACAGGCCGATCAAGTCATTCTTTTTGACCTTGGCGATATGGCGCATCTCCTTCACATCAACCAGACCGATAACCGCGATCACGATGATCGCTCCCAGCGCAGCGTTTGGCAGCGAACTGAACAAGGGAGTAAGAAAGGCAATGCTGAGCAGGACAATGCCCGCGGTGATTAGTGACGCCAAGCCGGTACGAGCGCCCGCGGTTGCGTTCACCGCAGTTCGAGAGAATCCTCCAGTGATTGGGTAGCCGCCGAAGAGGCCTGAGGCCACGTTGGCCATACCAAGGCCGACAAGCTCCTGGTTGGCTATGACCTCATATCGGTTGCGCCGGGCGTAGACCTTGGCCACGGCGATGGATTCCATGAAACCAACCATGGTGATAACTAGAGCAATCGGAATGAGCTGTCCAATGAGTGAGCCGTCGCTGGGGACACTGAGCGTCGGAAGCGAGTCCGGGACCTCGCCAACAACCTTGACACCCCTAGCTTCCAGATCAAGGAGTTCGACAGCAAGAATGGAGCCAATAACAACAATGAGGGCACCAGGAACTTTGGGAAGAAACTTCTTCAGGCTGTACAGCGTCACCAAAGCAACAAGTCCAAGAATGAGGGTTGCAGTATTGGTCTCACCCAGACCTCGACCAACTTCCAGGACCGTTTCATAGAAATGCTCCTGGCGCGGAACACTGATGCCAAGCAGATGCTTCGCCTGACTGAACCCAATGATGATGGCGGCAGCTGCGGTGAATCCGACCAGGACCGAGTGCGACAAGAAGTTGACCAGAAAACCGAGACGGCCAATACCGAGCACGATGTGGATCAATCCAACCATGAGGGCTAGCAGAGCAGCAGCCTTGAGATAGGCCTCCGTCCCCTCTTCCACCAGCGGAGCCAGCGCAGTGGCGGTAAGGAGGGAGACGATGGCGACCGGGCCAACTGCCAGCTGGCGAGAGGTCCCAAAAACCGCGTAGATAAGCACCGGGATAGTGGCGGCGTAAAGGCCGACTTCGGGGGGCAATCCGGCAAGCAGCGCATAGGCCATGGCCTGGGGTACAAGCATGGCCCCGACGGTCACACCGGCTGCCAAATCGCTCCGAAAGTTTGATCGCTCATAGTTTGGCAGCCACGTGAGCGCGGGGATCAGTCTCTTCATCCGTTGATTATACGGACATTAGCACATTTGTCAATATGTACCCCTGGGGGTACATATTGTCGTATCAGGAAGGAGCGACCGAGCGCGCACCAGCATGGAGCGGATCGCGGGCTACCCCCATGACGGAGACGCCGATGCCGTAGGTGTGAATGCTACCCCGCGGCTCGACGCGCAGGAAACAACCATCAGGTTCATCCAGCGCACCATGGCCCGAGATTGCTTTCAATTTCCCATCCTCCAATAAGGCCAGTATCTCGGGATGGTCCATGGCCAGAACTTGGGCCAAGGCCTGGTATTGCACGGTGAACGGTGGGCCAACGGGAATACGCCGCACTGGAACCACCACGCCACAACGCTTGTCACCCAACACGTTTCGCCCCTTGCGGCTGGAACGCATTGTGTGGATGTATATCGTCCTGCCGACCGATTCATAGACGACTCCTGCGGCATGGGGGAAGCCAGCAGCTGAACATGTTGACAACACCGCAAAGGAGCGGCTGGCAATCGCCCGGTCTATTCGCTTGAGCTGATCTGCATCGGAATCACCGGCAGAGCCCGACGAGCCGGTGGCGCCAGGGGGACTCGCTGGACTTGAGGCACTTGCTGAACTTGGTCTATTCATGGTGTCCACCTTCCTCAGTCATCCGCAGATTGTCGATGACTGAAGCGCCACACTTCCTGCCCATTCGTCCATGCTCATGGACGATCAACCAATAATCCCTCACACTGACTGGATGACAACAACGACACCAGCCCCGATCGGCGAGGCCCTGCGATTCGTCCAGATGTCAGGCATCTTCTATTGCCCGTCGAAGCTCACCGAACCGTGGGGTCTCGAACTGCCGTCAATGCAGGATTGTGTCTGGTTTCATATGGTGACCTCGGGCGGTTGCACGATCGAGGTCGAGGGGGACACCCGGCGGCTTCAAGCTGGTGATCTTGTTTTGATACCGCACGGACACGGCCACCGGGCATGGGGAGCCGAAGCCTCCGAGACACTTCCCGTACTCGACCTCCCTCACGAGTACGTGAGCGAGCAGTATTCAGTCCTACACCATGGTGGAGGGGGCTCACCGACCAACCTGGTCTGCGGCGGCATCCGGTTCGATCATCCTGCAAGCAGGCACCTCATCGATGCCCTACCCGCCATCATCCACATCGAGTCATCGTTCCTAAATCGTGGCAACTGGATCCAGGCCATTCTTGATCTGATGGCAGAAGAGACTCAGCTGGTACGACCGGGCAGCGATGCTGTGGTGAGCCGGCTTTGCGACATCTTGGTCATCCAGGCAATTCGCACCTGGATCGAACGTGACCCGGCAGCACAAACGGGCTGGCTTGGAGCACTTAACGACGAACAGATCGGTTCGACTATCGCACTCATTCACACCAATCCGGCTCACAATTGGTCAGTTGCCAGCTTGGCCAACGAAGCATCAATGTCACGCTCCGCCTTCGCCGCCAAGTTTACAGCGATGGTTGGAGAGTCTGCAATGCGCTATGTCACCCGCTGGCGAATGTATGCAGCAATCGAACTGCTGGACACCACCGACGCAACCATTGCCAGGATTGCCTCCCAGGTCGGGTACGACTCCGAGGCGGCCTTCAGCCGTGCCTTCAAGCGGGTAATCGGCTCAACACCACGACGTCGGCTTAGCAATGTGTAGGACTGGTCCCAAGATTGACCAGTCCTACACGAGCAGATTCCCCACAGTCGAATGACTGGGCAGTTATTTGGCTGGGTTGTCCGCCCAGCGAAGATACGGCTTGATCTCCTCGACATTGGAGAACTTGGCTCGGGCATCATCGGTGGAAACGTCCGGCGGCACGATGACTCGATCCCCTGGGTGCCAATCAACCGGGGTGGCGATTTCGTACTGATCAGCGATCTGTAGAGCATCGACGACCCGCAGGATCTCATCAAAGTTGCGCCCGGTTGACTTCGGGTACGTCATGGTCATGCGGATCTTGTTAGCCGGGTCAATGAGGAAGACTGACCGGACCGTCGACGTATCGCCCTCACCGGGATGAATCATGTCATAAAGTTCAGCAACCTTGTGGTCCGGATCGGCGATGATCGGGAAGTTGAGGGCGGTACCAAAGACCTCTCCAATGTCGGGGGCCCAGCCATGATGATCCTCAATCGGGTCAATGGACAAGGCAAGAACCTTGGTGTTTCTTTCATCAAAGCCACTCTTGAGGGCGGCGGTCCGGCCCAGTTCGGTCGTACAGACCGGGGTGTAGTCGGCGGGATGACTAAAGAGGACTGTCCACGAGTCACCCTTCCAGTTGTAGAAATCAATCTCACCATCGGTGGTATCGGCAACGAAGTTTGGTGCGGCATCGCCAAGATGTAGTCCCATTGAGTTTTCATCCTTCTGTCGTGGTCTCCCAGCCACCCGTCAAACCATCAGGGTGTCCGGAAAGTGAATGTACGTACATTATGTACTAAGACGTGGTCTCTGTCAAGACAGTATCTCGTTTCATACATAGTCCTAGACGAATGGGCGGCTCCGCTCTATCCTGGCCGGATGGAAACTCTTCTGACTCGCCTCGGAGCGTCGGGTGTACGAATCACCGCGCAACGACGCATCATCGCCGAATGCCTCGATGGCGCAAACCAGCACCTGACCGCCGATGAAATCCTGGGGGCGGCGAGAACGTCCCTACCGGAGATTGGACGCGCCACCGTCTACAAAGCTCTCGCCGAGTTCGTCGATTCTGGAACCGTTCGCGAAGTCCAGTTTGGGGAAGGACCCAAGCGATTTGATCCCAACGCACACATCGATCACCATCATCTCGTCTGCAATAGCTGTGAACAGGTTTGGGATCTGGATGCCACAGCCTGTGAAGTCAAGCCCGTCTATGAATCAGGGTTTGTTTTGAGTCACGCGGAGATCAGCCTCTTTGGCCAATGTGCCGCCTGTTCGGAGACTGTCATCGGTTAGATCCAGAGTTTGAGGTGCCAGGTAAATCTCACGATGCTCCCCATCTCCGTTCCCAAGCTCGGTTTGAAGCTTGCGCTCAGAGTTATGCCGGAAGAGCGAGAGCCCAACAAAAATTCCGGGAATCGTCACCAGGCCAAGTGTCGCTCCGGATGAAAGCATGACGAGGGCCGGAGCCGGGCAGGTTCCGGCAATTGCCCAACCAACGCCAAAGAGCGCACCACCTTTGAGATGATGAGTCTCAGGCATTGAGCGAGACAAAGAGAGCCGACCCCCAAATGGTGTGTGCATTCCACCGCGTTCCAGCAACCAGAGTAGCGGAGCTGAGACTGCGACCGCTGAAGCCATCAGGAGATAGACATCTGGTTCATCCAGCCGAAGCATGGCGTGAATGGTGTCGTACTCATGCAGCCGGACGCTGGCCAGAATCCCGCCAAACAACGTCCCGAACAAAAGGCCAACCATATTAAGCTTCGTGGTCTTCGGGCTTTTGGAGCCAAGCCGCACCGGGCTGGGGCCCGCATGGGTGCTCATAGGGCCCCTCCGGTCAGAAGCCGAAGAATGAAGGTGGTTGCAATCCCTGTCGCCATGAAGGTGACAGTCACCGCAACGCTGGCTGGGGAACGTTGAGCTGTTCCACACAAGCCATGCCCCGAGGTACAACCACCGGCCATCGCCGCGCCGTATCCGAGAGTCACCGCGCCCGCAAATATCAGTGGAACAGTGACCGACATAGGGAAGACCTCGACCAGCGCGTCGTATCCGGAGTGAATTCCTCCACCGCGCCGAAACACCTGAGTGACAAGCAGGCCACCAAAGAACATGCCAACGAAGTACCAAACCCGCCAGACGGCGATTTTAGATTTTCGTCGGACGAATCCAGACATTTGCACGTAGGCACCGCTGGCACCAAGTGGCTGATTGGCCAACATGAACAGGCCGACAATGAGCAAGCCCAAAGCAGGTCCAGCTACGTACCAGGCCATTCGGTCGGGGAACGAATCAATCATGACTCGGCTCCTTCTTTTGTTGTCGCCACATCGGGTCAGCAGCGCGAGGGAATCAGCACACGGCGACAACGGTGCCATCGCTCAAGCGCTGGAGTAGGAGGGATAGGAGGTGGAGGGAAAGGAGGTGGAGGGATAGGCCTGACCCCGGGAACTACTCCGGGTCAGGGCTGCGATAGGCGGTTGCCGCGGGCTTCACTGGACGGGCATACCAGAACGGTCGGCGTAGGCCATTGGTAGAGGGCCGAGTCTTGGTCAGCCAATCCAGATAAGCCTCGCGAGACTTACCGGTGTCAACAACGACATCGCCATACTCATCACCAGATTCGGCTGGGGTGATACGGACTCGTTGATGCCAGCACTGCATGCCCGAAATGGGATCAGGCTGGACGCAGAACGAGGCGTTCTGATGCACGCCAGTGTCCTTCCACCAGATCCGTTCGGTGTCGTCATCGCTGGAGGTGTACGCCTCGTTGCCGTGCTTGCGCTGCAGTTTCCAGACCGAGCCGCCGTCTTCGCCAGGGGTTGAGGAGATGTTGGCCATGCCAGTTCCCCAGGAACGGGCCTTCTCTTCTTCGAGACGCCAACGCCCCATATGATGAGAAGCGGCGACAATGCCGGGGCGGATGCCTTCAGTACGCCAGGAGCCAATGACAAAGTGCCCAATCTGGGTAGTGACTCGGACCAGGCCGTTCTCTTCAATTCCGAGCTCCTCCGCGTCTTGGGGATGGAGCCAGAGCGGATGCCGATGGCTGATCTCGTTCAGCCACTTGGAATTGGCTGAACGGGTATGGATGAGTGTGGGGATTCGGAAGGTTGGCAACAGGATTCGTTCGTTGCCTGCCATGTCCATGTCTTCCCAGTGGACATGGGAGGGAATCCATTTCGGGGTGGCGTACTCGGGCCAACCCCAATCGGCCAGCGTCTCTGAATAGAGCTCCAACTTCTTCGATGGAGTTGGGAAGCCCTCCTTCAACTCGCCGTCAATCTCGACTGCCGGTGAGCCATCACCCAACGGCGCCAGGGTCAGATCTTGAAGATCGTCAAGGTCACCTGACCAGGTTCCTGGTGTTCCCGGCTTGCGGAATACGCCGGACTCATCCTTGATACAACCGTCGACATCTGACTCAGCAACCGGGCGCTCATAGGGTTCATAAGGGTCACCCGGCAGTTGGAAAGCGCCGCGATTACGCATGTACTCCAGTGGAGTTTCGCCCGCCTCTTCGGCTGCTTCGGGCAAGCCGGGAACGTTCTCTTCGAACATGCCAGCGTAGTACTCATCCACTGTCATTGGCTTGCCTGGATGCTCGGTCGACTCAAACCACTGTCGGATACCCATCTTGCCGTCAGGGTCGATTCGCCAGCTCAGGTCAATCCAGAACTCGTTTTCCTCCCAGACCTCACCGGGGTTGTAGTCATAGCTCCGGGTGTCCGGGCCCATCTTCTCGCCCTTGATTTCGGCGTAGCGTCGGAAGACTGATTGACGGAACCCAATCCAACGGGCGGCGTGAGTCTCATAACTTGTGGTGTCGTGGCGCTCCATGGAAACACCCATTGGCAGCACATAGTCGGCAAACCAGGCAGTCTCAGACCAGGTTGGCGTGAGGGCAACGTGGCAATTGACCTTGGACTCGTCCTTCAGTGCTTCCAGCCAGGTGAAACCGTCGGGATTGGTCCAGATTGGGTTGTACACCCGAGAGAAATAGGTGTCCAGCTTGCCTCTGCCCTCGTTAAGGAAGTGAGGCAACAAGATGGACATCTCGTGGTAAGCCAATGGATATTCCGCTGGCCACTCCAACTCGTTCCAGGAGTCGATTCCTGGCGCACCAACCGTGGGTTTGGCCTTGAACTTGTTCATGCCGTTCCCGGCGGTGCCACCCTTGGTTGCGACTGACCCGGTCAAGACGTTGAGGAAAAACAAGCAGCGGGCAACCTGCCAGCCACCCATGTTCCCGGCCCCAGCAGATCGCCAGTTGTGGGAAGCGAACTTGGTTGGGTGCTCGCCAATCAGGTCGGCAATTTCGCGCAGGGTGTCAGCTTCGACCCCGGTCTTTTGCTCGGCTGCTTCTGGGGTGTATTCGGCGTATTCATCCAGCAGGGCTTCCCGCATGGATTCCCACTCAACCGGCAGGTCGGGGCGGGTGCGTTCCAAATAGGTTTTCCAGTTGACCCAGCGCTTCATGAACGTCTGGTTCCAGGTGTCATTCTCGATCAGGAGCTTGGCAATGGCCAACAACATGAACGGCTCGGTACCCGGCCAAGTCGGCAACCAGAAGTCCGCTTTTGCGCCGGTATTGGAAAGCCGGGGGTCACAAACAATGATCTTGGCCCCCTTCTTCTGGGCCTCCATGATCCGCTGAGCGTGTGGGTTGAAGTAGTGACCGGCCTCAAGGTGGGCCGAGATCAAGAAGATGACCTCGGCGTTGGCAAAGTCAGAAGACGGTCGATCATGACCCATCCATGACTGATAGCCAATCCTGGCATTGCTGGAGCAGATATTGGTGTGAGAGTTATGTCCGTCGACGCCCCAGGCCTTGAGGACCCGCTCGGTGTAACCATCTTCACCCGGTCGACCAACGTGGTACATGATCTCGTTGTGGCGGTCTTCTTCGAATGCAGTTCGCATCCGACCACCGATTTCGTCCAGAGCCTGATCCCACGTGATTCGTTCCCACTGACCCGAGCCACGCTCCCCCACCCGTTTCATCGGATAAAGGATTCGCTCCGGGTCATGGACCTGATTGAGGGTGGCTGGCCCCTTGGCGCAGTTGCGGCCACGACTGGCCGGATGCTCGGGGTTGCCTTCGATCTTGCAAAGCTCGTCGGTCTCTTGGTCAAAGTAAGCGGTGAGTCCGCAGGCCGCTTCGCAGTTGAAGCAGGTGGTCGGCACCAGGGTGTACTTGCGTTCTACCTTGTCTGGCCACGCCTTGGCGTCGAGCTCGGTCCAGTCATGCCAGCG
>VAPK010020094.1_pt1 | contig 12102 bp, 7 predicted proteins | sample 3395031 | NCBI WGS metagenome assembly VAPK01 (sample SAMN08290443, study PRJNA428436) | hydrothermal vent metagenome | isolation source: Deep-sea hydrothermal vent chimney 1 | place: Pacific Ocean: Juan De Fuca Ridge | reverse complement strand
CTTGCCAAAGCTGCAAGTGAGCTGAATATTGATGTTATTACCGGCTACGGCATGTCGGAAACCTGTCCCATTCTGTCCGTTACTTATTTAAATAAAGAAGGTAGAAAGCTGGAGCTGGACAAACAGGTAGAGCTGAGAACCAAAACCGGCGTTGCTATTCCTCTGGTGGATATGAAAGTGGTGGATGAAAACATGAACCCACTGCCACAGGATGGTGAATCGGTTGGCGAAATTGTAGTGCGTACGCCCTGGCTTACACAGAGTTATTATAAAGAAGAAGAAAAAAGTAAAGATCTTTGGAAAGGAGGGTACCTGCATACGGGCGACGTAGCTTATGTTGATAGCAAGAACTTCTTTAAGATTACCGACCGTATTAAAGATGTCATCAAAACAGGTGGCGAATGGATTTCCTCGCTTGAACTGGAGAACCTCATCAGCAAACACCCTTCGGTTTCCGAGGTTGCCGTGGTGGGAGTTCCCGATCCAAAATGGTCGGAACGCCCTTACGCCATTGTCGTCCCAAAAGCGGATGCCAAAACCACAGCAGAGAATATCCGGCAGTTTTTGCAACAATTTGCTGAAGACGGCACCATCAACAAGTGGGCTATCCCTTCTCGTATTGACTTCGTGGGAGCCATTCCAAAAACTTCAGTAGGGAAAATTGATAAAAAACGGATCAGGGCGGAGTATCGGGAATAAGCGTTGCTGCCATAAATTTTATGGAAATAACTGTTTTAAAGAGGCAGCTGGTTTTATCCCATCAAGCATATTTTGAATAGATGATAGAGAGATATTGTCAAAGGTAGTTCGTTCGACAGTGCTGTCTGACAATACGATATTCCCGGAGACTTCAAAACTGGCCATGGCCCCTGTTTTACCTTCTCCAACCAATTTGCGTTTATCTCTGAGAAATATAAATAACCGGTAATGCTTGTGATGTTTCACGACCACCAGATTTTCGGTATGATACTCCGGATTTAATTGATGCCACTTCGTCAGGAAGGCGTCTGCATATTTCACTATTACACCACTTATGGGGCTTTCTAAAAGCAAGAGGTTTGCATAGTAATAGGGATGAGAAATTCTTATCTTGTCGTTGTTTAGGATAACCGCTTCGGGAGATATGTTTATGTTTTCCACAGGGAACTTTTCAGTGGTTACCTGCATGTGTTCGTGCTGTTCGATGGAGGCTCCGGCAAGGCCATTGAAAATACCACGAAAACAGCCGTTGGTTTTATCAAGAAAGTCGAGCAAGAACGCGATGATTTCCTTTCGGTACAATTGAGGACGGTGCTCTTTATTAAAAAGAGTGAAATGGTTATTGGTAAGGTAGGCAAAATTTGCACCGAGGAAAAATTCTTCATCACTCAGTCGGACAGGATAAATAATTTCTGCCGGATTCTGTATTCTGATATTTTCAGGACAAAGGTAACAGGCTTTTTCCTGTTCGTCTTTATTTATCAGATTTCCAGCATCCGGTGCAGAAGCAATAACCCCCCTATCAATCAGTAGTTTATGATTCTTTCTCAGCTCGCGGTCAGGATTCCATTGTATGTGAAAAGTTATCCCTGTTTTTTCGTCAGGAATATCATAAAATTCCTTGTTCGTCGTATCTGCCGGATCGGCAAGCACAAATCCGCTTTCAACCTGTTGCCTGTAAAGAAGCAATAAGGTGGCACAAAGGCCATAAGAATTCTCAAGAGAGGTAAGTTTTTTAACAAGTTTCTCTTTCTCAGAGGCCTTAAACTTTCTTGTTTTCTCATATTCTTTCAGGAGCTCGTCATTAAACCCGAAACGTTCGCTGAGAATATTTTTATAATCCATCACAGGGATTTAAGGTGTTTTAAGATCAAATCTGTTGCATCTAATTCCGGCAGGTCAAAGTCTTTTTCACAACTATTTCCAAGAGCGTCCGAAACAACCCGATAGTATCCTCCGGCGGTTTTCTCCCAGGTATATTTTTCTTTTACCAACCGGATGACTTTGTCGGCATATTCTTCATAATTTTCGAGGGCTTTTGTTATCCCCCGGGCAATATCTTCTGTATCCGCAGGGTCAACAAGTATTCCCATATCATTCTTGAAAATATCACCGGGGCCTCCGTTTTTGGTTGTTACGGGAACCAAACCGCAGGCTCCGGCTTCAATAGGGGCCAGACCAAAAGGCTCATAAAAAGCGGTCAGTACAAATACAGAATGTTTTAAAGCAAAGTATTTATACGCTCCCGCCAACTCCTTCTGAGAGGCTAAATCGTGAAAAAACACCTTATCACGAAGCTGATACTTATCTATCTCATCTATGATAGATTGTAATATAGCCCTTTCTTTCTCAGGTAGTTTTCCAACCTCTTCATAAGGATTTTTCATTCCGCGCAGGAATATTCTTAGTGTTGCCTTTTGCTGTAACTCATTACTCTCTGCATATGCCCTGACAGCAGAAATATGATTTTTTTTATCATCGAGACGACTGGAAAGGATAATTCCCGGCTTTTGTGTTTCTCCCCCTTCTTTTTCGATACGGCTGAATAATACACTGTCTTTTTCATCTACATTTTGGTTGAACAAGCCGGAATTCACCCCGGGAGGAATTACGGCAAATTTTCCGGCTTCCTCCACATTTACCGCACCGCGATAAAGGGGATGTGAATATTGTTTGTAGCGCTCCATGTCGGTAGAGGTGATAATGGTGTCGGCATATTGCAAGCTTAACCGTTCGGCCTGAATTCGTCGGCTAAAGTGGTACCATTGATCTATTTTATTAAAATCGGGTTCTTTTTTGTAAAGCTTATCCAGTTTTTGTGCTCCCAGCGAATGTCCGGTAAAGGTAAAAGGTATTCCTGTTTTCTTTTTCAGGAGTACGGCAGCATAACCACCATCACCGTAATGTGCTGTGGCATAATCCGGTAATTGTTTCCCGTAAAAACGGGTAATATTATCTACCCATTCGGGGATGTGTTGCCACAGCAGTTCTTTCCTCAAAAAGGAATTTTTTCCACAGGGAATACGTACGATCCTTAGGCGGTGGGAAATGTCCGGATAATAAGATATTTCCTTTTCAAACTCGGCACTCCATCCGTCTCCTTTAAAGCGGCGGGTAATAATGTCAACTTTAAGGTTGGGATATTGCTCAACCAGAGCCCTGCTAATTTCTTTCACATAAACAAGTTGCCCACCGAAATCTGCGTGCTCGGTCAGGTGAGAATCTTTTTGGTCGAAGTTACCCTGAGGATTTAAAAATATAATATGCATGGTGTTTATTTCACAAAATGAACGTTAAAATATTTATCTATTATAATGTCTGCTTTGTCTTTGTGCTTACTGATAATTTCGTGTTCTATCTCCAGCACTTCTTCGATAAAAGTATCCATAACCTCTCTGCCTCTTTTATGACGATCTTCTATGGTGTCAAAGCGGTCACGATCAATAAAAATACGTTTATCAATATTTTTCAATAAGGAAGTATAAGTCCCTTCGGCAATACAGACTTTAATGCCAGTCATGTCAAATACTTCTGTCGTAATCCGGTTTTCAGGGTAAATAACCAATGGTTTTTCAATAGTTTTAACTCCTTCTTTGGCTGCTTTCAGGTGTTGATCTATGAGGCTCAGATTAACTTCCTCTGTCCCAACCCACATTAAATCAGCCCTTCTTTTTTTATCGTTAGAGAAAGGAGGCAGGCGAAAGTAATCATCCTGCTGGAAAACCTTAACCTTAATTCCCTGATTTTCCAACTGCCCGGCAATAGCAGTTGCAATAATTGATTTGCCGGCGCCAGACTCCCCGGCTACCGATATATTGTATATCCCCTTTGTTTTTTTTATTTCCGGTAGCAAAGGTTCCATAATATTCCAAGCTGTATGCCGGTTTTCGTCATTCAGATTTATAACATCTCCCTTCATAATTTGACAATTTATTCAAGCTAAAAATATATTTTGTGCGGCTTTTTCCGCGAAAATTACACCGGCTGCTGACCACAATTGATGTTTTGTTCCGCCAGTTGACCAGTTGTTGGTATTTATATACTCGTAAAAACCATATTGTTTATCCGGCATTTCCACGCCTCGATATAATGCCTTTCTTAATTTATCGGCAAGTTCTCTCTCTTTTGATTTATACAGCCCTGCTATCAGCAAGCCGTTAAACACAGGCCAAACGCCTCCGTTTTGATATTCACCAGGCCAATTCCTAAACTGATACGTCCAGTTGTTTTGCAATGTATTCCATTGAATATCCGTGTCTTTTATAACAGGCCAGAAGGCGGGAACAAGGAAGTCTTCCAACCCGGAAGCAATGTTTTCAATATGGGTTGTTATTTTATGCTTTTGAGATTTCTTGTTTATGCCGAGAATTAAAGTAAGAGCATGTGCCAGACAGTCGAAATAGGTTAGATATCCGGAAGGCTTAAAGCCTGCCATCCAGTGATTTGCCGTACCGGATTCCAGCTGATGAACAAAAGCCGTTTTATGATAAGCCCGGCTTTTGTTATTTGCGTAAGGCCAGTAATTTATCATAATAAGTTCTTTTAGTATTCGGGCTTTTTCAACGTATAATTTAGAGGTATACACCCGGGAGGCTTCTTTTAGAGCCCAGTAATAAAGCAATTGTTCAGTGAGGCTGTAACCTTCGAGTACAAATTCGTCTGCCCAGTTTCCCCCTTGCGGGACATACAGTAGTCCACGGCCGTTGAATTCCCAAATCGCAAGTGTTTTAAATATTCTCCGTATAGCTCGTTGCATCTCCTTTATAAAACTTCGGTCTTTGGTTTTCCTGAAATAAAGGAAAGTACCTATTAGAAACCACAACCCGGCATCAACTTTTCCTGTTAGTGTACCATAACTTACCTTTTTCACCTTGCCTGGGGTATCTATTTCCATATTGGAGGGAATCATACCATCGCTATGTTGGTTCTTTTTCAAGGAAACCAGGGTTTTTCTCATGCCTTCTATCAACTCTTTTTCATCTGTCAGGAGAGCACTCAAGCCGGCAATTACACTATCTCTGGCCCAAATTCGATGATAATTTACCCTGAAATCTGTAGAAGCTACAAAACCGTTGGAAGTTATTCCCTGTCTGAGTAACGCCACTGCTCTGTGATATGTCTCTGTGCCATCCATCTTTACCTGAAACAATAAACCAGGATCAAAGTAGCTGCAAGGGCTGCAACGGCCTGGAAACGGTAATTTTTATACCAGGGCGTTCCTTTCAACATGAGGCTTTCTTCTTTAAAGAATCTTCGTGACCATGTATAATTTGCAACTGCCTCCACAGGTGGTGGGTCAGTAAACAGCGATACGGGAACAATAATAAAAGCTGTTACCATCAATAACACCGGGGCCACCAATAAGAACTGGATATGTGCCAACCATGGAAAAGCCGCCGGATTCATAAACCGGACATAAACGGTAAACAGGGTAAAGACAAATCCGCCGATTAAACCTGAAAATGCACCTGTGGCATTGCTACGTTTCCAAAATAGGCCCAATAAAAATACCGCCACAACAGGGGGCGATATTAGAGCAAGGACCATCTGAAGATACTTAAATAGCGAAGAAAAATCAGCTATCAGAGGAGACCATGCAGCGGAGATAATCACAAAAATACCGGTAAAAATTTGTCCGATTCTAACCAGTTGCTTTGGTTTCAGGCCAGGTCTAAGGTTACTCACAAAATCCATTGTCATCAAAGTACTTGCCGAATTAAGTGTCGCACTGATACTGGAAGAAATAGCGGCTATCAGTCCTGCCAGTACTATTCCCAGTATTCCTACGGGAAGTAAATTAAAGAGCATAGTAGGATAGATTAAATCGGGACTTGGCAGGTTAGGATAAAGCATACGACCGATAATTCCGGGAAATACAACAATAAACAAACCAGGAAGTTTCAGCACACCGGCAAAAAGTGCTCCCCAGCGCCCATGGTCTGTATTCTTAGCACTGAGAACCCTCTGAACCATAAACTGGTTGGTTCCCCAAAAGTAAAAGCCGAGCAGGGGAACGCCAATCACCAGCCCTAGCCAGGGCATGGACTTATCACTCATAGGACGGATAAGGCTTAACATAGATTTTGGGGTTTCTGCAAATATTCGCGGTATATCGAAATTAATTTTTTGTAAAGCAAAGAAAGTTAAGAATATAGCGCCAAGCATAAGCAACACTCCCTGTACGGCTTCTGTGTACATCACTGCCGAGAGACCTCCGGTAATTGTATAAGCAGCTGTGATGAGAGCCAAAATTGCAACTATCTGCCATAATTCGAGCGAGGGAAATACCATCTTTACAATAATGGCTCCCGAATACAGAATACCGGCTGTGTCAATAATGATATTCCCAACAAGTGTAATAAACGAAAAATAATATCTTGAACGGATATCGAATCTGCGCTGCAGGAACTCAGGCATGGTATATACCTTGCTCCTCAAATAGAAAGGAAGGAAAAAGATAGCGAAGAAAACGAGTACTACCAACGCCATCCATTCGTAGTTAAAAACAGAAATACCCGTGCTGTAGGCGTCTCCGGCGAGGCCAACCAGCGCGGGGCTTCCCATATTGGCTGCATATAAGGTAATCCCGATTATAGGCCAGGTCATCTTCCTCCCAGCCAAAAAGTAATCTTCGTGTGTCTTGTTTTTTGTTTTTTTCCGGCTATAGGCCAACCCCCACAAGGTAATCCCCACAATGTAAACCAATATAATGGTAATATCAATGGGGCTTATAACAATATCTTTCATAGTGTATATTTAAAAACCGGTTTGGAAATTTACAAAAAAGAAGGGGGGCCAAAAGTACCATCCTGCTTTGGATATATGATTTACGGTTATGAAACGTTTTGGTTCCATGAAACAATTCATTTTCACGAAACTTTAATAAAAAAGCAAGTTAAAACTTTTGAGACAGCCCCTCTTTTAACAAAAAATTATCGATACTCGACTAAATTAATTCAACAGAAACTGAAAATTTTTATACTATATAAATCCGGTATTTTGTACCCGGATTTATATAGTATAAAATTAAAATAATTAAAGAACATATGACTTATTAAAAGTCGTATTGAAATGACAAAACTGCGGAGCGACCAAGTATAGGCCTGGCATAAAAGTACTGACTATTGACACTTGTCAGTCCTGACCTGGGATTTCCTTCGGTTAACCCGATTACATTAAACAGGTTATCTCCGGAAGCTGAAACGCTGAAATGCCGGGATATGGTATAATCCAAACGAGCATTAATTTGCGAAAATTGCGGTAGTACTTGTTTGTTAGCAGGGTTTGTATAACGTTTCCCAAAATATTGCCAGGTAATACTTGCATTGAGCCGACCAATCTGGTAAGAGGGCCTAAAGGTAAAATACAATTTAGGCAGACGTTGGATAACATGACCACTAAAGTCAATTGTTTTTGAGGGATCATTTGCAGGATGGTAAATCCAGTTATGATATCTCATATCCTGATAAGTACCTGTGAATGAAACATTAAATTTTCCAAACTTAGCAATAGCCTCTAGCTCCAAACCTTTGGCAGAAGTATTATAATATTGCTGTATAGCTTTAAGAACTCCGCCTTGCTGAACAAAATCCGTGAAAGCAATATGATTAAAATAGCTATAAAATCCGGTTGCAAAAAGAGCAATCTTAGACGAGTTATATTTATAACCAAATTCGTATTGATAGATGCTTTCAACTCTTGCAGAAGCAGGAAATCCGTTACTCGTTGATTCGGTACCGCCAAAGGCATAAGAACGGTCGGCCGGTGCGCGATGTCCTTTACTTGCCCTGGCAAAAACAGCCGAATTCTCATTAAATTCGTAGTTGGCACCCACAGACCATGACAATGCACCGTAGCTGAACTTAACGGGAATAAATTGACCGTTACCATACTGAACATTTGTTTCTGCCGGAGAGATGACACCATCATGATTCATATCATAAGAATATTTTGAAGTTTTTTCGGTGTAACCATAGGTTTTGCCCATATCATAACGCAATCCGGCATTCACTGTTAACTGACCAATATCCCATTCATCGTTGAGGTATAAGGCGTTAATACGGGTTAAAGCATAATAGTCGCGGAAAAGTGATCCGTATTGTGTATAGCCATCTGTTGTGAGCGATTGCCCAGTAGCATCATTAACGAGATTAAGTTTCCGGGTATTATCTGAAATATCAACCAACATATTATGCCACCACCATTTTGAAGACACTTTGTTGGTTGAGAAATACCAACCGGCTGTCAGCGTGTTGTTTTTAAACTGTTTTGTCAATTTATAATCATTTACAAACTGTTCCAGAGGAAGATCAACAGCCCACCAGCCATAAACTCCAACCAATCCATTTCCATTGAGCGTACTCATATTATTGATAGGTTGCCCAGCTTTATATCCATCTGCATAAGCATAGTGATATTTTGTCAATCCTCTTTTTGCTGCATAATCAGAAGCCGTAAAAGGGCCATCAACTGCAAAAATAGAATTGAATTTCTCCTTAATTATTGATTTCTGGAAATTATCTTTGATACTCCAATTATTTCCCAAATCCATGAAAAATTCACCGCCATAAGAAAAGACAATGGGGTGCATTCCATCGGCAAGGTTTTTATTTACCTCTGTTCCGGATGGAGTAACAGCGTGGAGCCTCATCAGATCCAGACTTTTCATGGTACCGTAATTAGGATTAAATCCGGGGATGCCTCTGGCAGGGTCTCCCTGCAAAGGAATGGGAAGATAAGCGATATTTCTGTCGTTGAGGTATTTCGCTCTCAACCGAAAATATCCTTTCTTAAAGAGGTAAGTTACATTTGCTTTAATTTGGCCACCATTATTTGCCGTATAACCAGGTGAGCGAATACCATCGTCAGCACGGTAAAAACCACCAATATGATAACGAATATTCTTCGAGGCAGGTCCGCCTATATCAAAGCCTGTACGCGAATGCATGTAAGTTAACCCTACGGTTTGTATAAAAGAACCTTTAGTAGTCTCACCACCGGTTTTGGAAATAAAGTTGATAATTCCACCGGGAGCATTACTTGTAAGAATGGAGGCCGAACCACCTCTTACTGCCTCAACTCTGGCAACATTCTGGTCAACACGCACAAAGATATCCGTGTTTCCAAACATCAGGTCACCATATTCAAAAACAGGTATTCCATCTTCCTGAAGTTGGACATAACGTAATCCTCCGGAGCTAGGCAGCCCGCGGGCAAAAACATTTGCATTACCTTCGCCTCCGGAGCTTTCCACATAGAAACCCGGTACCGATTTAATAAGGTCAGCAGCACTACGGGGGGCAACTTCAGCAATTTTTTTTGCCGAAATAGTTGTGATTGCCACACTAGATTGTAACTTGGTCTTTTTGTTTTGTACCCCGGTAACAACAACCTGGTCAAGAGAAAGCAAGTCTTCATGTAAAACAAAATTTTTGGATACCTTCGCCCCATTGGTAATATTAAAAGAGTATTCAATGGGCTTGAATCCGATGAAGGAAATTCGCAGGGAATTTTTCCCTGCAGGAACCTGTAGAGAATAACTTCCATTAGCATCGGAAGTTGTTCCCGTGGTTGTCCCCTGAAGTAAAACGGTAACACCTACAGCAGGCTTTCCGTTTTCCTGGGTGATGGTACCTTTAACAGTACCCTGAGCCATTAGCCCAACAGAAAAAGTCAGGGTCAGCATCACCATAACAATACGTACGATCTTTTTCATAACAAGTGTTTTTTATTAAATTAATATTGAATGAATGGTTAAAACTAAATCATTAATTGCCTGAAAAAGAAGGCTATTCATCCTCTTTTTAACGCACACGTGAACACACACCTGAATTGTTTATAAATAGACCCATTCTGTTAATAACTTTTTTATTAACCTGTTTTGCCGTTAATGATTTTTTACAAGTAGATATTCTTTATTTTAGCCAACAATATAATTCCAACATGACAAACAGGAAAAAAAGGGTTACCTTAAAGGACATTGCCAACCAAATAGGTGTTTCTCATACAACCGTCTCACGTGCACTCCGAAATCATCCCGACATCAGTCCCGACAGGAAAGAGCAGATAAGGAATTTAGCAAAAAGCATGCACTACAACCCAAATGCTTTTGCGCTTAGCCTACGTAACTCCTACAGTAAGCTTATAGGCCTGATTATCCCCGAAATCACCTTATATGCGTTTCCTTCGATGGTAAAAGGTGTTTCGGAATTTTGTTATAATGCTGGTTATAATGTCATCATCCTTTCCTCAAACGAATCATACGAAAGAGAAGTCCAAAATACCGAACTAATGTTATCAAGTCAGGTTGATGGTCTGTTGGTAGTTATTTCCAAGGAGACACAAAAATATGATCATTTTGAACTGCTCGAAGAAGAAGGAATTCCGATTGTTTTTCTTGACAGGGTCTGTAAAAACTATGGAAAATCAAAAGTAATGATTGATGGTGTCAGGGCAGCCTATACAGCTACAAAGCACCTAGTTGAAATTGGACGGAAACAGTTAGCTTATTTCGGCGGAAACCCCTCCTTATTTATTACCAAACAGCGTCTTACCGGGTTTAGGAAGGCGCTCCACGACTACAATATGAAGGAGCATTCTATCATCTTTGCCGATGATGCGGAAGATGCCCGACACAAAACATTTGACCTTTTTAGCAAAAAAGAGGTCCCGGATGGGATTATGAGTATCAGCGACGAGGTTCTGACCGGAATAATACCTTCTTTGCAGGAACTTAATATTCGTATTCCGGAACAAGTGGCAATTATCAGTTTTAGCGATGGACCTATATCTCTGATGTATAAACCGGCTATTTCCATTATAAGTCATCCTCTTTCACGCGTGGGGCAGGTTGCAGTTGATCTGTTAATTCAGCGCATAGAAAATCCGGAAGGAAAATATCAGCAAATACGCATTGTCAATACAGAACTAATCATTCGGGGGAGCACAGTGAAACTTGAAGGATAAAGTTCATACCTGTATTATGCCGGAGCCTTTAACCAGGAAGACACATTCATTTCCGGGTTAATACCCGAAGGTTCCGTATTCTGAACAGATGGTCAGCTGCCCGGTATCAGAAGCCTCTACCCTGCCAACAATTTTAGCTTCCACATTAAAACTTTGTGAGATTTTAATCAGTGCACCGGCAATATTTTCCGGTACGTACAGCTCCATGCGATGCCCCATGTTGAAAACCTGATACATCTCTTTCCACGGTGTACCGGATTGATGATGAATCATATCGAAAAGCGGAGGCGCCGGAAAAAGATTATCTTTGATAACGTGCAGTTTGTCAATAAAATGCAGAACTTTTGTCTGTGCGCCGCCACTGCAATGAATCATACCGTGAATTTGTTTTTTATATTCTTTGAGCATGGCCTTTATCACGGGAGCATAAGTGCGGGTGGGCGACAATACCAGTTTTCCCACATCGATACCCGGCACCGGCGAAGGACCGGTAAGTTTCAGTTTTCCCGAATAAACAAGTTTGTCCGGTACATGCGGGTCATAACTTTCAGGAAAGGCTCTGGCCAGGGCATGTTCAAAGACATCGTGACGGGCGGAAGTAAGGCCGTTACTACCTGTGCCACCGTTATAATTTTCTTCGTAAGAAGCCTGTCCGTAAGACGACAACCCTACAATGACATCACCAGACTGAATGTGGTTTTCAATAATTTCGGAACGTGGAATGCGAGCGGTAACGGTGGAATCCACGATCACCGTGCGAACCAGATCACCCACATCGGCAGTTTCGCCCCCGGTCAGATGAATTTCTACACCCCACCGGCGCATCTTTTCCAGAAATTTTTCCGTTCCGTGAATGAGGGCTGCAATAACCTCACCTGGAATCAGGTTTTTGTTCCGACCAATGGTGGATGAAAGCAAAATATTATCCGTAACACCTACACAAAGCAAATCATCGGTATTCATAACAACAGCATCTTGTGCAATACCTTCCCAGACACTCAGGTCTCCGGTCTTTTTCCAGTACATGTATGCCAGTGCTGATTTGGTTCCGGCTCCATCGGCATGCATGACGTTACAATAGGCTTCATCGCCACCGAGAATATCCGGAATAACTTTACAAAAAGCATTGGGATACAGACCTTTGTCAAGATTTTTAAT
>VAPK010108583.1_pt1 | contig 12103 bp, 13 predicted proteins | sample 3395031 | NCBI WGS metagenome assembly VAPK01 (sample SAMN08290443, study PRJNA428436) | hydrothermal vent metagenome | isolation source: Deep-sea hydrothermal vent chimney 1 | place: Pacific Ocean: Juan De Fuca Ridge | reverse complement strand
TATCAAACAGCGCCTTTGGCTTATCAGACAGTGTTGCTTCGAGATCTCGCCAGGAGATCGGTGGATTACCCCAGCCCATTCCACACCATACCGAACATTTGTTCGATCATGCAATGGGAACCTTTCTCATGCCAAGATCGTCTAGGACATGCCCGGGTGATGTTGGTGTTCAGGTCAGGCTAAATTACGCCGATAGCTGGAGGCAGAATCGGCCAAGCAAGAGGTAGAGGGAAACAGGCGAGGAGCAAAATGTGAACCACACAACCAAACATTCAGCACTTCAACTTGTTGCCCTTGGCTTGGTCACGTTTTCCCTTGCGGGATGCGGAAGCGACGAAGCAAGCCCTCCCCTGGTCCAAACGTCAAGCTCGGTACCGGCCAACTCGACAACAACAACGGCACTGGCCAACGCCTCTTCCTCCACCACATCAACAACGGAGGAGCCAGCAATCACGACCACGACCGCTCCCCCACCAAACACGAAACCTTGCTTGCCTGGCGCCGAACCAGTTGAGGGGGCCGAGTACCGGGTCTTCAATGTCAAGGACGACGATGTGCTCAATATCCGTGAGCTACCTGGTCACAAGACAGCAAAGGTCGGTGCTCTCGGACCGAACACCTCAGGTCTTCGCCCTACTGGTGCATGCCGTGTGGTCGGCACCGGCGCCTGGTGGGAACTGGACACGAGCGGGACCGGCGCGTGGGTGAACTCAAAGTTCCTTACCACTGGCTGAGGTCAGAGAATCAGAGCCAGAGAGTCCTGCGGCAATGAACAGCCACCGGGAAGCCTCTAGGGCAGGAAGGCCCAGACAGCGAGCAAGGGAGCAAACATTGACAGCCCCAAAAGCATCATCGACGAGCTGACGGAAACTCCACGCATAGACGTCAGAGTCTCAGCTGAGCGATAGGAAATGGATCCTGTCCAACCATTGACCGGGTGGCTTTGGTCCTCAGGAACAACCTGATCACGAATGGCAGCCAGGACCACAAACCAGACAAGCAAGATCAGAGAAAGCAAAACCAAGGTCAGGCGGTGGCCTAGGTAGAGGAATCGCAGTCCTGCAGCAACATAGGCAACATAGGTGAGCTGACTCATATCTCCATAGTCGGCAGACCCGATAGCCAGATGAGCAGATCCGGCAGTCAGCCGTCACAGTTGGTGGGAACTCCAACAACCGCGACGACTGAGAGTGCTTGATCGCCCTGTTTAGTCGCCCTGTCTGATCGCCCTGTTCGTCGTGGTCAGCTAGCCGGTCGAATCGTCACCTGGATCAAGGACCTCACGTCCCTGCTCACAAATCGAACCGCATCATTGGGATCATCAGCACCGGTGTTCGGCCCAGACTGTCGTGGTGGTTGATCCGGGCCGAAACCTGGCGCTTGGTCAACCTCGGTACCAGCATCAAGGAGTCGAAACTCCGAGGTGATGTCCTTGTCAATTGCTTGTCCACGACGGAAAAGTCGAACTCCCTGGCGCTTGGTCGCCAGGAACCAGTCATTTGACTGGACGAACATTGACGCTACTTGCAGGCGCTCACCTGGACGGCCGGTAACCGTGAACTCATAGGACTCACCAGGAAAGAGTGGACCAGGGGTGTCAGATCCGGACGGAATGGCAAAGACTCCAACATCGCCTCGCAACCTTGCCTGCAGATCGGCAACAAGAAAGCTCGGGTCGCCATCTTCAGCCAGGGCTTCGAGGCCACGACCGCGGTCGGGACGGTTCCGGCGATAAAACACATTGCGACGACGGGTGGAGGCGTACACACCAGGTGCCAACGGAGAGGCGACTCCGGTCCGGCTCGAAAGCTCCTCACCCAACGATGCTGGGTTTCCATCCTCGGCCAGGTCTTCCAAACCTTCACCACGCTCCGTCTCCCCGAGGGTGAACAAGGGGGCAGAAGCCTGATGAACAACAAATACGCCAGGAGCAATAGGCCCAGGAAGGGTACTCTCACCCGAGACATTGTTGACCGTGACAACAAAGCTGTTGTCCGCGCCTGGTTCAACGGTCACCGCTATCAGATCCTGCACTGCGGGAGCATCCTCAACCAATCGCACGGTTGAGTCAGGGTCAGGTGCCCCGCTGTCGGGGCCAGACTGCCGAGGAGGCTGATCAGGACCCTCGCCGGGGACTTGATCAATCTCGGTTCCAGCGTCAATGAGGTAGAACTGTTCAGTGATATCACCTTGGATTGGCTCGCCATCTGAGTCATAGAGGGCGATGCCGTCTTCCAATGGAGAGAAGAACCAGTCATTGGACTGGACCAGCATGGTGGCCAAGCTCAAATGGTCGCCAGGGTTGGCGTAGACCTCAAATTGATAGCTGCTGCCAGGAAATGCTGGAGCTGGTGAATCGGAATCATCCGGATTGGTGAAGACCCCGGACCTGCTGAAGTCAAAACCATCAGAGACGTTGGTGATCGTCACGACAAAAGTCGTTTCTTGTGGTCTTGGCCGGTGAGTTGCTTCAGCCGATCCGACTGAGGCGGTCCCCATCAGTACTGCTGCGGTGGTGGCAAGAGCAGCCACCCTTTTCTTTCTCAACATCAATGCTTCCCCTTTTGATTGGACCAGCCCGACCCAAGGCCGGCTACCAGTCGATTCAAGGCCCGGTCGGACCCACTGCTAGCCAACCGGCCCACGGGGCCCAGAGCCTCACTTCTGAGTTGGACTTCAGGACTTGTTCAGCGATGTGAACATGATGTTTCTGGAATGCCGCGCTCCGTGATGGTTCCGCACCGTGACCGTTCACATCACCGGCCCGATACGGCCGGATAATCGTCAGCAATTCACACATGACCGATTCAAGCCCGGTGAACCGAGTTCAGATATTTCGTTGAACCAGTGGGAATGTACGGACAAACAACGGGGTTAAAGAGTGGTATGAGCACAATCAATCTCACCGCCGACGCGTTCGAAGACACCATTGCCAAAGATGGGATGGTATTCCTAGACTTTTGGGCCGAATGGTGTGGCCCTTGCAAGAGCTTCGGACCCGTCTTCGAAGAAGCCTCCGAGAAGTACCCTGACGCCACCTTCGCCAAGATCAACACCGAGGTCGAGCAAGAACTGTCCGGGGCATTGAACATCCGGTCGATCCCGACCCTGATGGCCTTCCGCGACGGAATCCTGGTCTTCTCTCAGCCCGGAGCTCTCCCCGCCTCGGCCTTCACCGACCTCATCACCCAGGTCGAAGGACTGGACATGGACGAGATTCGAGCCAAGATTGAGGCCGAAAAGGAATCAGAAAGCGCCGACGCCTAACAGCGCCCTAGCCCAGCTTGCAGCTGTCAGAGCAAACCTGGAGCTGTCAGCCCAGTGCGTTCAGCAACTGCTTGCACTGGGTTTCAGAAACTCCGTGGTGGAGGGCGTCAGCCGTAGAGGCATCACCGAAGTAGCTGGCAAGCTTCTCGCTCCGACCCTCCACTACAAACAACTCAGCCAGACTGGCCTGTTGTATTCGGATGCTGAACACAGCCCAGTCTGGATCAAGAACCCGGCGTAAGATCTGGCGCTCACTACGGACCCACAAGTTGTTAACTGCCCGGTCGGCGCCAACCAACGGGTCACCGTCGACGGGTCGCCCCGGCTGGAACCGATCCGGGACCGGATGGACAAACCAGTTTCTCCGCCACACCGGCCGATCATCAGGACGACTCAACAGGTGATCAAACGCTCGGTTCACGCGCTCAGACAGAGCGGCGTCATAGCCGTCAACCTTGGCGTGCACTCCAAGTAAGGGCCGCCCGATCTTGTCAGCCAAGAGCCAACGAGACGGGAAGCACAGGGATGCGGCATCCAGGTGCCACGTACCATCGCGCAGGTGTATTAAGCAGAGATCTTCTTGAACCAGACTGGCGGCCCGTTCCAGCGGATGCTTGGCCTCGACATTTGCATCAGTAGCAATGCCAGTGTCCGCCGACTTCCCCGCGCTATCCCAGTCAAGCACTTCGGCTTGGATCATCTCCACCAACCGCTCAGCGGCGGCGAACACACCTTCAGCCTGTTCAGGCATCACCGCGAAGACCTCATCGTGGCGTTCGGCCATCAACTTGGCCTTCAACTCAAGATCCGAGGAGCGGTCATCATCGCTGACAAGCCAGCCCGACTCCCCCAGCCTGCGGGTGCCCATCTGCAACAGCGGGGCCTCAGGGTCAAACGAAATCTCGTCGAACCAGCCGTTAGAAACGGATTCCTCATCACCTGCCATTATGCAATCAGCCTTCTCACTATCACCGGTACCAAGACTGACATCTTCGGACAGATAGTGCCAACCAGCTTCTCTGACAGCTCAGGCCAGAGAAAGAGCCAACGGGCCTAGCATTGTGACCGTGGATGCCGTCACCCAAGATCTAGCCAATCGTCTCGACACTGCTATTCGATCTATCGGGCCAATGGTCGTTGCCTTCTCGGGTGGGGTCGATTCTTCTCTCGTGGCCGTCGCCGCAGTGAAATCACTCCCAAGCGAGTCGGTCTTGGCCGCCACTGCGGACTCGGCTTCCTTCGCCAGCGGCGAATTGGACCAATGCCAGCGATTGACCCAGTCTTGGGGCGTCCCCTGGCAGGCCGTCTCCACTGATGAGCTTTCCGACACGCGCTATCAAGCCAACAGCGGGGACCGCTGTTTCTGGTGCAAGACGGCCCTCATGGACCAGCTCGCACCGCTGGCCAAGGAGCGGTCGGCCACCGTTGTACTTGGCGTGAACCTCGATGACCTCGGCGATCACCGACCTGGTCAAGAAGCAGCTCAAGAACGAGGAGCCTCCTTTCCCCTGGTCGACGCCGGGTTCAGCAAAGCCGACGTTCGACACCTGGCCAAGGCCTGGGATCTCGAAGTCTGGGACCGCCCAGCAATGCCATGCTTGGCCTCGCGAATCCCCTATGGCACCAAGGTCCAACTCACTCTGCTTTCCCGAATTGATCGAGCCGAAGCGGCCCTACGAGCACTTGGTCTCGGTGATGTACGAGTCCGCCACTACGGCGATACGGCCCGCATTGAGGTCCCGACCGCTGACATTGTCACCGTGGCCGAACAGTCCGGAACCATCAACCAGGCTTTGCGATCGGTTGGCTACCGCTATGTCACTGTTGATCTCGCCGGTTTGCAGTCAGGCAACCTGAACCTGACCCTCAGCCAGAGTACGGCCTGATGAATTCTCACTCACCAGGGGCAGTGCCAACCCGGAACGTCTCACCCCACAGTCCAACGGTCCGAATCGACTATCCACGAAGTGCTCGGATTGGCATTCCCGAAGCCGTGTATTGCCAAGGCAAGACGGTGGAGCAATGTGTTGAAATCATCTCCAGCATCCTGGAGAACGGAACCGACGCCGTCGTCGCCACTCGCGCCACTCCCGAGCAAGTCGAAGCACTACGCCAGCTGACACCAGATCACGAGTCTGGGTCAACCTTCAGTTGGCGGCACCGCCAATCGACCGGGAAGCGGGTGGCCATTGTGTCGGCCGGGACCTCGGACCTACCTGTCGCCAACGAGGTACATGCAACCCTGACGGCCATGGGCCATGCCTCAATCATGGTCACCGATGTTGGTGTTGCTGGCCTACATCGATTGATCGACTCGCTCCCCGAATTCGACCAGGCCGACGTCATTATTGCCCTGGCCGGAATGGAAGGTGCGTTGCCGACCGTTCTGGCAGGCCTACTTCACCAGCCCTTGATTGCCGTGCCAACTTCCGTTGGATACGGAACATCGTTTGAGGGGGTTACTGCCCTACTTTCGATGTTGGCGTCATGCGCCCCCGGCATCGCCGTGGTTGGCATCGACAACGGATACGGGGCAGCCTGTGCCGCCCACCGAATTCTTGGCGTCGGTCCAGATTCAACTTCAGATTCCCCAAACGAGATGACCACATGAGCGGCTCGGTCTTGTGGATTGACCCGAGCTTTGGCGCCTCAGGTGACATGTTCCTTGGAGCCCTGTCTGCCCTAGTCGGCAACACGGACTCGCTTGTCGAAGGTCTCGCTTCTCTCAACCTTGACGGCTATTCGATCTCCTCCGAAACGGTTACGCGTGCCGGAATCGCAGCGAACAGAGTCAAGGTCAGCACACAAGAAACAGCAACCCCAAGACATTGGTCAGAAATCGACACCATGCTGGCTGACGCAGAGCTGCCTGCTGCAGTTCGGACCGGGGCCCGAGAGACCTTTCAGCGGCTCGGCCTGGTCGAAGCTCATCAGCATCAAGTCTCTCTGGAAGAAGTCCACTTCCACGAGGTCGGAGCGATTGATGCCATTGTTGACATCGTCGGTACCTGGATCTTGTTGGATCAGCTTGATGTAAGCCAGATCATTGTCGGGCCCGTAGGGCTTGGTCATGGCACGGTCAAGGCCGCCCACGGAGTCCTGCCTCTGCCAGCGCCGGCAACCGCGGCACTCCTGATGGGCATGCCCGTTCGTGGCATCGATACTGCGGCCGAGACCTGCACGCCAACCGGTGCCGCTCTGCTGGCCGAACTGGCCTCGGCCACTGGTCAGATACCTTCGGGGACGATCGAGGCAATCAGCCGCGGGGCAGGAGGACGCGACCCGGCCAGCCACCCAAACGTGCTCAGTATGTTCCTTCTTCGCCCAGACTCTGACTTAGCAAGCAACCCCTCAACAGCAAGGGTGCAGGCCAGCGTCATGCTGGCCACCAATCTTGATGACATCACCCCCGAGGTCTTGGCCAACACCGTCCAGGTCCTGCTCGATGCGGGAGCCGATGATGCATGGCTCATCCCAATCATCATGAAGAAGGGCCGGCCGGCGAATGAGCTTCGTGTGCTGTGCTCGCCCTCGCTCTCAGCCGATCTGCGCAACGTCATCTACCGCGAAACCGGGACATTGGGCATTCGGGAACACAGCGTCAACAAACATGTTCTTCCCCGCCAGTTCAATACCGTTGAGGTCCGCGGCCATCCCGTCACAATGAAGACCGGCCCCTTTGGGGCCAAACCCGAATATGACGATCTTGTCCGAGTTGCCGCAGAAACCGGACAACCAATCCGAGCGCTTACTCTTGAGGCTCACCTTGCCTTCACCGACCTCAACGCGCAGAAAACTCGTCCGACCAATGAGTAAAGTCACGTCGTCAGCTGGCTTGTCAGCTCGTCATGTTGCACACTGAGCGTGTGACTGCTGCCACAAACCAAGATGCAGATGTTCGCCCTCGGGTTGGCGGAGCCTGGCGAGAAATTCGCCGAGGAGCTGCCGCTACGGAAATCAAGGGGCTGTTCTACGGAGTCGAGGGCGACCCCGATGCCTTAGATATGGCCTTGGCTGACGCTCTCAGTGTCTTGGTCCAACAAGGTCCGCTTCGCATGGGTGAGTTGGCCGATGCCTTGCACATCACCCCCGCTTCTACGACCAGGGCCGTCAGCTGTTTGAGTTCTCGGGGCTATGCGGTTCGGGAGAAGTCAACCGAGGATCAGCGCTCCTATGTGGTGTCTGCCACCAAGGAAGGCCAGCGGGTATATGAGACGTTTTACGCCAGGATCCAAGAGGGATTGTCCCAAATTCTGAGCCGTTTCGACCCTGCTGAGCAGCTCTTGTTAGCCGAGTTCCTTGAGCGTTTCGCCCAGTCAGTCGACACCTTTGTTTCCGACAGCTGCATCGGGTGCAGCCACGAGGACACATCTTCCTGACCTTGGATCTGACAAGAACGGCGATTGCGGCAACAATCGCTGTATGAAAGCAGCCGTACTCAATTCCGCCCCTGGTCAGCTACACATCGAGAATGTCGATATCGGTGAGCCCGGCCCTCGTGAGGTCCTCGTCAAGACTGCAGCTGCAGGGTTATGCCACAGCGACCTTCATTTCATGGAGGCCACCTATCCACATCCACTGCCGACATTGCTTGGTCACGAGTCCGCCGGAGTGGTGGAAGCGGTCGGTTCGATGGTCAGCTATGTCAAGCCCGGCGACCACGTCATCACCTGCTTGTCTGCTTTCTGTGGCTACTGCGAGCAATGTCTCAGTGGTCACATGTCGCTCTGTGAAAACAAGCACACCCACCTGGTTCGAGGTGCTGAAGAGAGCCCTCGCCTCAGCCGAAACGGTGAGATCATCCACCAGTTCATGCATCTGTCTTCCTTCGCCGAGCACATGTTGATCCACGAGCATGCCCTGGTGAAGATTCGTGAAGACATGCCGCTTGACAAGGCCGCCCTCATTGGCTGCGCGGTCACCACCGGGCTTGGCGCGGTCTTTCGCACAGCCAAGGTCGAGCCAGGCTCGACGGTTGCGGTCATTGGCTGTGGCGGCATTGGCCTATCTGCCATCCAAGGAGCCCGTATCGCTGGCGCCAACAAGATCATCGCCGTCGACATGGTTGGGGCCAAACTCGAACTGGCTCAGGAGTTGGGTGCGACGCACGTCGTCAATCCGAGCGATGGCGATCCGGTGGAACAGGTCAAGGAAATCAGCGAAGGTGGCGTGCATTACAGTTTTGAAGCCGTTGGCCTGAAGGTCACGGCTGAGCAATCCTTCAAGATGCTGCGCAGCGGTGGGCAAGCCACCGTCATCGGCCTCATTCCCGTTGGCACCATGATTGAAATCCACGGAGCCGACCTCATCATGGAACGAACGCTGACCGGCTCGAACATGGGATCAAATCAGTTCCGCACCGACATGCCCCGCATTGTTGACATGTATCTGGATGGCCGCTTGAACCTGGATGCCATGGTGGCCAAGACCATCACGCTCGAAGAAATCAACGAGGGATTTGAAGAACTGAAGACCGGGGCCGAGACTCGCAGCGTCATCATCTTCTGAGGCAGAACGACCTTTGACAAGTGAGACAGACCAGGTGGTCATGCAAGGCATGGCCACCCGACCGAGCTGTCAGTTCACCAGTACTTGTACTGGCCCGTCCTGATCTGGGCTGACAAGACCACCAGCAAGCCTCTGTGTGTCACGTTTCTCTGCCAGATTGAAGATCACCACGGCCGCTATCGCAATCCCACCCATCACCATGATGGTGTTTTGGAGACCGATGGTTTCGGCCAAGGCACCCAAGGGAAAGGCGGCGATACCAAATCCGGCAAAGGACAGTTGAAAGAGCGACTGAACTCGACCTTGGTGAGCATCATCGGCGAGACCCAACGCAAGAGTGTTGGCCAAGGTCTGGAACCCAGTCGAAGCTCCCCCAATAAGGACACCAACAACAAAGGCGCTCCAGAACTCGGGGGCTAAGCCAAGAAGCAGGACAGTCAAGCCAAAGCCGATCCCAAACAAGACCATTGCCACCTTGGCCAGCGGCGAATCAGCTCTTGCCGCTAACGGGATTGACACTGCTACTGCTCCAACGGCGCTGGCCGAGCTGAACAAGCCGACCCAGCTCTCCGACAAGCCATAGACACCTTCAACCAAAGCAGGAACAAAGACCACGTGGCTGAAGGCAAACATGATGACGAAAAAAGAGCACAGAACAAGCCGGCGCAACGACGGGATGCTCTTCACATAGCGGATGCCATCGATGATTTCGACGAACGGATTCCTTCGCTCTTCTACGCCGGCTACTGGCACCTCGGAAAGCTTGAACAGAACAAAGAGACTGACGATGGCGAGCGAAGCCGAAAGCAAGTAGCCCCCTCCAATACCAATACTGTGCACCCCAACCAGCACTCCAGCCATAGCTGGAGCAAAGATCCGGGTCCCGTTCATGCTCAGAAGCGAGAGCGAGATGGCATTACCCAATTGTTTTCGCCCGACCAGCTCGGCTGTGAAGGCCACCCGCGATGGTCCAAAGAAACCAAACCCAATTCCTTGGGCACCAGAGGCGACAAGAAGCATCCAGAACTGCTCATTGCCCGTGCTCACCATAATGCCCATGGCAACTGCTCCAAGGGTGAGCAGTCCCTGACTCCAAAGCAAGACCTTTCGCTTCGAGTAGCGGTCAGAGGCCACTCCTCCAAGGGGGGTGCAAATCAGCATGCCCAAGCCCATAACCAGATAGACCAGGCCAAGCGCTCCTTCGCGCTCGGTGAGGTCCCAGGCCAAGATGCCGCGCAGGAAGAATTGCATTTGCATGGACATGAAAGAGAACGTCCCGGCCCACCACAGGAGTCGATACTGAGCATTCTCTAGTGAGGCAAGGGCATCACTCATCATTGATTGCTTTGGCGCTGACATAGTTAGAGGCTCGAAATATATCAGAAGGTGGCTTCCAGCCACCAAACCCCATGCTCAATCACCACCACATGGGCCGATCCATCATCAAGCTCTAACTGAAGCCGGGCCCGACGCCGATGCGAATCAGCATCCCACCAGCGTTCATCAGCAGGCCAAGGTCCGGCCCAAGCAATCACTCGTGATCGCTGATGCCGCTTGACGTTGGGAGCGAGATCTAAACAAACCATTGCCGGGTTTGATGTCAATTCACCTCGACCAGACACCCCGATTGGCAAATCAAGAGCATCCAGCAACTGGACTTCTTGTGGGTCATCCCAGGCCTTGCTTGGTGCCGGAAGTGGCAGCTGGCCTGGCCATGGCTCCTTTACCCACCCAACATCAGTAGCAATCCGAGCTTCGCCCAAATCAACGGCCGCAGCAGGGACGAGCGAAATCTGCTCGGCAACTCCTCGACCACCACGACGTTCGGGAACTTGAATTGCTTCAGGTCCAAGCAGGCTCTGCAAACGCGCAACCGCCCGGGTAACTTCATGGGCTCGTTCTGCTCGACCGCCCCAGAATCCCAGTTGACGACCAGACGCGGCAACGACCTCATCAGGGATAAGGCTCAGACGAGTGATTCCTGCGGTAGGACCGTTCGACTTGGCTACCTCGTCATTCTGGTCAGTGCCCCTTCTGGCTTCCTGGTCGATCTTCTTCGCCTTGCTCGCGCTAGCTGCCATCTGTAGCCAGCCATCAAGTTGCCAACGGGCACGCTCGGCCAGAGCAGCGGCCGACAAGGCCCCCTCATGTCGCCAAAGACGAACATGACATTCGCCGTTCTCCGTTTCGGCCTCGATTGCCACCCGAACACAGGCCAGCCCATTGGCCGACAAGGTTGCATGCAATTCATCAGCCAGAGCTTTGGCAGCAAAGGCACAACGGTCAATCCGATCAGCGGCTGGTTCAAACAACCAGGTCACCGACAGGTCCTCGCCTGGCTTTCGTAGGTCCGGTGTGTGCTCATCAACCCCACTGGCCAGGCGATGAGCCAGCTGACCTTCACGACCAAAGCGGCCAACAACATCAGCCGCACTCAGCGAAGCGAAGGCCCCCAACGTTTGCAAGCCGAGCCTGCCAAGCACATCAACTAGATCGGACCGCTCCAAGGTCTGGATCGTGATCGGGGCGAGGAACCCAGCACTCTGGCCCGGGGCAACAATGTGCGGCTGCAACCGGGCCGAAACGGATCGGGCGGCTAGGTAGGCGGCGAAGGATCCATCGGCGATACCGACCCGGACTTCGCCTCGCTCCCCCAACACGGTTCCAACCGCATTGAAGGCAAGGTCTGCCAGTTCCTCATCCCCTCCAAAGAATCGAGATGGCCCAAGGGTTGGGAAGGAAACCATTCCCGGGCCAACAAGTTCGATCCGAGGGGTAAAGGCCTCTAAGGCCGCAGCTACTGGCTCGAAGACTCGTGCTTCTCGATCGGTATCACGGTCAAGCACCGCAACCTCCGGGCAGCGGCCTTGAGCATCACGCCGCCGCTGGCCAACGGCAATCCCTTCGGCCCGAGCCGCTGGCGAGGTGGCAATAACCCGATTTGCCGACACCACGACAGAGGGTTCATCCAGCGGTACTCCCCAGGCAACAACAGGCCAATCTGGACACCAGACCGTGAGCATCCTGGTCACCGTCATGACGATGCCCGGACTCGTCCACCCGCAATTTCGGCAACCAGGGAATGCATGACAATCGGGTCGGTCAGGTGTGGCGACCCAACTTGGGCAAGCTTGCCTGATTCGACAGAGGCAAGCTTGACTGATTCGACAGAGGCAAGCTTGACTGATTCGACAGAGGCAAGCTTGCCTTTGGAATCTGGCAACAACACATCGACCGACACCTTCTGAGAACTGCCCCGCCGGCCCTGTGCCTCAACCCTCACCCGCCGGGAACGCAGATGGCCGTACCCCTGACCAAGCCGATTGTC
>VAPK010848233.1_pt1 | contig 12104 bp, 6 predicted proteins | sample 3395031 | NCBI WGS metagenome assembly VAPK01 (sample SAMN08290443, study PRJNA428436) | hydrothermal vent metagenome | isolation source: Deep-sea hydrothermal vent chimney 1 | place: Pacific Ocean: Juan De Fuca Ridge | reverse complement strand
GCCCAGAATCATCGCCACGACAAATCCCGCGACACCGGCATTGATATGTACGACCGTACCGCCGGCGAAATCGATTTCACCGAAGTTCAGTGTCTCTCCGCCTCCCCAGGCCCAGTGGGTGATGGGTGCGTAGACGATCAGAATCCAGAGTGCCGTGAAAATGACGAATGTCGAAAATTTGACTCTCTCGATCATCGAACCGCTGGCGATCGCGACGGTGATCGCGGCGAACGTACCCTGAAACGCTACGAAGAGCAGTTCGGGAATGGTGCCGTTTAGCGTATCGGCATCGATACCCGCAAGGAGAATTTTGCCCGTACCGACGAAATCTCCCGCACCGAAAGCGATGCTGTATCCCGCGACGACCCAGACGAGCGTGCCGATCGCATAGGCCGCCAGCGACATTCCCATCGTATTGAGAACGTTTTTGCGGCGTGTCAAACCGCCGTAAAAGAGTGCCAGACCCGCAGGGGTCATCAGCATCACAAATGCCGTCGCCACGATCATCCAAGCCGTATCACCGCTGTCGAGTTTCGCTTCGTTTGCCGGGAGTAGCGAAGGAAGCAGTGCGAACAACGCTACATATTTCCATTTCATATATATCCTTTGAAAAAAGTTTGTACGGAAGAATAGTAGCATTAAAAAAAGTGATATGTTCAAAAAAAGTGATTAAAAAATAGGCAATCAACAGCCCCGATCTTGAGTGACCGGGGCGGGAGGGGTTTAGGTACGGGTTACCATCTCGGTTTTCACACCGTTTTCATCGGAAGATTCGGGATGGTAGTCGTACATCTTTTCGTAATATTCATGCGCCATCCTGCTGGAGTCGAAGTAGGGAGTGATTTCGTTCATGGCGTTTTTGACGATTTTGACCCATCTTTTCTGGTCGTCGTAATACATCGGAATGATCTCGTTTTCCAAAACGTCCATCATGTTTTTGTTGTCGAGGCGATCTTGTTCGTGTATCGGCAGGGTACCGTCGCATCCGGGAATCGTGAAGGCGTTGTGTCCGTGGATCGCGAATTCCGGATGCCAGCCGTCGGGAATCGAAAAGTGGATCGCGCCGTTCATCGATGCGGTCATGCCGCTCGTGCCGGATGCCTCTCTGTTGATACGCGGGGTGTTGATCCAGACGTCGGCACCCCTTTTGAGGATGCCGGAGAGTTCCAGTTCGTATCCGGTCAATACCGCGATGTTTCTGATGTCATGGGAGAGATGGACCAGTTCGTTGAAGATTCCTACGGCGGTACCGTCCGTGGGGTAGGGTTTGCCCGCCCAGATGATCTGGACCGGTTTTTCGGTATTGTTGACCATCTTCAAAAATCGCTCCATATCGTATTTGAGAAGACCGGGTCTTTTGTATTCGGCGAAACGTCTGGCCCAGACGATCGTAAGAATGTCGGGATCGAACATTTTGCCGGTCTGATCGGCGACGACGTTGAAAAGCATACGTTTGAGATGTTTTTTACGAAAGACGATTTCGTAATCGGCGTTTTCCACCAAGGCGCGCTTGAGTCCCCGATCCTGCCAGTAACGTTTGTTCTGGGCGTTGGTGATCGGAATGATTTTTTCCTCTTCGCCGAGCACCTCTCTCCACATATCGTTGGAGACGTTGGCGTGGATTTTGGAGACGGCGTTGGAGATTTTGGAGAGTTTCAGAGCGCCCACGGTCAGACTGAACGTATCGCCGTAGGTGTCGGTGATTTCCCGTACCGTATCGAGGTCGAGTCTGCCGAAAAATCCCAGGCGGTGCAGCAGGTGGATGTTGTGCTCTTCGTTACCCGCCGCTTCGGGCGTGTGGGTGGTGAAGACGACACGTTTTTTGACTTCGTCCGCATCGTTGTATTTCTCGTAGAGATAGAAGGTGAGCGGTACGGAGTGGCCTTCGTTCATATGGTAGATATCGATCTGTTTACCGAGCGCTTCGAGCGCTTTGACACCGCCGACACCCAATACGATCTCCTGCGCGATACGGGTCTCCTGATTGCCGTCGTAGAGACGTTGCGTGATCGTTCTGGAGAGATGGTCGTTTTCGGGAATATCCGTCGTCAGCAAGACCATAGGAGCCGATTGGAACACCTCCGGATTGAGTAGCAGGACTTTGACGAAGACGGGTTTGTTGTTGATATTGACGGTTACCGTGACGTTGGGGTCGTCCAGAAAATAGTAGTGTTTTCGGATATGCGCCGCGCGCATCGTGCGATCTTCTTCGCGCAGTTGATCGTAATATCCGTAGGACCAGAGGATACCGACGCCGGTGACGTTCTGTTTGAGTTCGTAGGCGCTTCGCATATGCGATCCGGCCAGGAAACCCAGTCCTCCCGAGTAGATTTTGAGGGCCTGGTGGATACCGAATTCCATACTGAAGTAGGCGACTTTGGTGCTGTACATCGGGTTGAATTGCATCGGTGCATGATTTGTGCTCATCAATGAACGCTCCTGAAAAAATTTGTTACTCGATCCATAAACCATACCGTTATTGTAAGATAGAGTCACTTTCAATGAGATAGATCGTCCGATCGGCGTCGAAAGATGAACGCGAAGAGGCGATCTTTTCCGGAAAATTCGGGAATGCTACGCCTCTACCCATTCAGATCAATTCCAGCGACCCTTCGAGCAGGATACGGTTTCTCAGCGGCAACTTGAATCCCAGCGTGATTCCCTGATTGGTCAGTTCGAATCCCGCCTCGCTCTGCGAAAGGGTGTCGAGCCGGCATATCGTGATGTCCACGGGATCGGAGAAACTAAAAAGCAGCGTTTTTTCCGTGTAGGGGTCGTAGATGCTCAAGTTTCTCTGCCCGCTCATCGTCTGTTCGCTCATGAAGGGGGAGTCGTCGATGAGGATTCTGCTGCTGTCGGCGAAGTGAAGGTTGTGTTCCATCAGATAGAAGAGATGATCGACCGGGGTATCGATCCCGATCGAAAACGCGATCTTTCCACCTTCGAACGTAAAATATTTTCGTAGTGAAGTCGGGTATCGGCGTGAGGCGATATAGATTCCCCCCTCACGCTCCAGACCGACGGTGAGTTCACGGTTTTCGACCAGGTCGAAGGGTTGGTTGGCGAAGTCTCCGTATTCCGCGAAATCGCATCGGTAGAAGTGTTTCGGGTCGAAATTCTCGTCGACGATATGGTCGATGAAGCAGTTTTTGTGATACCAGTCGGTAATCAGATAGGGTTCGTATTTCGCGATATCGGAGATATTCAGGTCGTGGATCGTGGAGATCCCCTCCTCCTCTTCGATCCGCTTTTCGTCTCTCTTCCGGGGGGCGGGATGACGGATTTTGTCATGATAGGCTTCTTCGTAGCGGGTGAGCGTGTTGGCGTAGTTGAACGCCTTTTCGCGCAGATCGAGTTCGCAGAGTTGTCCCCCGTTTTTGGTGTCGAAGAGAGCGATGATCTCCTTGGTGACGCACTTGATCTCGTCGTAGCCGTCGCAATTGAAATCGCTGACTAGAAGCGATTCTCTGTCGCGGTAGATACGGTTTTCGCATTCGATGATGAAGCGGTAGGCGTTGTCTCTGAGATTGGGCAGGTAGATGCCGCCGAAGACGCCATGCCAAAGGACGTCGTTGGTTTGCGCCTTGTAGAGGTTTTCCAGATAGAGGGGATCCTCTTTGGCGTCGTTGGAGAGGGCGAGCATACGTTTGTGGATGTGATTGGCTTCGTAATATTTGACCAGAAAATTTTTCCAAATCGACCCTTTGACGAATTTTTCGATCGTTTCGGCGGGAAAGCTTTCCGTGAGTTTCTCCTTGATCTTTTCCAACTCCAAAGCCTCTTTCGCCCCCAGAGACCACTCTCCCATCTCGAAATAGGAGGTCGTGGGCAGATAGGCCAGGGAGATCGGTTTGGCACGCAGCAGATAGTCGCCGTAGCGAATCGGCTCGATGAGGTCGCTTTTTAGTACCGCCTTGATGAAACGCTCCAGCCACCCTTTTTCGTAGACCCATTCGAAGGTCTTCGGCCAGATTCCGAATTTCTCTCCGTCGTCGAAAATCACCCCTGCGCTCAATTTTTCGTCCGCGATACTCTCCAGATAGTCGCATGCCTCCTTTTCGGGAGCGAAGGGGATCTGATAACGCAGCCGCTTGTTGATCGGGAAGAGTTTGAGTTTGAGCCCCTCCTCTTCGGTGACGAAGTAGCCGTTGAGGTTGTGCCGGTCGAAACCGCTGCTGATGAAGTGGTAGTCGTCGACGATGACGTATTCGATGCCGCAAGCGACCAGATCCGTCGCGATCGCCCCGTCCCAGACGCGTTCGGTAAGCCAGAGTCCTTTGGGACGTTGGGAGAAGTGGGTCTGGATGAAGGCGCTGAGCTTCTCTATCTGGGCGATCCGATCTTTCGAGGGGATGGAGGCGAGGATCGGTTCGTAGAATCCTCCGGTGAGAAACTCCACCTGCTCTCTGAAAGCGAGTTTTTGCATCAACGCGAAGAGCCGGGGAGCATGGTCGCGGATGTATTCGAGCAGCCATCCGCTATAGTGCAGACTGAAACGAAACGACGGATATCGGGCGGCGATTTCGAAAAACGGAAGATAGGATTTGACGATCGCTTCGTCGAGCACTTCGTGAAAATTGTCGACGGGTTGGTGGCAGTGCAGCCCCAGTAGCAGCGCGGTTTTTTTCATGATACTCCTTTTTAGACGAACCAGTGTTTCTCGAGATGGTCGGTCTCTTTGAGGGTGAGTTTCGAGTAGAGGGGAATCTGCTGTAAAATCCCCTCTTTTCGCATCAACCGGAAAGAGATCGCTTTGTCCCACACCCGCTCTTTGGGGATACGCAGCTCGAAAATCGTTCCGCTTTCGCAGAGGATGCCGTCGGTTTTTCGGCGCTCCTTCGCATCGATATCGAAATGGAGCGTTCGATCGGGAAGCGGAAGTTCGATCCACGAGTTTTTCGACAACGCATCCGGTGTGCCGACGAATGCGAAGTAGGCGTAGGATTCATCCCATCCGAAAAGTACCTTTTCAATCGGAAACTCCTCCGTATTCATGGCGGAGAGTTCGCGTGGAAGATCCATTTCGCCCGCTCCCATCCACTCGAAAAAGGTGGTGATTTTTCCGTCTATTCGGGGTGTGATTCGTGAGACGGGCTCTTTGAGAAAGGGGGTTTTGGGTCCGCTTTTCGTGGTGAGAATGGGAGCGAAGAGCGCTTGTGGGGGTGGTTGCTCCATCAGGTGGTAGATGTTGATCAGGTGTTTGCGAAAAAGGGCGTCGAAAGTCTCTTTCTGCACCGTGTGGTGGTCGTCGCCGTACCACCAGAACCAGTCGCTGCTCTCGGCGATCAGAAACTCTTTCAAAATCCGCTTTCGTTTCGTTTCGTCGAGTCGGGATTCGCACTTTTGGTAATCGGCTTTGGTTCGATAGATCCACTCCCACGCTCTGTTCTTTTCGGGATGACCGATCCAGATGTCGAAATTTCCGCCGATCCAGCTGCCGGGCTCCAGAGAGAAGAGTTCGAATTCCGGGATCGTTTCATCTTGGGCGCTTTCGCTCATCGTGGCGGTTTCACACCAAGGGAGTTCGGCGAGTCTGCGGTAGAGCAGATCGAAAAAGTGCGACGCGTTGTCGGGGTAGTATTCCCATGCGTTTTCACCATCGAGGATGACGCTTATTTGGCTGTTTTCTTCTCCGCTTTCATGAATTGTCTCGATTCTGCGGACGAAATCCTCGACCGCCGATTCGGCTTCCCATCCGCTGTAGGTGAATCCGATCAGATCGCTAAGGGCGTGGTCTCTGAAAAAGAGGGAGAGAGAGCGCTTTTTGAGATGGAGCCGGTTTCTACGGTAGATCGCCGCTTTGGTATCTTTTTTGATCGTTTTGTAGAGGATCTCTTCGTCGCTTGCGGCCCACTCGAGTCCGTAATCGGCCAGAATATCCAGAAATTCGTAACTCACCGCCCCTTCCGCCGGCCAGAATCCCGCCGGTTCGCGTCCGAAACAGCGGGTGTAGTAGGCGATCGCGCGCCGGATCTGTTCGTGTGCGTCGTCGGCCAGATTTCCCTTTACATCCGGAAGCGGGATGTGGGGGTCGGCTTTTTGGGCGTTTTTGATATCAAGCAGCAGAGGGGAGATGGGGTGGTTGAAGGGGGTGGTGGAGATTTCGATGCGGCCTTTTTCCATCATCTTTCTGTAGTAGGGGACGATCGTCTTGATGAAATCGCCAAGTTGCCTAAGCAGCGAGATCTTTTCCGACTCCGTGAATCGCTCCCCCTTTTGCAGCAGCGTTTTGACGATGGGGTCGTGCGTCCTCAGGTAGGGGCCGCACCAGGAGAGCAGAAAGAGCACTTCCAGATCCAGAAACTCCTCGTCGTCAAAAAGCGCACTCGCCTCTTCGTCGCTTTCGCAGGCCATCTTCTTGCGATAGAGGGAGAAATAACGCGGGAGCGGTTTGATCATCCGTTCCACATTCGCGAAAAAGAGGTATTCGGCCAGATAGATTCGCTCGTCGTCTCGGAGCCGGTCCACCTTTTTACGAAGCGCGATCAGCAGTTTGTCGCGCACTTCGAACGATTCGTAAGCCTTCAACTGCACGAGCAGAGAGGGAACGAGGTTGAACGTCGCTTTGATCCCCGGGACCCTCTCAAGATACCAGAGCATATCGTAGTAGTCTTTGATCGCGTGCAAAAAGACCCAGGGCATCACGATCTCGCCGCTTTGGTCGTCCCTGTAGTAGGGCTGGTGCATATGCCACAGGAAGTTAACGGTCGTCTTTTTCACCGGTCCACTCTTCGATCTTCTCTCTGTAGCGTCGCAGGAGCGATTCGCCTTTGGTTTCGTTTTCGGCCTGGACGTAGAGATTGAGGTTGTCGCTGTATTGGTCGGGAATCATCAGGATCCAGGCGTGGGTATCGAACCAGATCTTGACACCGTCTTCCATCGAAGCGCGTTTGCCTTTGGCGTCTTCGACGAATCTGCGCATCATACGCCCCTTCAGGCCGGACGGGCAGGCGACCTGCGTCTGCGTATAGAAGAAGTTTCCGATTTCCCGAACGATCTCTCCCAGATGCAGATGACTCGCGCTTAGCATCTCCAGCACTTTCAGACTGGCGTAGATCGCGTCTCGGTTGAGAGCGAACTCCGTAAAGGCGAAATTTCCCTCCACCGATGCGACCAGATAGTACTCTCTTAGCTTCTTGGCGGTGAAGTTGCGGTATTTGCCCCGTTCGATTTCAAGGTTTCGAAATTTTTCGTCGAAGATGTCGGGCGCCCAGGAGGGGAGAAAGACTTTTCGCATTTTGGGTGCTGTCTTGTCGACGAGATTGAGGACGGCCAGAAGTGCCAGATGCGGCGGGAGAATCTCCCCTTTGTCGGTGGAGAGAATCATCTTCTGGCCGTTGGGATAGATGATGAATCCCAGGTCGTACGCGAGACTTCGGACGATTTTGGAGAGATTCTCTCTCGACTTTTTCTCCAGCGTGGGAAGAGTGGAGAGTTTTTTTTCGTCGGGGTTGACGTTGAGCATGATGTGCTCGATCTGGAGGGCGTTGAGCAAGTCGGGGTAGATTTTGGCGACCGATCCGTGCATCATGTCGACGATCACTTTGTATTCGGCGATTTTGATCGCGTCCATATCCAGATGGGCGAGAATCTCCTCTTTGTACTCCTTCTCCAGAAACTCCGCGACCTGTATTTCTCCGATATCGTCGGGATCGACCCGTCTAAAACGCTCTCTGAAGAAGAGGCGTTCGATGTTTTTGGCCATATTGGTATCGATACGCAACCCCTCTTCGGTGAAAAAGAGAATCTCCGTATGGGTTTTGTCGGTGACGCTTTGGCGAAAATGGACGCCGGCCGTGATATCTTCGCGGTGGGCGAGATGGTAACGCATCGCGGCGGCGGGCATGTAGGTGATGTCCACGGCGTTGATGCCCGAAGAGAGCAGTCCGCCCAGAAAAGCGCGCTTGAGCATCCGAGAGCTTCTGTGGTAGTCTCTGGAGACGTAGACCCGGCTGCCGAGCGGGAGCATCGCGCCGAGGGCTTCGGCGAGTTTGGTCGACATTTCGCAGGAGAGTTCGATATTGGTGCGGCCGCGGACCATTCCCTCTTCGAAAATGGAGGATTTGTATTTGCTGCCCCAGACGACGTTGTTGCTGACGATCGCGCTCTCTTCGATGATTTTGTCCGGCCAGACGATGACGTCCTTTTCGATCGTGACGTGGTCGAGAATGTCGCAGTTGTCCGCGATGATGGCCCCTTTTTTGATGAAGGTGCCCTCTCCCAGGCGGTTGCGGTCGCAGATGACCGCATGGCACAGACGCGAATCTTTTCCGACGGTGATATCGTTCCAGAGAACGCAGTTGTGGAGGGAGGCGCCCTCTTCGATGCGGACGTTGTTGCCGACGACGACGTTGTGAAGCCGAACATGCTCGCCGATGGTGACGTTTTCTCCCAGGATCACGACCCCTTTGTGCTCCAGACGCTTCGGAACGTCCGCCTCCGCGGTGAAAAGCAGATCGACACCTTTTTCGATTTTGAAGCCCGAAAAAGGAAAATCGACCTTTCCGCCGAGGATATCGTCGTACACTTCGCGATAACTCTGGGGATTGCCGACGTCTCGCCAATAACCCGTGATTTTCGGACCATGCAGCGTGATTCCCTCCTCCATCAGCAGGGGGAAGAGATCTTTGGCGAAATCGAAACTGCTTTCGAGCGGAATGTAATCCAGAATTTCCGGTTCTATGACGTAGATACCGGTATTGATCGTATCGCTGAAGACCTCTCCCCAGCCCGGCTTTTCCAGAAATTTTTCGATTCTCTCCTCCTCGTCGGTGATTACGACTCCAAATTGCAGGGGATCTTCGACGGGGGTGAGGGCGATCGTGAGTTTTGAGTTTTTCTTTCGGTGGGCGGAAGCGATCTTTCCGAAATCGAAATCGGTTACCAGGTCTCCGCTTACGACGATGAAATTGTCGTCCCGCAGATGTTTCTGGGCGCATTTGACCGCACCGGCGGTGCCGTAGTCGTCGTCGGGCAGGACGTAGGTGATATTCACGCCCCAAGCACTGCCGTCTTCGAAATAGGATTTGATCGTTTCGGGTTTGAAATAGAGCAAAATCACGAATTCCGTGATGTTCAGATCGTCTCTGAGCTTGACGATGACATGCTCCATCATCGGCCGGTTGACGATCGGGAGCATCGGTTTGGGAAGGGTGTGGGTCAGAGGCTGGATTCTGGTTCCGAATCCGCCCGCCATTACGACGGCTTTCATGAAACAATCCTTTCGGGTTTTTAAATAGATTGTAATATCAGCAAAAATTGTACCAAATCTTTGCCATGCGCTATGTTAGAGAGATTTTGAGTATAATGGCGTCAAAAAGGGTGTACGATTGGATTATCTTATCGATTTTCTGGAGTGTGAAGAGATAGAAAAGACGAAGATCTTCTCCCAGCTCAAATGTACGAAAGAGGAAGCGCTGCTGCTGAGGTATCTGGCGAACCGTCATGTCCGCGGTAGCGAAGAGAATTCCGTCTACGAAATGCTCAGCGAGCTTTTCGAGATGGAAGGCTACGACTATCTCAAAAAGCTTCCGCTGGTCAAAAATCTGCTCGAACTCGGATGGATCGCACAAAGCAGTTTTTCCCAGATCAAAATAGGGGAGGTGACGAATCTGGAGCTGATCAACACCTCCGTGGCACTCAGCGGCTCTTTCATCAAACTGGCGGAAAGAGGGACGCTCGAGACCGCGCTCCCCGAAGCGACGGCCTATAGCGACCACCTGGAGTATCTTCGGGATCAATTCGAGCGCATCGAACTCTATCGAAAAATCAGCGCACTCAGACATAGCTTCGCGAAAAGCTCTCCCAATATCACACGGCTTCAGAGCCGGCTGAAAAAACTCGAAAGCCGCATCGACGAGCGCATTTCGGTAACGAAGACACCGCTGGCGGTGGAGACGCTTTTTAGGGATTACCATCTTTCCCAAAAGGAGCAGATCATTTTTCTGGCGCTTTTGAAGGAGGAGTATTCGGGCGAACTGGAGAGTCTACGGGAGATGAACACTCTGATCGATCTCATCAGCGAAAACGAGTACGACAAGATCAAGAACCGTTCGTTATTGGAGGAGGGGGCGACACTGATCGAAGAGGAGATCATCGACTACGACGAAATGCTCACCTCCTTCGGGGGTGTGACACGCAGTTTTTTCGTGACGGAGGAGTTTTTGCGGGGGATCATCCATCCGCACAAAAAGAAGAAGAAAAAGGTGCTCAAACTCGACACGCTCGTAAAAGAGCAGGAGATTTTCGAACTCATCACACCCAAAACCGATATCGACGACGTGGTGCTCCATCCCAAAACACGTGCGTTGCTCGATACGATCCTGAAGCAGATGGACAAAAACGTTCTCAAACTTCTCAAATCTTGGGGTATCCGCGAAAAGCGAAGCGGGCTGGATGCAAGGATGATCTTCTACGGCCCTCCCGGTACGGGGAAAACGATGACGGCGCTTTCGCTCGCGAAATCACTCAAACGCAAAGTGCTCAGCTTCGACTGCTCCAAAATTCTTTCGATGTATGTGGGGGAGAGCGAAAAGAACGTCAGAAAGATTTTCGATACCTACAGGGAGCTTGCGACCAAGACCAAAAGCGATCCGGTATTGTTGTTGAACGAAGCGGATCAGTTTCTGAGCGCCAGAACTTCCGGCGGGGGAGGGAGTGCGGATAAAATGCACAACCAGATGCAAAATATATTCCTCGAACAGATCGAACGTTTCGAAGGGGTTTTGATCGCCACGACCAACTTGCTCGAATCGATCGACCCCGCTTTCTCCCGTCGGTTCGACTACAAGATAGAGTTCTCCAAACCCAATTATGCGCAGCGGCTTCTGCTCTGGAAAAAGATGTTACCAAAAGAAGCAGACTACGAAGCGGATTTCGATCCGGCCACGCTGGCCAAATACGAACTCACGGGCGGGCAGATCAAGGTCGTGATCAAGAACACCGCTCTGGAGGTCGCGGTCAAGGCGAATCCGGTCTTTACGATCAGGGAGTTCGAAACCGCGATAAAAAGGGAACTCAGCGGCGCTTTCGGCGAAAGCAAACCGATGGGTTTTATGTAGATTCGGATATGGGGAAGGAGGTGGTTTGATCTCTCTTTCCCAGAGGATCGATTTCCTTCTTCGGTGCCCGTTATTCGCCTCTTCGTGGATGGAAAATATGTAACGAAATGCTACATTTTTTCATAAAAAATGTTCCGCTCTCTTTAGCCCCCACTTCTTTTTAATGATAATTGTGTAAAATTTATAATTGCAAAATATTATATTTTATAATATCATCAATTTTTCAAGGATCGCCGATGAGCCATATGGATTTTAGCCATCCCTATTTCGGGGCATTTCTGTTTTTTGTCATCACTTTTCTCGCTTTCGCCGGAACGACGGTGCTATCGAGGATCGCGAGTCGAAAACTCGCCAGACTGGACAATGAAAAGCTCAAGCTCACCATCTACGAGTGCGGGCCGGAAGTCTCCAAACAACCCAACAAAATCTCCGCACAATTCTATCTCTTCGCCCTTCTCTTCATCCTTTTCGATGTGGAGATCATCTTCATGTTTCCGTGGGCGATCGATTTCAAGGTTTTGGGGTGGTTCGGTTTCGCGGAGATGATCATATTCGTCGTGTTGTTGGCAATCGGATTTATATATGCATGGAAAAAAGGAGCGCTTGAATGGCACAGCATCAAGTAAGATATCTGCAGGATGGCGGATTGCCCGTCGCATTGACGACGGTGGACAAACTGGTACAGTGGGGACGGAGCAACTCCCTCTGGGCGATGACGTACGGTCTCGCATGTTGCGCGATCGAGATGATGGCGTCGGGAGCGAGTCGTTACGATTTCGACCGTTTCGGTACGATATTCCGTGCGAGCCCCAGACAGTCGGACGTGATGATCGTCGCCGGTACGCTCACCAAAAAACATGCCCAGTTTATTCGTAGGCTCTACGATCAGATGACCGAACCCAAGTGGGTCATCAGTATGGGAAGCTGTGCCAATACGGGCGGTATGTTCAACACTTACGCGACGGTACAGGGTGTGGATCGGATCATTCCGGTGGATATCTATCTTCCCGGATGTGCGCCCCGACCCGAGACGTTGCAGTATGC
>VAPK010247560.1_pt1 | contig 12105 bp, 7 predicted proteins | sample 3395031 | NCBI WGS metagenome assembly VAPK01 (sample SAMN08290443, study PRJNA428436) | hydrothermal vent metagenome | isolation source: Deep-sea hydrothermal vent chimney 1 | place: Pacific Ocean: Juan De Fuca Ridge | reverse complement strand
GAGCGGATGAAGCTCGGGAACGGCCAATCTGCGGGGGCTGTAGGTTTGTTGGGTTTCGTTCCTCTACCCAACCTACATGATTTGTCCGGTTGGTACATTCATAATATTATAAGCCAGCGCCGCCGGTATGACCCGGAATTATTTTACCGGCAGATTCGTTTGCGGCAAAGAATAGTCTTTGATTTTCTTGAGCAATGACGGGTAGCTTATTTCAAGTAATCCGGCAGCCTTGCTTTTGTTCCCGCCCGTGGCCTCCAGAGTTCGCAGAATAAGGCTGCGCTCCAGCTGTTTTTGCGCTTTCTTCAGCGAGAAGGTATGAAAAAAATCATCGAGCCGCCGCTCCTGCTTGATGCCCGCCAGTCCATGAGGCAGGTCTTCCGGCAGGATAATCTTTTTTTCCGCGAAAATCATCGTGCGCTCCATGGTATTTTCAAGTTCGCGGATATTCCCCGGCCAGGGATAGTCAACCAGCCGCCTGAGTGCGGCCGGCGAGATGCCCTGGACCCCGGATTGGAGCCGGATGTTGTATTTTTTGAGAAAACAATCGCACAGCAACGGGATATCCTCTTTACGTTCCCGCAGCGGCGGTACGGTCACATGGACGACATTGAGCCGGTAAAACAGATCTTCACGAAAACGACCAGCCGCCACCTCTCCGGCCAGATTTTTTGCGGTGGCGGCAATAATCCGCACATCGATTTTTTTCTCGCCGGAAGAGCCGATCGGCCGAATTTTGCCCTCCTGCAGGACGCGGAGCAGTTTGACCTGGAGAAGCAGGGGCAGTTCGCCTATTTCATCAAGGAACAGGGAGCCGCCATCCGCTTCGGCAAACAGTCCTTTTTTGTCCCGGTCCGCGCCGGTAAAGGCCCCTTTCTTGTAGCCGAAGAATTCGCTTTCCAGCAGATTCTCCGGGATGCCGCCACAGTTAACGGCCACGAACGGACCGGCTGAACGAGGGCTTGAATCATGGATGCCCCTGGCGACCAGTTCCTTGCCGGTGCCGCTTTCGCCGGTTATGAGAACCGTGGTCGTATGCCGGGCGACCTTGGCCGCCAGGCTGAACACCTCCTGCATGATCTTGCTCTTGCCGACCATGCGGCCGAAACTGCATTCTTCTCCCAGGCCGGCCAGCTGCCGCCGCAGGGAGTCGTTTTCCTTTTTGAGGCGCTCCCGTTCTTCCGCTTTTTTTAAAACCAGCAGGATCTCGTCGGCCTTGAATGGTTTCGAGATGTAATCATAGGCACCTAACTTCATGGCCTCAATGGCGGCATCCACGGTTCCGTAAGCGGACATCATGATAATGGTTGCCGAGTGCTCAATATCCCGGGCCTTCAGCAGAAAGGCCATGCCGTCCATCCGGGGCATCCTGATGTCGCAAAGGACAAACTCGAACTCTTTTTCCCTGAGCAGCGCTATTCCCGCCAGCCCGTCGGCCGCGTTTTCGATTTGATACCCATGCCTGGACAGCAGGGAAGACAACATGTGACGCATGTTGTCTTCGTCATCGATGATCAGCAGTTGTTTTTGCTTGTCACTCTGTTTCATTGTCGCCTCAAACCTCCCGGCACGGCAGCCGGACCAGGACCCGGCTGCCCTTGCTTTGCCGGCTTTTGATCTCCATTTTGCCGCCCATGCCTTCAATGATGGTCAGGGAGACGGAAAGGCCCAGCCCGGTGCCTTTGCCCGGCTCTTTGGTGGTGAAGAACGGATCGAAAACATTGGCCAGGTCCGCCGATGAAATGCCTACGCCGTTATCCTCGATCGTCACCAGGATTTTTGCGGCCGGCCCCCCGGTATTGTTTGCAGATACTGTCTCTGTTGTCACTATAATAAGGCCGGGTTTGTTTTTTGATGCGCGCACGGCATCGACACTGTTGAGCAGGCAGTTGAGAAATACCTGGCGCAACTGTTCCTGGTCGCCCTGTACCGTGTCAAGAGACGCGCCCAGCCGGCTTTGGATGGCAACCCCCTCGGTCAAGGGCTGCAATTGCATGACAGAGAGCAATTCCGAGAGAATATCATGCACGGACACCGCTTGGTATTGCCCCGGGAGTGACCGGGAGAGGTCCAGCAATTGGCGGAGCAGGGTGCTGATTCTTTGTAATTCCTTTTCCGCCCGGCGGCTGAACTCCTTTTTCTCGTCTTCGTTTATATTGGTTTGGCATAATAATTCAAGATATCCCTGGACAATGCCCAGGGGGTTCCCTATTTCGTGAGCAAGGCCGGCAGCCAGCCGGCCGACAGAGGCCATTTTCTCGGTCCGGACCATTTCCTGCTGGGTATCCCGCAGGCTCTGGTTGGCCTGCTCCAGAGAATGAACAGTGGTGTGCAGTTTTTCCCGGTCTTTTTCAATACGTTGCAGCATTCTGCTCAAGGCGTTTGAAAGCCGGCCGAACTCATTACGTTCCTGGAGAGCCAGGAACGTTTCATCATCGGGTTCACGGTACGAATCGGCCAACCGGACCAACCGGTTTATGGGACGAACCGTCAACTTGTGAAATCTGAACAGGCCGACGGCGGTCAGAATGATCAGGTTGACCAGCAGGCAGGCCAGAACAAGACGCTGGCTGTGGCGGACGGACTGGTAAACAGGCGCCAGCGGCAGCACCAGGCCGGCGGCGCCGGCAGTCCGGCCGGCGGCAACAGGAACGGCAATGGCAAGATAGCGCGTCCGGGGGACCAGGACGCCCCAGGTGACGCCAATGGTCCTGATGACTGTTTTTTTCTCGGCTGCCGCCTGCCGCATGGCGGAAAACAGCGGCATAAAGTTACAGCTCCCGGGACCGGGGACCTTTGCCCGGTTGTTGAAACGGATTGCCCCGCAGAGAGCCCCGGCTGCCTTTACCGCCTTGTTCAGCTCCTGCTGCAATTCGTCGCCGTCGGGCGTAATATCTCTTTTCCCCGGGGCCGGCCGCGTCCACAGGGCAAGGACGGCCTTGCCCCGGAGTGCTTCCGCCCGCACCAGGTCACGCTGCCAGAACATGATCATGACGATCATGGTCATCAGCATGGCCAGGGCAAGCACCAGGGCCAGGGAGACAACGTATTTCCATTCTACTCCCCGGAATCGGGACATGTGGCATCTGCTCCGTCTGGATGATTCTTTATTCCACTGACAAATTTGGCAGGTGAGGTGACATTTTTTGTCACCTCAGGATGGTCATTGGTTAATCTGCTGTGTTACAATTGATGGACTCGTAAAAACTCTGAATCTTCATCACACCGTCATTCCCGCGCAGGCGGGAATCCCTTAATATCAACGAACTATGGATCCCCGCCTACGCGGGAATGACGAATAAAATGACTTTTTACGAGTCCATCACAATTGAGTAAGCTTAACTTGAAAAATACTACCAATATACTGAAAACACAAATAAAAAATGTATTATGTACCATAAAGAAGGCAATGTGTAAGCTGGCCGTTACCGACATGGCACGGTTCCTGCTAGTATAGAGGCGAAGTGATCACAATGTGTTCCTGAAATAAACCAATTCCGAGGAGGAAAAAAATGAAACTGGACAAACTGAGACTTAATCACAACGAAAAAGGCTTTACCCTGATTGAGCTGATGATCGTTATCGCCATCATCGGCATCTTGGCGGCCGTCGCCATCCCGAACTACATTACGTTTCGTGACAAGGCCTACTGCTCCGGCGCCGAGTCGGATGCCAACTCTGTTCTCGCTACCTTGGCCGATTACTATGCTGTACCGGCTCATACCGCCGCAATCTCTGGCTCGATTCTTACGACTGGAGTACCTGTTGTGGCTCAAGGCATTACATTCAGTCCCCTGTCCAACTTGAATACCGCAACGATTTCCGTTACCGTCGCCGGCACGACAAATTTCGAAGTAACTGTTACCGATACCGGTGGCCGGTGTCCGCTGAAATACCGGAAAGCTCAGCAGAACGCCGGCTGGGCAACGAGTACGCCTGGTGTCTTTACCAAGAAGATGTAAGGGCTCTAACATAACAACAACCGCCTGCGTGTAATTGCTTCAACGCAGGAGATGCAAAGAGGGAGCGGGGATTTATCCATGCTCCCTCTTTTTTTTCGCCTGGCAAGCCCCACTGGAAAGTGGTTAACTTGTCTGGCAACCTGGCAAGAGGTGGTTTAATCAAGTCTCTATTTTCGGCGGGAGCAATAACAATATTGAGTATGAGCATACGCCATATTTTTTTATTGCAGCCTTTCTCCATTTAGTCTCTCTCCCCGGGCAGGAACCAATTTTGTTTGAATTGAAAGAGCAGTCCTGAGTCATGCAGCAGATACGGTCGAAAACCTGGAATACGGCTCGTCTCCGTTATCCGCCGGGGAAGTGGCTGTATCTTGGCGCTGCCCTGCTGATCGTGCTGGCGTATTCCAATAGTCTGCACTCTGCCTGGCACATGGATGACTTTCACACGATTGTCAACAATACTCATCTGCACCTGGACAAAATAACCTGGGCGAACCTGGCCGGGATCGTCTATCCCGGACCAACGCTTGGCACGATAACCCGTTTCGTGGGCCGCCTCAGTTTTGCCATGAACTGGTATTTTTCGCAAAACCAGGTTGTTCCCTATCATCTTGTCAACCTGTTCCTGCACTTGGCAGCCGCTTTTGTCCTCTTCAAGACAATCATCCTTCTGTACCAAACTCCAGTCCTGGACAAAACGCCTGTCCGGATAGCCTGCTTCACGGCACTTTTCACCACGCTGCTCTGGGCCGCCGACCCCATCCAGATCCAGGCCGTCACCTATATAGCGCAGAGAATGGCCGTCATGGCCGCCCTTTTTTATCTGCTGGGGATTTATAACTACCTGTTGTTCAGGTTTGCCGGCAGCCCAGCCGCCCGGACAATGCGTGCCGCCGCAGTGGTTTTTTGTTTTCTCCTCGCGCTTGGCTCCAAGGAAAATGCGGTAACCCTGCCGCTGACACTGCTGCTCATCGAAGTCATTTTTTTTTCACGCGGTTCCTCATGGCGGACACATGGCCGGGCTCTTCTGGTCTTGGGTATCGGCCTTACCATTGTTGCCCTGGTTTGTTGTTATATATGGGCGGACACTATCCAAGGCGTCACCTTATTCAGCGGCTACCAGGATCGCTATTTTACCCTGCGGGAACGGCTGTTAACGGAATTACGCATTGTTCCCTACTATCTTTCACTGATCTTTTATCCGCTTCCGCAACGTCTGTCCATGGCCCATGATGTCGCCCTCTCGCATTCACTGTTCAGGCCGATTTCCACATTTTGCTCAATTCTGCTGATCGGCTTCCTGCTTTTTATCTCTGTCCGGCGTTTGAAAAGAAATCCCATTTTTTCTTTCGCCATACTCTTCTTTTTTCTAAATCAGCTCATCGAGTCCACCGTTATCCCGCTGGAACTCATTTTTGAACACCGGAATTACCTACCCTCACTTTTTATTTTCTGGCCCGTGGTCTCCGGCATTGAGTACTTGGTTTTTCGGACCTTCCGGGACCGAAAGATCATGGCGGTCTGCCTCCAGGGCGGACTCCTTGTTCTTGTGCTGCTTTTTTGCACCAGTACTTTTATCCGCAACCGTGCCTGGCGGACCGAGGCCACGCTTTGGAGCGATGCCCGATACAAAGCGCCGGGAAGAGCCCGCCCCCTGTTCAATCTTGGGGAAATTGCCGAAGGCGAAAAGCGGTTCGATACGGCCCTGGCTGATTACTCGAAATCGTTATCACTTACTGTTTCATCGCCGAAATATTTTTGCTCCTATACCTACAGCAAAATAGCAGGTATTTATCGCCGGCAGGGCAAGACAGATAAGGCACTGGCCGCCCTGAAGCAGGCCATGCGGATCATGCCCGGCATGCCTTTTTTCACTTACTCAATAGCGAAAACCCTGTTTCAGGCCAATCGGCTCAAGGAAGCTGAGGCCTACCTGGCGCGCCTGGTGCGCAGCGGGAAAGCAGGGGCCAAAACCCATGCCCTGCTCGGCAGGATCTACCTGGTAACCGGCCAGAACAGCCGGGCGCTTGCCGAATTGGCGGCTGCCGTGAAAAAGGAACCCGAACCTGCCGTTATGGTAGATTTTACGCTCAGCCTGGCGGCGGCCGGCCATTTTGACGATGCCGGCAAGGTTCTCGACCTGCTTGCCGAGCAGGATTTTTCTTCTTGTACCATGGACCTCCTTGGGATAATAATTGATTATGGAAAAAAACAGGGCCGGGTGGACAGGGAAGACATAAAAAGGATCATCGGGGCCTATCCCCTCATGGTCATCGAAAACAGTATCAAGCAGATAAGCGAAACCGAACTTGACCCGTTGCTGTTGCAGAAAATTAAAGGCCTGCTCGCGGTCATGCTGCCAAAAGAGCCTTTTTTGTTACCCGGCCCCAAGAGAGATAACGTGTGAGCGGACATAAAAAGAAAATACAGCCTCTTCCTTTCAATTATTATTATTTCCCGGTTGTCAGCTTTGTCTGTATCGGACTGGCAAGCTGCGTTTATCTTGCCATCGTCCATTATAAGAATTATACCGACCTGACATTTACCTCCATCTGTGCCCTGAGCAAAACAATCAACTGCGATACAGTCGCCCAGAGCAGTCATTCCATTCTGTTCAATATGCCGGTGGCCCTTTGGGGGCTCTTCTTTTTTCTTTTTCTTCTTATTCTCTCCGTCCACCTGAGAAACGGCCAGAACCGGGAATCCTGGTGGATCTTCCTGTCGGCCGGGTTGGCCGGCTGTGCCGCCGCCGTTTATTATGGCTATCAATCCGCGGTCAATATCCATGCGTACTGTATTTTCTGTATTATTTGTTATCTTTCGTTTTTCATCATAACCTTCTATTCCTTTATCATTATCAGGCGTTTCAAGATACCCCTGACCTTCAGGACCAGGGCAAACCCGGCTGCAAGCCTCGTCCGTTCGTCCGTTACCCGTTACGCTCTTATCATTCTCGTTGCCGCCTTTCTGGTGACCCGCTTTACCCTGCCTCATTACTGGGAGATGAAGCTGGCCCCGCCGGGGGCAAATGTCGCCACCGGGATGACCGCGGACGGTCACCCCTGGATCGGGGCTCGGCACCCCAAAATAACGATTAGCGAATTCAGTGATTATCTCTGTTTCCAGTGTTATAAAATGCACCTTATTTTACGCAGACTGGTGGAACTGCACCCTAAGACGATCAGGATCGTTCATTACCAATACCCCCTTGATAATCGGTACAATCCCGTGCTGGTCAAGGAGCCATTTCATGTAGGCGCCGGCAAGCTTGCCCTGCTGGCTATACGAGCGGCGGAGCTTGGTAAATTCTGGCAGGTAAATGACGCCCTGTTTCAAATCGGCAGGAAAAGAGGAGTGCTGGACATCAGGAAACTAGCGGCCCGGGTGCATATCAAGGCCTTGATCCTGGCCTCGGCCTTTTATGACCGGAAGTGCCTCAACGCCCTGCGCCGGGATGTTAATCGCGGGCTCAAGCTGGATATCACCGCCACGCCGTCGTTTTTGATAGACGGCAAGGTCTACGCCGGGACCATTCCCGCAGCACTGCTCAAGGGGCTTGAATAATGTCTGTCCAGAAACGAAGATTTTTGTTCGAGGTCAAGGCATGCGAAAAAAATAACCACAGGCATGTAAGTGATATCCCGAGGATTATTTTTTGAGCATAACTCCGAGATCGGGCAAAAAGACCGTTTCCGGACGGACATTAAATAGGCGCGGACATTTTTTTGACCTGTTGTTCGTACACACGATTCAGAACCGGCCGGACCAGTTCCGGATCCGGGGCGATGCCGTCGGGTTTTTCGATCAGGGCGTGCTGGATCGTGGTCAGGTCGTAGAGAGTAAAAATTTTCCGCGCCAAGGCGTCCGCCGCCTGCCGCTTCTTGTGGCGCACCTCGTTTTCGACCTGTAAAAGCAGAAACCGTATCTTGACGCCGAATTTTTCAGTTGCTTTTGTTAACAACCACTGCGCCCGCACGTATTTGCCCGATTTGACGAGAGCTGCTGCCAGGTTCAGGTAGACATTTACTGCGCCGGGAGCAACGAAACGGGCCGCACGCAGGTAAGGTATTGCCTCGCCGGACCTGCCGGTTTTCAGTAGGATGAAACCCTTGAGATTGAGAAATTCAGCATCCTTCCGGTGCGTCTTCATCTTCATTGCCAGATCAGTGAGCCTTTCGGCTTCACCATAGTCACTTTTTTTTATCAATGTCCGGATCAGGTTGAGATATGATTTTGCATCGCCGGGCATGGCATCCAGGGCTCGCTGGAAGCATTGTTGCGCTTTGTCGTATTGACCTTTTTTTAAATAGATGGAACCGAGGTTGTTATAAACCAGGTGTCGATCCCTCCCCGGTGTCTGGGTTTTTTTCGTGAGCGAGAGAAGATAATATTTTTCGGCCAGCTTATCCTTGCCGGTCCGGGTAAAAAGAATGCCCATAAGCTGGTAGGGCCGGGCCAGGTCCGGATATTTTTTCATGACATCGAACCACAGTGAGAATTCCGTTTTCCAGACACCATTTGTCTGGTACGTCCACCGGCCTGAAGAGATGATACAGGCAGCAAGCAGCACGGCAACCAACACGGAAATAGAGGGACGTTTTGTTCGGTAATAGGTGATGCCCCTGACAAATATTACGGACAACGGCCAGAACAGGAAAAGAGCCGGCAGGTAATTCCGGTACTCAAAAATCAGTTCCAGCGGCAGAACTGTTGATTCGACCAGGTGATTGAGCAGGAAAAACAGCACGGCGAAAGAAAAAATAGGATTTTTTTTGTAGGTAAGCAGGGAATATCCACACAGGACGGCCAGAAAACCTATGGCAAGGATGGTTGTAAAAGGATGGAACAGTGAGGTGGAAATTTGAATATCGTGCAGAAGGGATAAGCGGGCCGGGACCGGATAAAACAGCAGGGAAAGATAGTAGACAACGATTCGGGGCTCGGTCAGCAATCTGTTTTGCAGGGAGAACGAGCGGTTGGAATAGTCAAGCAGGGTGCTGACGTTGATGGGCATAATGCTGAAAATCAGCAGGATGGACAACAGGCAGAGAGGCAGCAGGTATTTCCCTGTCTGCCAAAGGCCGGTCTTGCTGTTTTGGAAAAAAATGAGCTCGATGAGCAGGATGGCGACCGGGAAGGTGATTGCGTTTTCCTTGGACATAACCGCAGCCACAAAGCAGACAAGGGTCAACGAAAATGCAACGTATTGCCGCAAGCGCTGCTTTTCCATTCTTGCCCGGATATAGTTTAAAATTCCCCAGACATAAAAGAGAGCCGCCAGCGAGGCCATGCGTTGGACGATATAGGTGACCGCCTGCACATTCACCGGGCTGGCCGCCCATAAAACGGCAGTCAGCAGGGCGGTGTAGTAGCTGGCCGCTGTTTTGCCGGTTCGTAATCGCGGAGAATCATAGAGTTTGAGAACAACAAGAAAGAGAAGGAAGGCGGTACAGATATGAATGAAAATATTGACCAGGTGGTATCCGGTTACATTATCTTGACCAAAGTACCAGTTCAGGGCCAGGGACAGGCGCGCCAATGACCGGTGTATACTCTGGCTGCCCGTGGGGGAGGCAAAAGCGGCCCGCCGTAAACTGTCAAGATCAAGGCTCCGAAGATGCAGGGCTTTATTCTGCAGGATGTTGGGAATATCATCAAACTGCCATGACGAGTGCAATGTATTGCTGTAAATTACGGCAACAAGGACGGTTATACAGACCAAGGCCAATATTTTGAATCGAGATAAAGGTGGTGACATAGGGGCAGTTACCGTTTTGGATTACTTGTTTTGTTGCGGGTCATCATCTCCCGGCGCATTTTTTCCATGATGGGAACCAGCACGGATGGGTCCGGCTTGAGCGCGGCATCGGTATCACTGCGCAGCCAAGTCACTATTTTTGTATAAAAATGATCGGAGATCATGGCGGTAATCGCGTTCCTGAGTATATTTTCAGCCGCGTCCTGTTGGTTGGTTTGCAACAACAGAGCCGCCAGGTGTAAGCGGACACGGATGTCCATCGGGTCCATGCGCATTGCCTTTTTAAAAGCCTCCATGGCGCGGCCGTATTGTTTCTGCCGCATATAGGCTATCCCTATATAGAGTATGGCTCGCTGCTCCAGGTCTTTGGTCCGCACTTTGGAAAAACTGGCAATGGCCTGCCGGAGATTTCCTGTTTTTAAATAAAATAACCCTCGGTTCAGGTAAAGAGAAGAGGTCAAACTCCCTGCTTCCTTCGCAAGTTTGAAAAACAAATCAGCCTGTTGCCGCTTACCCTCTCTATAATAGACAGAGGCCAGCCCGGCCAGTGCCGCGCTGTCATTTTTCTCCAGGTGGAGCGATTCAAGATAACTTCGTTCGGCCTCCGCATACCGGCCCAAAGCGAAATAGACTACGCCGAGATTGTGATATGTCACATACTGTTCATTATTCATGTTGGCAGTAGGGCACTTAAGGGCTGTCAGTAACTCTGCTTCCGCCTGCTTATACATTTTTTGTTCAATGTAATAAGAGCTCAGATTTTGCCGGGGACGGCAGAGATGCGGATTCTTCCGGACCGCATCCAGGTTCAGGGTATATTCATTACGCCAGGCAAAATTCCTGATAAAAGCGGCACTGCCGATGCTGATAATATACAAACAGACAGAACCGGTTAAAATGGTCCGCATTGTTTTTTCATTTTTATATCGGGCTATCAGTTCCGCCGTCCCGTAGGCAACCGGTACGAAAAGCAGCATGGAGGGAATGTAATTCCGGTGTTCAAAAATTAATTCCAGGGGAATAAATGTCGATTCTACGATCTGGTTGAGGAAGAAAAAAATGACACAGTATGCCAGGAACGGCCACCGCCGCCAGTAGCGCAGGCAGGCGAACAGAATGAACAAAATCAGCAGGATGGATAAAATGGTGGTCAGGGGAGAGACCAGGGAGGTGGACACGGTTATATGATGTTCAATGCAAAGACGCGTCGGCACCGGGTAGAAGAGCAGAGACAGGTAAAAGATGATGATCCGTGGTTCGGTCAACAACCGTTGCGGCAGGGTAAATGGGCGATTTTTATAGCCTTGGACAATCCAGGAGAAATCCAGTGAGAAATAAGCGACGAGAACAGCGGCAGCCAGCAGGAAAACAAGCACTGCCGCAGTTCGTTTCCGGGCGGCCAGGTTTTGCAGAAAATTCTCCTGCAAAACAAAGAGTTCGAAGAGCAACAGGGCTACCGGCAGCATGACGGCATTTCTCTTGGCGCCGAATGCCAGGATGGCCGCGGCCAGGGACAGAAGAAAAAAAATGGTTTGCCGACATCTCCCTTTACTCAGCCGTGCTTTGAGATAACAGTACATGCCGATAATATAAAACATGCCGGCCAGGCTGGCGGCACGCTGGATGATGTAGGTAACAGCCTGGATCTGCACGGGATTAATCGCCCACAGCAGCGTTGCTCCCCAGGCAATAAGCTGGAGGTTGTCCTGGCTATGCCTTTTTCGGCAGACGACCTTGAGGCTGTTATAAATAAATAGATAAAGGAAAATCGTGGCAAAACAATGGATAAGAATATTGCCGATGTGATACCATTTTATATTCAGCCCGGCAAAGTAGTATGTCAGGGCCAGGCTGAGATTGGTAACCGGCCTGCTCAGCCTGTCCGGATGATCGGGATTGGAATAAAGAGCTTTGCTTATTCCTTTCCAGGTGAGAGAATGAAGATGTAACTCGGTAAATTTGGTAATACGTACGTCATCAAGATGCCAGGAAGCGTTCAGCGTGTTCGAGTAGACGGCGATAACCGCTGCCATTAAGGCTAATATAAGAAGGATGTCTTTTCTGGTGATCTTGGATTGCATGGAGTGCCTGTCTTTCTCGCTTGTTCCTGAATAAGTTGACATGTCACAAGTTTGATGGACTCGCAAAAAACCTGAATCTTCATCACACCGTCATCCTCGCGCAGGCGGGAATGTCGTAATATCAACGAACTCTGGATCCCCGCCTACGCGAGGATGACACATAGAATGATTTTTTACGAGACCATCAAGTTTGATGGACTCGTAAAAACCCTGAATCTTCATCACACCGTCATTCCCGCGCAAGCGGGAATCCATTAATATCAACGAACGATGGATCCCCGCCTGCGCGAGGATGACGAATAAAATG
>VAPK010005599.1_pt1 | contig 12106 bp, 8 predicted proteins | sample 3395031 | NCBI WGS metagenome assembly VAPK01 (sample SAMN08290443, study PRJNA428436) | hydrothermal vent metagenome | isolation source: Deep-sea hydrothermal vent chimney 1 | place: Pacific Ocean: Juan De Fuca Ridge | reverse complement strand
CTATTCTTGTATTACCATCAACAAAAGGCAGGATATGATTTGAAGAGCAATCTGAGTATTCTCAAATAGATTCAATCATCAAATTTTAATACATATTTCTCTTATTTATGAAGCAAATATAATTAATTCAGTTCAGAAACAGATTGGAATGAACCGAATATTAAGAGAAGTTTAACTCTGAATGCTTTTGAGGTTTGTGCAGTAAACTTATTTAACTCAATTCTTTTTTTATTTTAGTATTCTTTATCAATCAAAGCATAGTGCTTGCTAGTGTCATGTAGGTAATTATAACTTTCAACCTTGCCTAATTGTTCTCCTTTTGCATTGGTTAAAACGACTGTCGGGTGTACTCTTAAATGATATTGTTTACTCAATAATGTGTTTTTTTCTTTTTGTTCTTCAGAAATGGCATCCTCTCTTTTGGGAATATTCACTCTTACAAGAATCAAGTTTTTTTGAGCAATTTTTTGAAATTTGTCTGTATAGAAAAAATCGTTATTCAATAAGTTACAAGAGCTAATTCTATCATATCCTGTAAAATAAATAAGGATGTTTTTATTTTCAGATGAAGCAAGTTTTTTGGCTTGTTCAAAATCTGTTTGCCAATTTAAGTCAATTGATTTTTTCTGTTGAGCATTGCTATTGACAATAGTAAACGTTAGTATTAATAATATGTATAAATATTTTTTCATTCCCACCAGTGGGTTTTAAGTACCTTATACTCTTTGGGAGTTGAGATAGTTTGTTTTTAATTTAGATAATTCCTTGACGCTCTATATCGAGTTTTCCTGCCATAAGCAGAATTTCTGATTCACCTCTCCTTCGGAGAGGCCGTAATCGTATTTAGCGATTACGGGTGAGGCAAAATAAATGATTTCATTTCTAATCTAATTAATGAAATTGTTTATTCTTTTTTACATTTTCTTTTTAATCCGATAATGGCAGCATTTAATTCAAAACCTAACAATAATATGATTGAATTTAGCCATATAAAAATCATCAACACCAATAAGGTTCCGATAGAACCATAGAGTTCATTGTATTGAGCAAATTTCTGTACATAAATACCAAAAAGTTTAAAATTTAATACCAATAACAACGTCGTTAAAAATGCTCCTGGAGAAAAGAAAGTGACCAATCTACCTTCTTTTGTTCCGAAAAAATAAAACAACGCAACGGTAATAAATAGCATTGCTAAGACGATAATATAACGTCCAATTTCTATCCACATTAAATCATCAGAGACATAGCCTTTTTGTTTAAAATTTTCAATAGCGATTTCAAAATAGATAATCACTGCTATGGTAATAAACAATAATAATGCCAGTATAATAGTGATTGCCATTGAGACTAGAAACTGTCTGACCATTGATCGGGTCTGTAGTTTGTGATACGAATATTCAAATCCGCCAAAAAGAGCATTCACACCATTGGTCATTAAAAAAATGGATAATATAAAACCGAAAGAAAGCAAGCCACTGTATTTATTGTTAAGAATATCATCAAGAACAGCCTTTACAGCTTCAAAAGTTTGTGGTGGTAAAGCCTGACTGATAAACTGCATAAAACCTTCTTGAAATCCTTGAATTTCTATATAAGGAATCAAGGTTAAGATAAATAAAGCAAACGGAAAAAGAGCCATAAAAAAACTAAAGGCAATACCACCTGCTCTAGACGTTAATGCACCTCTGACAATACCAAGTCCGTACATTTCTAGTACGTTATATAAAGACATACCTTCTAAACCTGGGACTTTTATTTTTTTAAAAAAAATAACGAACCAGCCAATGACAGGTATTTTCAATAATTTCTCTTCAATTGTCATTTAGTTGTTTAAAATAATAACTAAGTGTTGGGTTTAGATTCTCAATACCTCTCCTTCTCAGAGGTCAATAATAGAATTCATTATTGGGTGAGAATCCATTTGTCTTGTACTTTTAATACTTGTTCAATAACATCTCTTACACATCCGTTTCCACCTTTTTTTTGTGAAATATAAGATGAAATACTTTGTATTTCAGGTACTGCATCCTTAGGACAGGTTGGCAATCCTACCAACTTCATTACAGGATGGTCTGGAATGTCATCGCCCATATACAAGACGTTTTCTGGCTTGATATTATAAATGTCTAAATATTCATCAAGTTGTTCAATTTTGTTATGAGCACCTAAATAGATATCAGTAATACCCAATCCACGTAAGCGTTCTTTTACAGCCTTATTTGTACCTCCAGAAATAATACAAACATTAAATCCGTTATCAATAGCAGTTTTCATAGCGTAACCGTCTTTAACATTCATTGAGCGGATTAGTTCTCCATTATCAAAAATAGTAACTTTTCCGTCAGTTAATACACCATCAACATCAAAAATGAAGGTGGTAATTTGTGGCAGTATTTCTTTATAACTTTTTTCCATGAGTTTTTTGAATAGATTCAGTTAGTAATTTATATATTTTTTTTTCATCACCTGATAGTAATTCAAGGTGATTTGAAATTGTTTTTTGATCATCTCTATAGGCTGGTCCTGTTTGAATGTCAGTAGGATTGTTTGTTGCAATTTTTTTAGCCGATTCTAAAATTAAAGGTTGTAAAACCTCAAACGGAATGTCATTTTGGTTGCAAATATCATTGCCTATTTTATAAAGTTGATTTACAAAGTTATTAGTAAAAACGGCTGAAACATGTAAATATTTTCTTTGTGATGAATCAATAGGATACACCTTGTCAGAAATTGAATTGGCTAGTTTTTTTAGTAATGAGAAGTCATTTCTGTTTTCAGCTTCAATACAAATCGGAATTTCGTTAAAATTCACCTTGTGATTTTTTGAAAAAGTCTGAAGCGGATAAAAAACACCTTTATTTCCTAAGTTTTGTAATGATTGTAGTGATATACTTCCAGAAGTATGCACAACTATCTTGTTTTTTAGTGGTAACTGTGATGAAAACTCAGAAATAGCATCGTCAGAAATTGCAATAATATATACGTCGGCAGTTGCTAAATTACATAGAGTTGAAGTTGTAGAGATACGATTATCAATACTTTTTAATGCTGATTCATTTCTGCCATAAACTTGTTTTAACTCCACATTTTTTGCTTTAGAAAAAGCAGAAATTAAATGAGTTGCTACATTGCCAGTGCCAAGAATAATAACTGAAAGCATATTAAATCTATAGATTTTTTACAAGATACATTAAAGTGTTAAATGTACTATTTTCAAAGCAAATTTAAGTATCTTCGCAAGAGTTTATTTTGATACGAAATATTTATGAAAAAAATAGTTAACATTCTGTTTTCTACTCGTTTAACAGCGGTTTTATTTGTTGTTTTTGCTGCTACAATGGGCATTGCTACGTTTATTGAAAATGATTATGGTACACAAGCATCTAAAGCCTTGGTGTATAATGCATGGTGGTTTGAGCTAATCATGCTTGTTTTTATTATAAATTTTGCTGGTAATATTTTTAGATATCGATTGTTAAGAAAAGAAAAATTATCAGTCTTGGTCTTTCACTTGTCATTTGTGTTAATTCTTTTAGGTGCTGGCATCACTCGCTATATTAGTTTTGAAGGTAAAATGCCAATTAAAGAAGGTGAGTCAACCAATTTGATGCTTTCTGAGAAAACATATTTGAATGTTTATATAGATAATGGAGAAGATGAAGCTAGAGAAATTAATAAACGCTACTTTTTTACGCCTAAAATCTCTTCTGAATTTCGATTTATTCCTTTAGTAAGCCGTTTTTTTAATTTTTTAAGAGGAGGAAATGATTTTTCTTTAAAATCAGATTTTAGAGAAAAACAAATAACAATCAACTATATAGACTATTTGCCAAATGCGTATGAGAAGTTTGAAACCAATGAGTCAGGTGAAGAATTTTTACACTTTGTAGAGTCGAGTAGTGGTAGTAGACACGATCATTATATTAAAAAAGGAGAAATATCAAACGTTCATAATATATTAGTAGCCTATGAAAAGTATACAGAAGGTGCCATTAATATTTATACAGAAAATGATTCTTTGAGAATAAAATCGCCTTTTAAAGGTGATTATATGGTCATGGCTACAAAAGCACAAGGTGCAGTAGTTAAAGATTCTGTTCAAGTTTTTAATTTACGATCGCTTTATACGTTGGGTGAAATGAAATTTGTAGTGCCAGAAATTGCTAAAGGTGATATGTTATTGACTTCTGGTGATAAAGATGAGCATCCTGAAGATAGATTAGAAGTTGAGGTTGTCACTCAAACTTCTAAAAAAAATGTTGTTCTTTATGGAAGACAATTTTTAATTAATCCTTCCAATAAATTCACATTAGATGGTTTTAATTTTAGATTATCTTACGGAGCCAAGCAATTAGAATTGCCATTTTCAATCAAATTACGAGATTTTCAATTGGATAGATTCCCAGGATCGAATAGTCCAAAATCTTTTGCTAGTGAAATTACGGTATTAGATAATGGTGAAAATTATGATTATAGAATATTTATGAATAATGTTTTAGATCATAAAGGTTATCGTTTTTTTCAATCGAGTTATAATATTACAGAGTCCTATGAAGAAACACATTTATCGGTCAATCATGACAGTGTAGGTACATGGATAACTTATATTGGTTACGGATTATTATTTTTAGGGTTACTCATCACCTTAATGGTTAAAAACACAAGATTCTCTAGTTTAGGTAAACAATTGGATAAAGTAAAAAAGAAGAAAGAGGCTCTTTTAGTTTTAATTACTTTATTGTCATTAACAACTTTTGCACAAGATCAAGATCACCAACATCAGGTTTCTAAGCAACAAATTGATTCTGTTCTAAATGCTCAAAAAGTATCTATTGAACATGCAGAACGTTTTGGTAGTTTGGTCATACAAGTTAATGGTAGAATGAAACCTGTAAATACTTTTGCTTCAGAATTGCTAAGAAAAGTAAGTAAAAAAGATACTTACAATGGGTTAGATGTTAATCAAGTAGCTGTTTCTATGGTTACCAACCCTAGAATTTGGTTTTCAGTACCTTTTATTTATATCAAAAAAGAAAATACTAAGGTAAGAGATTTATTAGGTATTCCTAAAGATCAAGAATATGCTCGATTTTCTGATGTGTTTACTGAAAAAGGAGAGTATAAGTTAAGTGATGAAGTTGCAAAAGCACATAAAAAAATCATCAAAAGTAAATTTGAACAAAGTATTATAGCTATTGATGAAAGAGTAAATCTATTGTATCAAGGCATTGTAGGAGGGAGTATTTTTAAATTTTTCCCTTTACGGGATGATGAAAACAACAAATGGTATTCTTATGCAGAGCAGAAGGAGTTTTTTAAAGGAAAAGACTCATTAAATGCATCATATTTACTACCAGTATATTCAGATGCTTTGTTTAAAGCTACAAAAACGAATGATTACACAGATGCGGATAAATACTTACAAATGATTCATGAATATCAGCGGAAGTTTGGACATGAAGTAATACCCTCAGAAGAAAAAGTGAAGTTGGAGTTGTTTTACAATAAGTATGACATATTTAAAGGGCTCTTTTGGAAATATATGTTGGCAAGTCTTGTCATGCTAATTTTTATAATTGTTCAAATTTTTAATACTTCTAAAATTGTAAACTTTTTAGTCAAAGCCAGTGCTTTTATTATAATAGGTTTGTTTGTCTATCATACAGTAGGTCTTGGTATACGTTGGTATATTTCAGGACATGTACCGTGGAGTAATGGTTATGAATCTATGATATATGTAGCTTGGGCAACCATGCTTTTCGGCCTAATTTTAGGTAGAAAATCAATATTAACTGTAGCAGCGACAACTTTTGTAACTTCTATGATATTGATGATAGCACATTGGAATTGGTTGGATCCTAGTATAGGCAACTTAGTGCCAGTATTAGATTCGTATTGGGTAATAATACATGTTTCTATCATTGTTGGAAGTTATGGACCATTTACATTAGCCATGATTTTAGGATTGATTTCTCTAGTTTTATATAGTATAACGACACCAAAAAATAAAACCAAAATTGATTTACAGATAAAAGAAATTACGATCATCATTGAAATGGCAATTATGATAGGATTAGTAATGTTAACCATCGGTAATTTTTTAGGAGGTATGTGGGCCAATGAAAGTTGGGGGCGTTATTGGGGTTGGGATCCTAAAGAGACTTGGGCATTGATAAATATTATGATTTATGCATTTATATTACACATGCGTCTGATACCAGGCTTAAGAGGTAGATTAACTTTTAACATCATGGCTGTATTTGCATTTGCTTCCATTTTAATGGGATATCAAGGTGTAAATCACTTATTGTCAGGCTTACATTCTTATGCTGCAGGAGATGTTGTGCCAATACCTAATGAAATTTGGGGTTGGTTAGGATTCTCAATACTCCTAAGCATGTTTGCATTTTTTAAGTATAGAAAATATTATAAGAAGTAGATGTTTATGCCGCTAATTCGCTACTAATAATTGAGAGGTTAGTTTGAAAGATTGTCCCCTTGAGGTGACTTTAGGGGTGTTCTACTAATGTTAATTGTAAGATAGTAATTTATTTTTATAACATTAGTAGAGCATTCGAAACCAAATAAAGGATTACTAACTTAATAAAAAAAGGAATTATGAGATATATATTAATTTTAATTCTGGCTACAAGTATAACTGCATGTTGTGACAAGAAAGAAACCAAAATATTAGCCATAAGTACTGAAGTAGCCTCACAAGAAAACGTACAAGAAATGGAAAACATCTATCAGTTTAAAGTGAAAAGCTTAACAGGAGAAGATTTTGATTTTGCATCCTTAAAAGGAAAAAAAGTAATGATAGTAAATACCGCTTCAAAATGTGGATTAACACCTCAATACAAAGACTTACAAAAATTATATGAGACCTATAAAGACTCTAACTTTGTCATTGTAGGCTTTCCAGCAAATAATTTCTTAAAGCAAGAGCCTGGATCTAATGAAGAGATTGCAGCGTTTTGTCAGTTAAATTACGGAGTTACCTTCCCAATGATGGAAAAAATATCTGTAAAAGGAAAAAACATGCATCCTATCTATCATTTCTTAACTGAAAAGGCAAAAAACGGATTAGAAGACTCTAAAGTGAAATGGAATTTTCAAAAATACCTGATTGATGAAAATGGCAATTTAGCCAAAGTAATTGCCCCTAAGACATTACCTACTGATGCATCGGTTATCAATTGGATAAAAGGTTAAAATAATAATTTTCAGTAAAACTTAATACCTTTTTTAAAACCATATGGCATTCAGTTTTAAAAAAGGTATTGAGTTCTTATGTTAATAGATTAAATTCTAATACTCTTTCCATTAAATAAAGGCACAGTCATTGAGAAATTCTCATTATATGTTAATTTTTGCTCTTCTAAAATGCCAAGTGCAATTTGCTCACCCATTAATAATGATTCATAATAATCTGAAAAGTAATGAACACCGGCCCAGTTTCTACCTATAGAAATATTTGAAGCAAGTTTATTTAATTCACCTTCAACAGTTAAATGTGTTAATTCACAGCTTTCATTTAAAACTGGTACAACATCTAACTTCTTACCATCTTGTACCGAAACATATGCAAGGTTAGATGAGACAATCACTTTTCCAGGTTCAATTTTTTCAATAAGGTTTTTAACTTCATTTTGCACTTCGTTTAAAGGGACAATATTTAAAGGGTGTTTATGATCAAAAAACGCCTTTAAAATTGTAATGCATGCACCAGCAACAGTAGCATGTCCAGCACCATATGATGGATGCATTGGTGAACCTTCACAAAATGCCATGGGCAATAAATAATTACTTGCACCATTTTTAGCAGCTACTTTTGGTAAAATACCTATTGTATCTAATTCTTCTCGAAGCTTAATGAGGTCTGGAGCCATTTCTTTTAAATCATCAGCTTTATGTATCCTAGCGGCTAAAGCTTCGGGTCTTAACCTTCTATGGATATTATATTTTTGAAACCGAACTGCTTTCAATGCTCTAGTTGCCACTTCTGTAACTAATGAAAGGATGTGTGGGCCTCCAAAATGAGCAAAACCTTGTTGATGATCTCTATTGTCTGATTCTTGAAATGGAATTCCTGAATCAAACGGAACACCGTTACTTAGCATTATTAAACACGCATTTAAATAAGCTTCATATAAAGCATCATAATGTACATAGGTTGTTAAATCTCTTGGTGTGTATATAAAGCGTCTTTTTTTATTTTCAGTAGAGACATAACTTTCTAAATCTCTTAAATCAGCTCCTTTCTGAACATCATACCACTCATCCCAATCTGTCAAATGATCTTCTTTTTTTGCAACCCTGACCTTTTGTTCAACTGACATAGCACCATAAGAAATCATTCCGTCTGAAGGACTTCTTTCTTTATCATTACCATTTATGCCGCTATTACCTACAAGTAAGAATTGTGAAATATATGGACCTACATTATCTCCTGTAGTAATACCTCTAAAGACATTAGAAGGAGTAAGTATTTTTTTTCTACTTCTATTTAATTCATTATCATTTAATACTAATTCTGAATTTGGTTGAAACCATTTTAAATTATTTAAAGTGTCTGTAAACTCTTTAATTTTAAGAACATCAAGTTCTTTAGTGTCTAGTGCATTTAAAGTGCTTTGAGTAGAAATATCAATTTTAGTTTTTCCAACTCCTATACCCATTATACCATTTGTAAATGCATGAAATGGAATATCTCTTAATAAAGATTGAGCATATACTTCAGCTATTTCTGAGGTTAATTCATTGCTTCCTAATTTTGGTACAGGTGGCATCGTTACTGATTGAGCATCTGGACCTTCTAAATCAAAAGAACTTCCTGCACTTTGACTTTCCCAAGCACGTACATCAACAGGGCCTCCTTCTTTACTAGTTTGTGCTTTATTTGATTTCCAATCAAAATCTTGATTTGTACAACAAGCTCCCAAACTATTATTAGAAACACCTAAAGGAGTATCTCTAAAATCTCTGAAATCACCACTATCAATAGCTTTTATAAAATATTGAAAATCAATTGGATTTTCAATTAACCCTGTATCATAATTATGAGGTAACCCTTTTGTATAACTCATTAAATAGGATGGTTGATTGTTTAAATCTTCAGTATGTCTATATTTTTGTTCATCATCATTACTGATGTGCTGAGGGTGTTTACGGTCTTTGGCTAAAGTATTAGCCAATTGTCTTGTTTCGAATGCATCTTTTTTTCTTTGTTTCATAATTTATTTTTTTTAGTTTTTGTAAAATTACTCTAGTAACTATAGAATGTCAAGAGGAAAAACCACCTTTATTTACAGGGTTTACTTTTGTTTAATAAGTGTTTTCCCCTATTTTAAAAGGTGTTTTTCCTTAATTTTTTTAAAAATTAATAATCAATCATTTTTTAGTTTATTATTTGTAGTTTAGACCTTAATAAGGTGTAAAAGATGATAAAAAAAGGAAAACATACCATTTGCATTCACGAAGGTGAAATAAAAGACACGCAATTTGGAGGGGCTGTATCGCCTATTTTTATGGCATCATCATATGAATATTTAGATGCTGACCCAATGCGATACCCACGTTATTTTAACACACCAAATCAAGAAGTTTTAGGAAAAAAAATTGCAGCCTTAGAAAATGCAGAAGCAGGATTGCCTTTTGCTTCAGGGATGGCAGCTATAAGCACAACCTTATTAGCATTTCTATCTAAAGGAGACCATATTGTACTGACCAATGAAATCTATGGAGGAGCCTTTAATTTTGTGGTAGAAGAGTTTGATAAAATGGGGATTGCATATTCGTTTACAGATGGAGTAGGTGTGGCTGATTTTGAAGTAAAGATTAAACCCAATACAAAGGTTATTTATATAGAATCACCTTCCAACCCCTTATTGACCATTACTGACATTAAAGCTGTTGCAGATTTAGCAAAGAAGCATGGTTTGGTCTCTATGATTGACAATACATTTGCATCGCCAATCAATTTAACACCAATAGCTTTAGGAATAGATATTTCTATACACTCTGCTACAAAATATTTAGGCGGACATAGTGATATTTTAGCTGGGTTGGTTGCAGGAAGCTCAGCACATATCAATACTGTTTTCCAAAAAGGAAAGAATTTAGGAGGCAATCTAAGCCATATGATTTCCTATTTATTAGAGCGTAGTATTAAAACATTAGCACTTCGTGTAGAGAAGCATAATAGCAATGCACAAACAATAGCAGAACATTTAGAAAAGCATTCAGCTATTGCTAAAGTGTATTATCCAGGTTTAGAGAGTCATCCAAATCACAATATTGCAAAAGAACAAATGCGTGGTTTTGGAGGCATGCTTTCTTTTGAACTCAAAGAAGGCTTAGATGCTGTTGCTTTTCAGAAGAACCTGAAGTTAATTAAACCCTCTTTAAGTTTGGCAGGGGTAGAGTCTACCATGTTACAGCCCGCAATAACCTCACATGCTTTATTAACTCCAGAACAACGAAAAGCAGTTGGAATATCAGATAATTTATTACGTTTTTCTGTGGGTATTGAAGATGTTGAAGATATTATTGCTGATGTAGAGCAGGCATTGAAGTTGATTTAATTTTTTTGTCATTCAGAAGGAGGAACGACTGAAGAATCTCTTGTTAAGATTCTTTACTTTATTTGTAACTCATTTCTACCGAAATATCAGGAGTAGAACTAGCTCTGGATTCCTGCCTTCTGCCAGAGGCAAGACAAGTCGCAGGAATGACAACATGACCATAAGCAGTCTTATGTCTTTTATTTATCAACACCCCTCATTAGCTTCGCTAGATATCTTCAATAAATATATATTTTTATCTCGATAGTCCTCAAGGGGACAATCTAAATATTAAAATTTATTCATCAAAAAGAACATTCAGATTCTAAGCTAGATTTCCAATAGTTATTTAAAAAAAAGCAATTGTGAATTGATTACACCCAATAAAATGAGAATAAATTCATTTTACTTAAGGTTTATTTGGAAGATTGTCCCCTTGAGGGGACTGAGGGGTGTGAAATATGGAGATAAACTACCTCGTCCAACCTACACCGTACAGGAATACGAGGTATTAAATTCTTTTTGGCTATCGCCCTGCGATTAAAATGCAACATCTAACAACTGCCCACTAAGCTGTAATAATTCTAATTCAATGAGTTTTGCCTCGTATTTCGCATTGTTTACTGCGGTTTTCGTATTTAATAAATTGATTTGTGCTTGTCGAAATTCAATAGACGTTACTTGCCCTAGTTTATAACGTTCTTGAGTTCTGTCAAAATTATTTTGCGTGGTGATTACATTCTGTTTTTGAGCATTCAACACATACAATTGATTGTGATACGCTTCCCAAGTATTTTTTAAGGTATTTTCTAGCGTTTCAATTTGTTGTTCTTGAATAATTTCTTGATTTTTCAATCCTATTTTTGCATTGGCAACTCTTGTCTTCGTATTCCCGCCATCAAAAAGATTCCATGAGAGATTGATTCCTGCTCTTAAACCTGTATTTATTGAGTTTGCAAAAAATGAAGTAGGCGGATTTTCGCTTTTATTCCATCCATAAGAGCTGGTTAATCCGACAGAAGGTAAATATCCTCCTTTACTTGCTTTGATACCATATTTATTGATGGTAATATTTTTTTCGTTCTGTTTGAGGATCACATTATTTTCTTTGGCTTTAGCTAATAATTCTTCAAAAGATAATAAGGTACTAAAATCAACATCGGTTTCTACCGTATAATTAATGTCTTGCTGTTTGCCCAGCACAATGTTCATATTTCGTTTTGTAGTATTGAATTGTTGGTTTGCATTGATTAGTTTGATACTATCATTATTTACATCTACTTCAGCATTTAACAATTCTAATTTTGTTGATTGCCCATATTCGTATTGGTATTGAGCTCTCAATAATCGCTGATTTGAAACTGCCAAGGCCTCTTTTAAGTTTTCTGTATTTTCTGACAATCGAGCTACTTGAAAATAAAGATTGAACAATTGTAGATAGGTGTTTTCAATGGTTTCTCTAGCTTCTAGCTCTGATAGATTATAGGTTTCTTTAAGTTGCTTGTAATTGTATTTTCTACCTAAACCATCAAATAAGG
>VAPK010477187.1_pt1 | contig 12107 bp, 6 predicted proteins | sample 3395031 | NCBI WGS metagenome assembly VAPK01 (sample SAMN08290443, study PRJNA428436) | hydrothermal vent metagenome | isolation source: Deep-sea hydrothermal vent chimney 1 | place: Pacific Ocean: Juan De Fuca Ridge | reverse complement strand
TCGACAGACGCAAAGCACCGTAAGCAAGGAATAGGGTAATCGGTAAAATAAGGCTGTTCTGTGTGCTCAGACTGCTACCGTGCTTATCCAGGGCATCGACAATATCCTTGAATATCAGGGGTACACCAACGGTTGCCAGTTTAGCCAGTATCAGTGCCAGCAGGGCAAACAACACGCGTCCTTTATAGGTCCAGATATAGGGCAGCATGCGTTTCAGATTTTGTAAATCCTGACGCTGCTTCTCGGGTGCGTGGGTATAAAGCAGATGTTTCATGAATTTTGCTTCTATGGAAAAAAAACTGATACTATCACAGTCCTTACATAAGCTCGGAACAGGCAGAAAACCCCATTTCTATGAGTTAGTGTCCATGCAGAAATATGGGTAATTAATGCAACCCCTTCTGAATGAAGATGCGCTTATCAGACAGATTTTTACGGCAGCTAAATGCAATCCTTTATCGATCATTCCATCATTATCAATGGTTTCAACAGACGCTGGTTGATTCTCCTTCTGGCAAGCATGGTTTTATTTGCCTGTAACGACAAACCTGCTTCTCAGTCAGGCCAGCGTCCGCAGTCAAGTGCCAGGGTCGAGCTTGGAACAGTTCGTAAAGCACCGATGGAGGCCGAACAAAACCTGCTCGGCGTGTTGCAGGCTGAACGCCATGTACGCATTTTCAATCAGGAATCCGGGCGTATTATCGCACTACCTTTTTATCCCGGTGACAAAGTTAAAAAAGGCAGTCTGCTGATTCAAATCGATGATCGTCTGTTGCAAAGTGAGCTGGATAAAACGCAGGCAACATTGGCACAGGCGCAACTGGATCTACAGCGGATCAAGCGTCTGATGCCGCGCAAGCTAGCATCGGAAGAAGAACTGACGCGTGCACGCACGGCGCTGGAGTTGGCGCAGGCGGAAAAAGCCATACTCGAAACTCGTCACAGTTATAGCCTGATTCGGGCACCGTTTGATGGGGTTATCAGTGAGCGTAATTTTGAACCGGGCGATGTGGCACCGTTGCATAGCCTTATTCTTAGCATGTATGCGCCACAGAAACTGAAAATTGAACTGTCTGTTTCAGAGTTATTTATCGGCCAGTTGACGCGGGGAGATGCCGTACAGGTGCGGATCGATGCCCTCGGCAGCCAGCGTTGGGCGGGACAGATCCAACGTATTTACCCGAATATTGATCCCCGCACTCACAAAGGTCGCATCGAGATTCATCTGCAACAGTCCATCGCCGGTGCCCGTCCTGGTCAGCTATGCCGTATCAAACTAAAAATACCCACTCGCCCGCGCTTGGTTATGCCCTTTGCTGCACTGCGGCATGACAACCAGGGCCAGTATGTGTTTCGCCTGGACGCGGCCAACAAGGTCAGCCTGATTCGCATTCGCAGCGGTCTACTCAGTGGTAAGCAGATCGAAATACTGGAAGGACTACGAACGGGTGATCGAGTCGTCACACGCGGCTTCCAGGGACTGCGTGACGGCAAAACCGTTAGCCCGGTCGAATCCTGAATATGCAGGATCAATTGCGTAGCGGCGGCCTGGCGGCCTGGTCCATTCGACGTCCGATCAGCGTTATCATGTTGGCCCTGAGCATCGTCGTACTGGGGCTATTCTCCTTCGATCGCCTCGGCGTAGATTTGCTGCCGCATATTATCTATCCGGAAGTTCGGATCAGTGTTAGCGATCCTGGGGTACCCGCCCGGATTATGGAAGATCGGGTCACCCGGCAACTGGAAGAACAACTGGCGATTACCGAAGGCGCTATTTCCGTCCAGTCCGATTCTAGCGAAGGACGCAGCTCGGTCAGTCTCAGTTTCCCCTATGGCACGGATATCGATACCGCCCTGCGGGACGCCAGTACCCGGCTGGATCGGGCCAAGCGCTTTCTGCCTGACACCATTGACCCGGTCACTATCTATAAACGCGATCCCTCACAAATCCCGGTACTGGAACTGGCGGTCAGTTCCAGCCGACGCGACATCGTAGCCCTGCGTGACTGGGTTGATTACAACTTTTCCAACTGGTTTCTAAACCTGCCTGGCGTGGCTTCAACCGAAGTCGGTGGGGGCCTGACACGGGAAATCCAGCTTATCCTCGATCAGGGACGGCTAGCGGATTACGGGCTGGATTTTAGCGATCTGACGCGCATCATTCAGTCGGAAAATCAGGAATTGCCTGGTGGCCGTTTCAACCTTGGTCAACGGGAGCTAAGCAGCCGCACCAATGCTCGTTTCAATAGTCTCGACGATCTGGCCAGTCTGCCCCTGCCAGGCACGGTAGCGAACCCCGTTACCGATCTGCATCTCAGGGATGTGGCGCAGGTGATCGATTCACATGAAGACGAACGCCTTCGCATTCGTCTCAATGGGATCCCCGGGGTCAAACTCTCCATCCAGAAACAGCCTGACGCTAACACCATGAAGGTGGTGGATGCGGTCAATAAGCGTATCCGCTGGTTGCGGGCGCAGAAACTCATTCCTGAGGATATTGGCCTGGATACGGTCAGCGATCAATCCACCTATGTCCGTCACGCTCTGCGAAATGCCAGCACCGCCGTGCTTAGCGGCGCGATACTGGCCATGCTCGTGGTCTACTTGTTTCTGGGTAACCTGCGCCGCACGCTGATTATTGGCTCGGCCATCCCGCTGGCAATTTTCTTCACTTTTACACTCATGGCCTTCGGTGGACTAACCCTGAATATCATGACTCTAGGCGGGCTGGCGTTGGGTGTCGGCATGCTGGTGGATAACACTATCGTGATGCTGGAAAATATATCCCGCCATCAACAGCTCGAACCCAGGGCTGATGCTGCCGTCAATGCGGCCAAAGAAGTGAACAGCGCCATATTTGCTGCCACCAGCACCAATCTTGCCGCGATTCTACCTTTCCTGTTTATCGGCGGGCTGGTGGGGCTGCTGTTCAATGAACTGATTTTCACCCTCTCTGCCGCCATTCTGTCCTCCCTGTTAGTGGCTCTGACCCTGGTACCGGCCCTGGCCGCACGAATTCGCAACACGGCTGCAGAAAACGGGCTACAACGGCGAATGAATAGGCTCATGCGGCATCTACAGTCTGGCTATCGCCGTTTACTTGGCCAATTGCTGTGTCATCCCCGCTGGGTCGTGCTGGCATTGTTACCCTTTCTTGCCATCTCGATATACAGTCTATTCACCGCAAAACAGATTTTTCTACCAGCCATGGACGAGGGCCAGATTTCCATCAGTATTCTGGCTGATTCCGGTACCCGCCTGGATGACATGGATCGTACCGTGCGCCAGCTGGAAGCGCTGTTTCAGAGTGACAAAAATGTCACCAGCGTTTTTACCACCTCCGGCGGTTTTGTCTTTGGCCGTTCGAGTTACGAATCCAGCAATCGCAGCGGTATAAATGTGCAATTGTTACCCATGTCGCAGCGCAAGCTTAGCAGCCAGGCGTGGATCAAACAGATGCAGGCGCAGATCCATAATCTGAAACTGGTGGGCTACCGCATCTATATGCGCGTACGCGGGGTTCGCGGTATGCGTATGAGCCGAGGTGACGATGATATCAGCCTGCGGATTCAGGGCGAAGATCTAGCAACCCTGGCCCGGCTCGGTGACGAGGCCGTCAGCCTTCTGCGAGGCACTCCCGGTATTCGTAATATCGAACATAGCTACGAAGAAACTCGCGAAGAACTAGTCGTCAACGTGGATCGTGAACGTGCTGCTTTGCTCGGCATTAGTGCCGAGGCTATCGGCAAAGCGGTACAGGTTGCGCTGAACGGGCGCATCATTTCCGACTATATCGACGGCGACCGGCAATACGATATTCGCCTGCGCCTACCGCGCAACAGCGTGACCACGCCGGATCAGCTCGGCAATGTGCTAGTTGGTATCAACCAGGGACAGCCCGTATACCTGCATGAAGTGGCCCGCAGCCAGTTACGACTCTCACCGGCACGCATCAAGCGGGATAATCAGCGTCGAATTGTAGAAATTAGCGCCTCACTGAACAACGATACCAGTATCGCCACCGTCATGGATGACATTAATGCGCGACTGGCTAAACTGAACCTGCCAGATGGCTATACCCTTTATGATGGCGGTATCCGCAAAGCACTCCAGCAAGGTCAGAATATGTTCTCTATATTGCTGGCCCTAGCTCTATTTCTAGTTTTTGTGGTCATGGCCATACAGTATGAATCTTTGCGTAATCCACTAATCATCATGCTGGGTGTGCCTTTTGCCATGATCGGCGTGGCTCTGGGACTCGGGATCCTGAATATGCCGGTTTCCATGCCGGTATGGCTAGGCCTGATTATGCTGGCCGGCATCGTGGTCAACAACGCCATTATTCTGGTCGAGCAGATTGAACTTCAACGACGGCAGAACCCCGACCTGCGCGGCGCCATTATCGAAGCCGCCAGTCTGCGCCTGCGGCCCATCCTAATGACCGCACTGACCACCGTTATCGGCATGTTGCCTCTGGCCCTGGGCATGGGGGAAGGTGCCGAAATGTTAAAGCCTCTGGCCCTGGTGATTGTCTTTGGTCTAAGTTTTTCTACCCTGGTGAGCTTGATTGTTATTCCGTCAATATATCATATAGTTACAATTAAAAATTAAACCCATTTATAAGTAAAAGTGATCATTAATTAACCTGAACTCAGGATAAGGTAAATAAACACTACAGATACCCCGTCATTCCGGCACGATTTTAGCCGGAATCCAGCTGTTCGGATTATAGATTCCGGCTAAACCCATGCCGGAATGACATAACTTTTAGTTTTGTTATGGTATTTTAAAACCAACTTTTTTTATCCCGAATTCAGGTTAATTTGCAAAACCCTGAATTTAGCTGTGTAAAGTTTGTTAATATCCGCTGCATAACAAAGGCTTTTTACGCGCCAACAAACTACCCCGCCACAAGTGGATGGGATATTGATAAACCCTCCAAGAAATTAAAGATGGGGTGTAACAGGGGTACTAAAATGCAAAAACAGGCTAGCTGTCTGTATGGCCTGACAGGCTTGCTCTTGATACTGGCGGGTATACCACCGTTACAGGCAGCAGCGCTGTCTGAAAATGATTTTCTGCAGGATTTGCCTGTGGTACTGAGTGCTACCCGCCTGGTGCAGGACAAACGTGATGCACCCGTAGCCACCACCGTCATTGATCGGGAAATGATTGATGCTTCTGGCTTCACCGAAATTGCCGATCTGTTGCGCTACGTCCCAGGTTTTATCGTAAATTACGACAGTGGTCACATGCAGGCCGCCAGTTATCACATGCTCAACAATAATCTTTCCCGACGCATGCAGGTGCTGGTGGATGGACGCTCGGTTTACATCCCTTCCCTGCTGGGTGTGCAGTGGACATCTCTGGGTATCAGTATAGAAGACATCGAGCGTATAGAAGTGATTCGCGGACCCAATGCCGCCAGCTACGGTTCCAATTCCCTGCTCGGCGTCATCAGTATCATTACCCGTCATGCCTCACAGGACAGGGGGGTGATGACAAAGATCAACACTGGCGAAAATAATCTGGCGGAAGGCTTTCTACGCATGGGAGGCGGCAACGAAAATCTGGATGTGAAAGCGACTGCTGTTTACCGACAGAATGCCGGTTTCGTCGAGCGTTATGACAGCGCCCAGTTTCGAAAACTGAATATTCGCGCCGACTATCAGGCCAGTCTCAACGATACCTTAGTCTTTTATGGCACCATCAATAATGGCAAAGTACAGGAAGACAATGTTTTCAGCAGCGATATTCCCAATCATCCAGCCAACCTCACCGCCCGCTCATTCCAGCTTGGCTGGACCCACAGTCTGTCCGCGAGTGAGGATTTCAAATTTCAGTACTACCAGGAATACTACGACAAACAGAACCGTTATCAATATGCTGGCACGCCCCTATTCATCGATCAGAGTCGCCGATCGAAACGGGATGACCTTGAATTCCAGCATACTCTGTCACCACTTGATAATTTGAACATCGCCTGGGGTTTCGGGTTGCGCAAAGATCAGGTTATTTCCGATTACTATCTTGGACAAACACCAACACAAACTAACAGTAGCTACCGGCTGTTTGGCAACCTTGCCTGGGATATAACCGATTCTACCCTACTCAATGCCGGTGCAATGCTGGAAGACTATCAGATTACCAAGGGTGCTGAACTGTCGCCCATGTTATCACTGAACCATCATCTGACGAATACTGATACACTGCGTATTTCCGCCTCTACCGCTATTCGTGCGCCAGGAATCATCGAGGAATATACCGATGTTAGCGTAGCTGGAAATAGCATTGCGTATGACGCCGGTAAGTTAGCCCCGGAACGTATTCTTGCCTATGAAGTTGGCTACCTTGGCCGTTTTCCCCGCTACCGGGCCAGCCTGGATCTGAAATTTTATCGCGAATATATTCGTAACCTGATTAGCCTGGCTGCAGCCGATGCTGCTGGCAATCTGCCCTACCATTTTGCCAATCAGGACAATGTCAAAACTGCGGGCCTGGAAGCCACCTTCAGTTTTAAGCCAAATCACAAACTGCGGCTGGAGTTCAGTTATGCCCATGCCCGTATTCAGTCCACGGATGTACGTAATACCACTCAATATGCCAATAGCTCACCCGACGACAGTTTCAGTCTGCAAATCATTCAACGTTTTTCACAGAGTTATCAGGCAAGCCTGAATGTTTTTTATAATTCGGTAATGAAGCAGCTGGCAACAGAAGAGATGCGTTCCGATAATACCCGGATAAACTTACGCATTGGAAAAACCTTCAAGCTTGCCGGCAATAAAACTGAACTTGCTCTTATCGTACAGAACCTGTTAAATGAATTTGAATATACGCGACTTAGAAACGTCGCCGAAAGAAGGAGCTACCTTTCATTGAAACTGGAATTCAGATAAGACGCTAACGATAATGTCAGCAATAGACAAAATCCGGCAACGATGCTGCTCAGCCTGGCTGCTGCTTTTTCTTTATATCAGCCTGATACTGCCTAACTATGTCCAGGCAAAAGACAACATCAATATTGTCGTGGCCTTGAGTAAAAACACCCATCCCTATCAGCAATTTCACAAACAGCTCGAAGCCATCCTGATATCGAATGAGCAGCGAAGCATCCGTATTTTCGTAATTCACTCTGATATAGTCGAATCAATTTCCGAGTTACATAATGCGGGCATTAAACCTGATTTCATTGTTGCCGCTGGCACCCATGCTGCACAGGAATTAATAAAGTCAGAAACATCTGCGCCGATTATATTTTCGCTATTGCCGGGTTCCAGTTATCAGGACAACATACAAAACAGTTCTTATTGTCAAATAAAAAATCGCTGCAGTGCCGTTTACCTGGAACAACCTATTGACCGACAATTCTCGATTATAAAAAAAGGGCTGCCGGACATTCAAACTTTGGGGGTCATCCTGGGACCCTCTTCAGCCGTCATGCGCGATAGCATTCTGCGTGCGGAAAAAAAATATGGCATTAACGTCAGGATTGAGCTGGCTGAGAAAGGCGATAATATTATTATTCTGGCGGATAGCCTGAGCAAAGTAAGTAGCGCACTACTGGCCATTCCTGATCCCTATATTTACAATCGCAGAACTGCAAAAGGCATTCTGATTAGCACCTATAAATATCAAACCCCATTTATTGGCTATTCACATGGCTTTGTTCATGCCGGCGCTCTGTTTAGTATCTATTCCACGCCTGAGCAAATTGCCAGCCAGACAGGAATGATGTTGATCGAGGCCATATTATCTCCACAAAAGGAACTTCCATCACCAGAATACCCTAACACCTATATGGTTGAGGCCAACCCTGCAGTAATGCGCTCACTGCGCGCCAAGATTAACTTTGACAAATCAATACTAAATAGTCAATGAGATTGCGCATGAATAACCTAAGCATAAAGTCAAAGGTTTTACTCATCACTATTCTTCCTGTGTTTATAACTGCCTGTCTGCTTTCCTTTGCCTTCATAAAGGAACGCCTAAAAGATACAGAAATCGCTTTAAATGAAAAAGGCCAAACCATTTCAAAATATCTGGCTCCGGCGCTGGAATACGGAATTTTGTCCGGCAATCAGGATTACCTTAAGGCGCTAGTCAAAAATACATTATCTATATCGGATGTCATCTCGGTTACTATCCTGAATGCCAACCAGCATATACTTATACGCCAGAGAAAATATAAAGAGACCGCCAATCATTCATCAAAAAAATTCATTCCAGGCATATTTTTTTCCACTAACATATATCGTTCAGAGATTGGTATTGATGACTTTGATAGATATGATAATAGAACAACGGTTTCAGCCCATGAAATAATTGGCATGTTAGTAGTTGAAATATCGCGTAATGGAATAAGTATCACCCAGAAGGAAATAATCAGTAATGGCGTTTTCATTACCTTTATCTCGCTTTTGTTGACCATTATCCTGGCGCTATATTTTTCTAGAACGGTTTCCTCACCCATCAGCCTGCTAACCAAGGGTATTCATCGCATACGCGACGGTATGCTTGGAGAAAGGATCTATACCGGCGCAGGAGGAGAGATTGCAATCCTTGAAACAGGCATCAACAATATGTCAGCCTCATTGCAAGTTGCTCAGTTAAAAGAAAAAGAACATGCCGATGACACTCTATTTATTGAAAAATCAAAGGCTCAAATTACGCTTGAAGCGATTGGTGAAGGCGTTATTACGACAGACATAAACGGCTTCATTTCCTACCTGAATCCTGCTGCAGAAAATCTTCTAGGGATGAATGTGGATTATGCGGTCGGTGTACATCTACATGAAATTTTTCATATCAAGAACATCACGGAAAAAGAAAACATCAAGTATCCGATATCAATCTGTCTGGAACAGGGCAAATCAGTGCGTCATGATGACTCAATGATTCTGATTGGTAACAATGGCACAGAATTTATTATTCGTGACAACGCCACCCCATTGCGTACCCGCGATGGAAAAATTACCGGTATGGTATTGGTGTTTCACGATTTTACTCATATCCAACGCATATCCGATCAGCTAACTTACCAAGCAACGCACGATGAACTGACTGGCCTTAGAAACCGGCGTGAGTTTGAACGTCGGCTAAAAGATCTGATTACAAGCTCAGATTTCAAAACCAAGCAACATGCTTTGTGCTTCCTTGATCTTGACCACTTCAAGATTGTTAACGACACCTGCGGCCATATTGCCGGAGATACCCTGCTCAAGGAAGTATCCCTGCTGCTTTGCTCCCAGGTTCGACATAATGATCTGGTTGCCCGCCTCGGTGGCGATGAATTCGGCATTATTTTAGTTAACTGCCCGGTTAAACAAGCGGTCTTAATTGCTGAAAATATTAAGAACGCCATCAAGCAATATCAATGTACCTGGGATCAGCATATTTTTGAAATCGGTGTAAGCATTGGGCTGATGCCAATCACCTCGGCTGATTGTTCGTCGGCAGAAATAATGATTAATGCGGATGCAGCCTGTTATATTGCCAAGGACAATGGCAAAAACCGTGTGCATGTCTATCAGGCCACGGATCATGAGTTTCTCCAGCACCACAATGAAATACGCTGGTTGCAGAAAATTAATCGGGCGCTGGATAAAGACAGTTTTGAACTTTACTGCCAGGCTATTGTGCCTGCCAACAATGAAACAAACGAATTCAAATATGAAGTGCTGCTGCGTTTGCAAGATGATGGTAAATTGATGCTGCCGGGTTATTTCTTACCCGCTGCAGAACATTATAGCCTGATGCCCGAGATTGATCGCTGGGTGATAAAAACATTTGTAGCATTACTTGAAGAAAATAATTTTGAGCAATTCAGAGATAAAAAACAGATATTTAATATTAATATTTCGGGACAATCTCTTTGTAGTGAAGGCTTTTTTGAATTTATTGTTGATCTGTTTGAGTCAAGTCCTGTCAGCCTGCAATCAATAACCTTTGAAATTACTGAAACGGCCACCATCCGTAATTATAAGGCTGCAATCAATCTGATCAGCCGTCTACAAAAACGGGGCTGCGCCTTCGCGCTGGATGATTTTGGCAGCGGCTTGAGCTCGTTCCGTTACCTCAAGGAATTGCCCGTTGATTACCTTAAAATTGATGGCCATTTTATCCGCAACATTGAATTCAGCACCATTAATCAGTCGATTGTTGACGCGATTAGCAGTGTCGCCCAGGCCTTGAATCTGAAGACTATCGCCGAATTCGTTGAAACCGAAGAAGCCTGGCAGGTGTTAAAAAAATACAAGGTTGATTATATGCAGGGCAGTGCAATTGAAATGCCCGTTCCTCTGTTGGATGTTCTGACAAAATTCAAGAATAACGTGAATTGAGACAGGAACACGTTATTCCTGAGTTTTGGCAGTTTTTTCAAAACCGTTCACCCTGAGCCTGTCGAAGAGTAAATATCTGTATTTCATGCTTTGACAAGCTCATCACAAACGTGGAATTTTCTACAACAGACTTATGGATTATACCAGTCTAGCTTTTTATGCAAGTTCACCACTTCACCGACAATAATCAGGGTCGGTGGCTTGACCTTTTTATCGACCACCAATTGCGGCAATGTTTTCAGCGTACCAATGTGCACCCGTTGATCGGGGCTGGTGCCTTTTTCCACCAGTGCCGCCGGCATCGTGTCCGGCATACCGTGTTCAACCAGCTTACTGCACAAATTGGTAATGCTGTGTAACCCCATATAAAAAACGATGGTCTGATTCTGATGGGCAATGGCTTTCCAGTTGAGATCGCTGCTACCATCCTTAAGATGGCCAGTGACAAACATGCAGGACTGCACATAGTCACGGTGGGTCAGCGGTATTCCAGCGTAGGCAGCACAACCCGCCGCTGCAGTAATGCCGGGGACAACCTGGAAGGCTATGCCCTCCTCCATCAGAGTTTCGATTTCTTCCCCGCCACGGCCAAAAATAAAAGGATCGCCGCCTTTCAGGCGCAGCACCTTTTTGCCCTGCTTGGCCAGGCGCACTAGCAGTGAGTTGATGTTCTCCTGCGGAATGGTATGTTTGTCACGTTCTTTACCCGCATAGATAAACTCGGCATCACGCCGAACCAGATCCATGATTCCCTCTGATACCAACCGATCATAAACCACGACATCCGCCTGCTGCATCAGGCGCAAAGCCTTAAAGGTGAGCAGATCCGGATCACCCGGGCCTGCACCAACCAAAAAGACTTCACCCTGCATATCAGGCGCGGCACCATGTTCAACTGCTTGTTCCAGCAATTCCTGCGCTTGACGCTCTTTGCCGGCAACCAGCTTGTCGGCCACCGGTCCAGCAAGAATCTGTTCCCAGAAACGCCGAATTTCGTTGCTACTGGAAAAACGCCGCTTGACCCGATCTCGATAGCTTTCCACCAACATAGCCAGGCGGCCGTAAGCGGCGGGAATATAGGTTTCCAACCGCGCACGTAACAGACGCGCCAGAACCGGTGATGCACCGCCGGTAGAAATAGCAATTTGCACCGGTGAGCGGTCAATAATCGAGGGCGTGATAAAGCGACACAGCTCGGGATCATCGACCACATTGACCGGAATCCCCTTATCGCTGGCAGATTCTGAAACCTGCCGATTGACCTCACGATTATCGGTTGCGGCAATAATCACAACCCGGCCGTTAACATCGCTTGCTTGAAATTCACGTTCAATATAATCAATATCCCCGGCTTCAGCACGACCTTGCAGTTCGGAACACAGTTCGGGCGAAATCACGGTAACTCTGGCATTGGCCCGCTGCAGCATAAAGACCTTGCGGGAAGCCACTTGTCCGCCCCCTACTACCAGGCAGGACAGACCATTAACATTCATAAAAATAGGCAGAAATTTCACTCAAAACCTCTATCTGGAAGGAAAATCGGGTGGGCGGTATTATCCGCAAAAATGGCAAACAGACGCAAATTAAAATCCGAATTCAGGGCGCATGATTTTTTCGCTAGAAAAGACCTTAACCGGTAAATGCCTGGGTGAATTTCTCCACAAAAGCATCGTATTGATCCGCTGGCAGCTTATTGATGCCTGCCGCAGCCTGGCGTCCGCCGCCGGTAGGAAAGGCCATACACAGCACCTCCGCCCCACTACG
>VAPK010741526.1_pt1 | contig 12111 bp, 11 predicted proteins | sample 3395031 | NCBI WGS metagenome assembly VAPK01 (sample SAMN08290443, study PRJNA428436) | hydrothermal vent metagenome | isolation source: Deep-sea hydrothermal vent chimney 1 | place: Pacific Ocean: Juan De Fuca Ridge | reverse complement strand
CCTGATCCGGCGATGAATCCGAGGCCCGGTGGCTTGATCGAGTTGTTGAGGAACTCGATCGTGATGAACCAGGAACCGGCGTACGCCATGATCACCAGTACCTGTCTGAAGGGCAGGAGAACTGCCGAGGTCACCAGCAGAGCGAGGAGGACAACGGCGTACACGGTCAGTTCCGGGCCACGGAGGTACATCGCGGCACCGATGACGGTCGCATCGATCAGGAGTCCGGGAAACGGGTTAGATCCATCACGCAAGCGGTACACGGCGTCGATGGCGATCGCCCCGGCCGGAATCAGGAGGAGAAGCAGCGTGCTCGATCCGTCCCGGAGGGAGTACGCGACGATGCCGACGATGCAGAAGGCAGCGCCGATCGCACGGGTCATGTTGTATTGCACGCGCAACTCGTCGTAGGAGATCGGTGCCCGGTTCGGCCAGGGGCTCATGTATTCACCTCAGCCTCTGTATCGGAGCGAATCAGCGCGAGATGTAGAGGATTCAGCGGATCGCCCCGGCGATGGCATCGAAGGCTTCGGAGGGAACAACGAGGTCACCGGTTCCCGTCCCGACACGGAACTCTCGCTTGGTCATCCCGTGGTAGTCGGACCCTCCCGTTGCGATCAGGGAGAGACGCGACGCAAGCTGCTCGAGGTGCTGGCGCAAGGTGAGGTCGTGCAGCGGGTGGTGAGCTTCGATCCCGGCGAGCCCGGCAGCTTGCAGATCGTCGAACATCCGCGTGAAGTCCTCACTGCGGAGATGGATCGTCTTGGGGTGGGCGATCACAGCGATACCTCCACTTGCGCGGCCAAGCTCGATCGCCTCGATAGCAGACAAGCGTGCTCTCGGGAAGTAGACCGAGCCACCGTCGTGGAGGAGCTCGGCGAACGCCTCATCCCTGGTCTCCAGATAACCCTTTGCGACGAGAGCGTCTGCTATGTGTGGACGCCCGATCGATGGTCCCCTTGCCTGTTTCTCGACGTCGGCGACCGTGATGTCATATCCGAGATCCTTGAGCGCTTCTACGATCCTGCGGTTTCGCACCGACCTCCCCTCGATGAGGCCGGCGAGCTTGTCCTGAAGGGGGCCCGGTACCGGTTCGATGCCGTACACCAGCATGTGCATCTTCGTCCCGTCGTGGTCGACGGACAGCTCGACGCCAGGGATGAAGTCGATGCCGAACCTCTCGGCGGCCTCGCGTGCTTCGTCGATACCGGCGAGTGTGTCGTGATCTGTCAGGGCCATCCCAGAGAGGCCGGCATCGACGGCGAGTTCGACGAGTCGAGTCGGGGAGTCGGCTCCGTCCGATGCCGTCGAGTGAAGATGCAGGTCCGACTTCACACGGTTCAGCCGGTGAAGAATCGAAGCACGAACAGGGATCCCACGAAGAGCACGACGTACCCGCCGTACTTCTTGATCTGATCCACGATGTGCTTGCGCTTTGCAGCCTTGGCTGCCTCAGCCTTCTTGGCTTCCCGGTTCGCCCGCTGGCGATCTCTCTTGTCTGTGGCCATGGGGGAAAGACTACCTCGTGATGGTGACCGACTCGATATAGAGCGTCTCGAGCGGCGTGGAGGGTTCGGGGTCGGCGCTGTTTGGGCCTCGTCCGAGGGGGATCTGCTCGATCCGGTCGAGCGTGTCGAAGCCGTCGACAACCTGACCGAAGATCGTGAACGTCGGCGGTAGCCACTCGGCATCACCGAAGAGGATGAAGAACTGGCTGCCGGTCGTACCCGGACCGGCGTTGGCCATGGCGACGGTTCCCCGCAGGTAGGTTGGTTCATCGGGGTACTCGTCGGGGATCGTGTAGCCGGGTCCACCGAGGCCGGTTGCGGTCGGATCGCCTGCTTGCATCATGAAGCCCGGGACGATGCGATGTGACACGGTTCCGTCGAAGTAGCCGGACTTGGCGAGGAAGACGAACGAGTTCACCGTCTCGGGAGCGGAGGATGGGTCGACGGCGATATCGATCGTCCCGCAGGAGGTGTTGAGCGAGATCGTCGCAGGGCCGGTCAGTCCGATGTCTTGTGGCGCGTCGAACTTCATGTCGACGGCGGGCTCCGGCTGTTCTGCGTCACAGGCCGTCGGCTGGCGCAGGTAGCCGACGTAGCTGGTCGGCACGGCCAGCAGCGGCACGGTCGAAGGGACAGCCGTGTCGGATCCATTCGAACTGCTCGAGCAGGCTGCTGCGACGAGTCCAATGGCGAGTACGAGAACGGTGATTCGTGAGAGACGCATGGGGCGATGGTATGGCTGAAGGTCGCGTACACCTACACTTCAGCCCCGATGGCACTCGTCGTTCACAAGTACGGAGGAACCTCGGTGGCCGACGCCGAGCGTATCCGTCGCGTCGCCCGCAGGATCGTGGACGCCCATGCGGAAGGGAACGGCGTCGTCGCCGTTGTGAGCGCGATGGGGAAACAGACCGATGAGCTCCTGGCGCTTGCACGTGACGTTTCCCGGCACTCACATCCGAGAGAACTCGACATGTTGTTGACCGCCGGTGAGCGTGTGACGATGGCACTCGTTGCAATGGCCATCGAGGATCTCGGCGTCCCCGCGATGAGTTTCACCGGATCACAGGCAGGCATCCTCACGACAGGCAAGCACGGTCAAGCGGAGATCGTCGAGATCCGTGCCGATCGGGTGCGGGAGGGCCTGGATCAGGGGAAGGTCGTGATCGTCGCCGGCTTTCAGGGTGTCGACCCCGATTCGCGAGACGTGACGACGCTCGGTCGAGGAGGATCCGACGCGACGGCCGTTGCACTCGCCGCGGCACTCGAGGCGGACAGATGCGAGATCTTCACCGATGTCGACGGCGTGTTCACGGCTGACCCGCGTGTGGTCCCCAACGCGACAAAGCTCGACGAGGTGACGTTCGAAGAGATGCTCGAGCTTGCCTCGGCCGGAGCGGGCGTGCTCATGCCGAGATCGGTCGAGTTCGGGCGAAGGTTCAAGATTCCGATCCACGTGCGCTCGTCGTTTCACGATGGTCTCGGGACGTGGGTCAAGGAGGACACGATGGAACAACCAGTGGTCAGAGGCGTGACGTACACCAACGATGAAGCGAAGGTCACCGTGTACGACGTGCCCGATACACCCGGTATTGCGGCCGCTTTGTTCGAGTTACTTGCGGCCGCAAGCGTCAATGTCGACATGATCGTCCAGAACGTGTCGCACGAAGGGATCACCGATATCAGCTTCACCGTACCGACGATATCCATCGACGTAGCCCGCGAGCAGGCTGAGACCGTTGCCAAGGAAGTGGACGCGGGCGGTGTCTCGATCGACGACGGGATCGCCAAGGTGAGTGTTGTCGGCATCGGGATGAAGACGGAGTCGGGGATCGCTGCGAGGATGTTCCGCCTGCTGTCGGAGGAAGGCGTCAATATTCAGATGATCTCAACATCACCGATCCGGATTTCGTGTGTGATCCAAGGGGATAGAGTGCTTGAAGCAGTACGTGCGTTGCACGTCGGACTGGGACTCGAAGACGAAGGAAGCTGATGGAAACGTACTCTCGGCCCCGCGTGGCGATCGTGGGTGCAACCGGCGCCGTCGGCACCACCATGTTGTCGATTCTCGAGGAACGGAACTTCCCGGCGACGGATGTTCGGCTCATGGCTTCACCCAGGTCTGCGGGAAGGATCGTCGGCACCAGATGGGGCGATGTCGAGGTCGAGGACCTCGAAACAGCCGATCCGACGGGTGTGGACATCGCGTTGTTCTCAGCAGGGGGTGCTCGATCGAAAGAGCACGCCCCGAGGTTCGCAAGAGCGGGAGCCACCGTGATCGACAACTCGTCTGCGTTCCGCATGGACGACAACGTGCCGCTCGTCGTTGCGAACGTCAACGACGATGCGATCGCCGACAACCAGGGGATCGTTGCGAACCCGAACTGCACCACGATGACGATCATGATGGCGGCCGGACCTCTCCACCGTGCAGCGGGGATGCGCACGATGATCGCAACGTCCTACCAGAGCGTCTCGGGCTCGGGCAAGACGGGCATGGATCAACTCCAAAGTGAGGTTGAGCACTTCAGGGACAACCTCGACGGACTCGTGTCTGGCAACTGGGAGGATCCCGGCGGTGACCTGTACATGCGACCGATCGCCTACAACGTGCTCCCCCTCGCAGGGTCGATCACCGACGTCGGATATACGGACGAGGAGTGGAAGCTCGTCAACGAGACACGCAAGATCCTTCGTCGAGACACCATCGCCGTTGAGCCGACCTGCGTCCGGGTACCCGTGATGGTCGGTCACGGAATTGCGGCGTCCATGTGGTTCGACCGTGCCGTGGACCTCGACGAGGCGGTAGCTGTTCTCGGCGGAGCTCCCGGTGTGCAGCTGTGGGACGACACGAACGTGCCCACACCGCTGGACTCGGCAGGGATCGATGACGTGCTCATTGGGAGGCTTCGTGAGACCATCGGCCATCTCGGAGGTATCAGTCTCTTTGCAATAGGCGACAATCTGCGAAAGGGAGCCGCGTTGAACGCGGTGGAGTTGGCAGAGCTGCTGCTTGCGTAGCCGCAGGGCGGCTACGCGGTACCTGGTACTTGGAACTCGGACGGGAGGAACGCCGTGGGATTGATCGAAGTCGAAGTTCTCGATGCTGTTGCCACGGTGCGGTTGAACGTTCCTGAGTCGATGAACGCGCTCGGTGTTCCCATGGGCAGGGAGTTCGACGCTGCCATGGCAGCTCTGTGGGACAACGGGGATATCAGAGCTCTCATCATCACCGGTACGGGACGGGCGTTCAGCGCCGGTGGAGACGTTCAGGCGTTCTACGACAATCGGGAGAACCCGACCGGGGTGATGCAGGAAACTCTCGATGTCCTCCACGCAGCGGTCACCAAGATCATCGATGCTCCATTCCCGACGATCGCAGCCATCAACGGTGTTGTCGCGGGTGCCGGAATGGGTGTTGCGATGGCAACCGACCTCGCCGTCGCCGTCGACACCGCGGTCTTCACGATGGCGTACACCGGCATCGGTGTGTCGCCGGATGGATCGAGCACGTACTTCCTCCCCCGATACGTTGGGGCGCGCCGCGCAATGGAGTTGATCCTGACGAACCGGGTTCTCTCTGCAACCGAAGCGCTTGAGATGGGTCTGGTGAACGAGGTGGTCACTGAGGATGACTTCGATGATGCGGTGCAAGCACTTGCACGCAAACTGGCACGAGGTCCAACGCTCGCGTACGTTCATGCTCGCAAGCTGTTGCGATCCTCGTTTGGGTCCACCCCGTACGATCAGATGGATGCAGAGGCTGCGTCCATCATGGCGGCATCATCGACCCGGGACTTCTCCGAGGGTGTGTCTGGCTTCATCGAGAAGCGGCGTCCAGACTTCTCCGGGGCCTGACGCGACGAAGCCCCTCCTCGTCGGAGGGGCTTGGTCGGGACGGTCGGATTTGAACCGACGACCTCATCGTCCCGAACGATGCGCGCTACCAACCTGCGCTACGTCCCGGTAGGGGACGGATGGTACCCCAGTCAGACGGCAGATGGCAGACGACAGAGGACAGATGTCAGATGGCAGACGTTGAGGGTGGTGGGTAGGTTTACCGTTCACCGGATACCTTCTCGACCTTGATGCGGTCGACACGCTGGCGGTCCATCGTGAGAACGGTGTAGCTGAGACCGTTGTCTTCTACCTGATCCCCTTCCTCAGGTACCTTGCCGAACAACGCCATGATCAATCCGCCAACCGTCGAAAAGGGGCCTTCGGGAAGGGGAACGCCGATCGCCTCACTGAGGTCCTCGATATCGACGCGACCGTCGACGGTCCAGATGCCGTGTGCGATCTGGATCACCGTTGGGGTTCCCGGGTCGTACTCATCCTGGAGCTCACCGACGAGTTCGGCGACGAGGTCCTTGACCGTCACGATCCCTTCGACACCCCCGTGCTCATCGACGACAACGGCCATCCCGTAGCGATCCGAGCGCATCTGTTCGAGTGTGTCGAGTACAGACATCGTCTCAGGGACGTAGTTCGGTTGCCTGATCATGCTGTTCAGGTCGGTCGTGTCGCTGAGGTCGGGCTGTTGAAGGAGGTCCTTGACGTGGATGATTCCGGCGAACTCGTCGAGATCCCCCGCCGATACCGGGTAGCGGCTGTGGCCCGTCTCGCTGACTGCTTCGCGGATCGCTGCGGCCGAGAGGGGAAGGGGAAGAACAGCGATGTCGAGTCTCGGCGTCATGACCTCGCGAACGGACCGGTCGGCAAGGTTGAACAGCGCATCGATGATCTCGCGCTCCGCCTCCTCGATTTGGCCACCTCTGTGACCGAGCTCTGCAAGTGCCCTGATGTCGTCTTCAGTCACCGGATCACCGACACCGTTGGTGTCGATACGCAGCAGCTTCAGAAGGCCACGGGTGATTGCAGAGAAGAAGGACGCGATGGGAGCAAGGATGATCGAGAGGTTCCAGATCGTCCCGGCCACGCGCAGGGAGAATGCTTCAGGGTGGCGTGCAGCGATCGTCTTGGGTGTTATCTCGCCGAATACGAGGAGTACTGCCGTCATGGCACCGGTCGCCACCCACGGCCCCCACGTCTCGCCTATGAGGGAGACGAAGAGGATCGTCGCCACAGAGGCAGCCAGCACGTTGACCGTGTTGTTGGCGACGAGCAACGTGGAGAGCATCCGTTCGGGTTCGGACACGAGTTGTTCGAGTTTCTTACCCCTTGGCCCCTCTTCAGCCAGACGGTGGACACGCTCGCGCGATATCCCGATCAGCGCCGTTTCTGATCCCGAGAAGTACCCAGATCCCGCGATACAGATGGCCAGAATGCCGAGGTAGATGACCGTGTCCGGGATCATCGGTGGGGTACCGAGGACCCGCTCGTACTCGCAGGTTCCTTGCCGGTCGTCACGAACTGCTTCCATCGAGAGACACGGCGGCGCGCAACTCGGAGGTCTTCACAGGCTTTACGACCCAGTTGTCTGCTCCGGAACGTCGAGCAAGGAATGTGTCGTCAGCTCTGTCGAGGAGGATGGTGATCGGTACGTCACCGCTTGTGGCGTCACGCACGGAGTGCGTCACGGCGATGGCGCCCATCGAGGCCACCCGCATGTCGACGATGACCGCATCGATGCGCTCTTCCTTGACCACCGAGACCGCAGCTTCGGGATCTCGCTCCACGATCACGGAAGTCCCCGGTTCTGAGAGCGATGCCGTGACGCTGTCGATCGTCCGATCGTTGTCGGCTACGAGGAGGATGATGCTCATGGAGTAGAGGGTAGACGGAAGATGGAGGACAGGAGTCAGATGGGGGCTCGGTACTTGGAGGATCAGCGGATAGGGGGTAGTCGGTGAGTTGACAGTTCACAGATCACAGTTCACAGTCGGAAACCCCGACTGTTTCTGGGCGTCTGTGAATCGTCGGTAGACGACAAACGGAGAACAGATGTTCCCTATCCGCGCATCCTCTTGGTATCTGGAGGATGCTGATCTGTGAGCTGTGAGCTATCAACCCACCGACCGCATTAGCGCATTCGCTGATCTTCTTGGTAGTTGCGCGGATAGGGAGCAGTCGTTCTCCGTTTACCGGATCGGCTGTTGGTCATCTGTCATGTGGCGTCTGACGCGCATCTACCCTCGTCCCGTGCGCTTCGTTCGACTTTTCACGATTCTCCTCGTCGCTGTTGGTGTTGTGCTGTCCGGTGTGTCATTTGCCCAGACATCGGGGGATGACCCTGTGGTCGTCATCGAGGTGGGGGATCCGTTGGACCAGCGGTCGATCGACTACGTCACGGAGGCCATCACTACCGAGCAGGCCCACGTCTTCATCCTCAAGATCGATAGCCCCGGTGCATCGTCGGGAGACCTCACGGGACTGTTCGAAGCCGTCGCCAATGCCGGGGCGCCGGTCGTTGCATGGGTCGGACCGAGTCCTGCCGTTGCGTTCGGCGGCGCAGCGTACCTCGTGAACCAGAGTGACATCCGCACGGCTGCTCCCGGCGCCGAGATCGGTTACTTGAGCCCGGCCGTTCACCGGGGGGAGGCCGAGCCTCCATCGGTTCGTGCGAGAGACGACCTTGATCGCCTCGCCGTCGTGGTCGATGAACTCGATGACACGAAGCGTACGGTGACCCCGCAGGACCCATCGATCTACGGCTTCGTCGACAGACTCGAGCCCGCGCTCGGTCAGTTGATCATCTCCCTCGACGGGGAAGTCGTCTCGAGGGGTGACGTCTCGTTTGACCTGTCGACGGCGCGTGTCGAGACGATCGACGGTCAGGAAGTACTCATGTCCTCTCGCCCGGTCAAGTTCATCAAGGCGGGGCTTCTCGACAGGTTCCTCCGTCTCGGTGCCCGGCCGGAGACGGCGTTCCTTTTTCTGCTGTTCGGTGTGGCCTTCGCCGCCTTCGAGTTCTTTGCGGTCGGTGGTGGGCTCATGGCGTCCGTTGCATCTCTCTCGACCATCCTCGCCGGGTATGGCCTTGCAACGCTTCCCATATGGTGGCCTGCGATCGCCATGATCGTCGTGGCGCTGGTGCTTCTGGTATGGGGGTTCGCGCAGAACAGAACCGATTGGCGAGCGATCGTCGGAACGGTGCTGCTCGTAGTCGCCGGCCTGACCTTCACAACCACAAGGCCCCAGTATCCGCCGGCGACGTGGATGGTTCTCTTTGCCGTTGCAGGCAGCGTCGTCTTCATCTGGTACGCGCTCACCACCGTGGTACGCGGACGGTTCGCCACGCCGACGGTTGGTAGGGAGGAGCTCTATGGGCGCCGCGGTATCGCCGTCAGTGACATGGATCCACTCGGAGTCGTGATGGTCGATGGTGCCCGGTGGCGCGCCACTGCCGATCGGGGGGTTGTTCTCGTTGCAGGGAGCCCGGTGGAGATCGTCGGGATCACCGGTTTACTTCTCGAAGTCGATCCGGTCGTAGGACGAGGTCGCGAAGAATCTTCTTGACTCTCGCGAAATTTCTCTTGTCAGGAGGGTGGTTCGGTGACTAGTTTCGTGAGGGTGTGTGGCGCCACCTTTCGTCACACGAGAGTACGCCCCTGACGTAGGAAAGAGGACCCTGTGATGTCATCTGATCGTTCCTGGCAGCCGACCGCACTTTGCAGCGGGAACCACTCTCACCTCTTCTTCCCGCCGAGCACGCAGGAGCGAAAAGATGAGCGTGAGCGCAGGGAGATGAGGGCCAAGGCAGTGTGTCAGGTCTGTCCGGTGCAGGGTGAGTGCCGTGAGTACGCTCTCTCGATCAAGGAGCCGTACGGCATCTGGGGAGGGCTCACCGAGACGGAGCGCCGCCACACGCTCACACGGGTCAGCGCCTAGCGGACCTGCCGTCGCCCGAACGTCTCGTCACCCCGGTCCGATCCAGCCATTCGAGCGTTGGGATCGCCTGGCGGCGTGTCATCCCGAAGTGGTCCTTGAACGCCGACACCGTGAAGCCGTCTGGAAGTTCGTCCACATCCTGGACGATCGCCGCGATCTGCTGTTTCGTGAATGCGAGGTCGTCGTCGATCTGAACGAGGTCGCCGCGCCGCATAACGGCGTGGAGAAGTTCGGGTGGCAGGTCGAGTGATCCCAGGCGAGGAACGTCGAAGGACTCCTCGAGCATCGAACCCACGCTGGACCACGCCGACTCCTCAGCATCGCCGAACCGGTTGGTGAAGCCGCTGAGGTGCACCGCACCCTCATCGATAGCGAACGTGTCGTCGTTCCTGATGACGGCGGAGACAACGTCGTCGTCGATACGGATCCTGCTGGCGAGTTCGGACCGTCCGATGCCGGGTCGGAGCGGGTAGTCGACGTGGTACCTCTCGATGATCTCGGTCATGTCTCGAGCGATCTCGGTAGCTCTCGACGCGCTGATGAGGAAGGTGCCCGCCCGGATCCCGTTCGTTGCTACTCCGCCTCCGGTGCTGAGGCTGAGCTCATCCGCTCGGGCTGTACCTCGCCGTTCGAGGAGAGCGTTGGCCTGATCGTCTGGGGATGCATCGACGACCCGTGCCAGCGCGGTGACGTCGGCGGGCTTGGCGTGGGACGAAGGATGGGAGTCGAGGACTCGACCGCCACCGACAACCGCTTTCCTCCCCGTGTCTCTGATGATGAACCTGTCTCCAACGGTCATCGGAACCGGGTCGGCCGTCCTGATCATGAAGCCATCGGTCCCGGGGATGCGTCGGATCGTTGCTGCTGTGTCGGCGGTTCCGAGGTGTACGTGAAACGCCCCGCGTTTGGGAATCTCGTCGAACGCTCGAGCAGGGAGCACGGTCCCGAGGAACGCCGATGTGACCGCTACAGATCCCGGGGTAGCCAGGAGATGGCCGCGGTAGATGTCGTTGGTGGTGCCGGTGACGAGGTTCACGGCGGTCCGATCTCCCGCGTATGCCGTGTCGATGGCCTGATCGTGGCGGTGGAGTCCTCGTGTGCGGCTCTCATGTCCCACCGGGAGTACGACGACGGGATCACCGACCCGGATCGATCCAGCAGCGACCGATCCCGTGACGACGAGACCCGAACCTTGAATCGTGAAGGATCGGTCGATCCACATCCGGAACGGCACGTTGGTGTCCTGCGAGTCCCCGGTCCTGTCCGCGAGGTGCTGCCTCAGGATGTCGATACCTTCACCGGTGATCGCTGAGACGGGGACGACGGGCCAGTCGGCGAGTGGCGTACCGTCGATCTCTTCGAGGATCTCGAGCGTTGCCAACTCGATGGTGTCCTCGTCTGTCAGGTCGATCCGGGTCAATGCGATCACACCTGCACGTGTTTCGAGCAGACTCAAGACGGAGGCGTGCTCCTCGGTTTGTGGCATCCAACCGCTGTCGGCGGCGACGACCAGCAGGGCGCAGTCGACGGCACCGACGCCGGCAAGCATGTTCTTGATGAACCGCTCGTGTCCGGGGACATCGACGAACCCGACGGTCCGACCGCCGATGTCAGTCCAGGCGAAACCCAGGTCGATCGTCAGGCCACGTTGTTTCTCTTCAGCCCAGCGGTCGGGGTCTGTGCCCGTGAGCGCTTCGACGAGAGTGGACTTTCCGTGATCGACATGGCCTGCAGTCGCGATGATGGGCATGTCAGGAGAGGAACCCAGCCACGGCTTCGCGGATCGCCGCGTCGTCCCGTGGGAGGACACTGCGCAGGTCGATGAACACCGATCCTCGGCGTCTCGTGGCGATGATCGGAACGGGGGCAGCGGCAAGAGCCGCCCAGGCGGCGTCGGCATCACCGTGGATCTCGATCGCTCGCGACGGGATCGTCGTTCCGGGAACAGATCCCGCACCCGGTACGGAGTCGACGGCCACGACGGCGACGTCGCCGTCGAGGCCGGAGATGACACGGTTGCAGCGATCTTCGATCGTCTCGGTGTCGGCTGCGGCCATCCGCCAGAACGGGATGTCGAGAACACGTTGGTCGGCGTACATCTCGAACGTGTCGGCAACGGCGGCGATGGAGCCGCCGTCGAGCCTGACTGCCCTTGCAATGGGGTGTTTCATCGCCGCCTTCACAGCAGCCCCGGATCCGACGATGATGCCGCACTGGGGGCCACCGAGCAGCTTGTCCCCGGAGAACAGCACGAGGTCGGCACCTGCGGCGATGGTCTGGATGACGCCGGGCTCATCTGCGAGCCATGACCGGTCGCCGTCGCCAAGCCACGGCGCCATCTCATCGATGAGGCCGGATCCAACGTCGGCGATCAGCGGAATACCTGACGATGCGGCGATGGCCGCCAGCTCTCGATAGGTCGCTTCTTGCTGAAAGCCATCGATCCGGTAGTTGGAAGGATGGACCTTCAAGATCGCGTCGACCCGGCCTGCCACCGCTGCGTAGTCGGTCGCGCGGGTGCGGTTCGTCGTTCCGACCTCGACGAGGTGTGCCCCGCTTGCGGCCATGAGGTCGGGGAGGCGGAACGACCCGCCGATCTCGATGAGTTCACCGCGGCTGACGGCGACGCTTCCACCAGACCCGGCGACACTGGCAAGTGCGAGGAGAAGGGCACCGGCGTTGTTGTTGACTGCAAAGCCCGCCTCGGCACCGGTGACGAGAGGCAGGAGTGTCCCGAGGTAGTCGTGACGCTTGGACCGTCGCCCGGTTCTGATGTCGACCTCGACGTTGCTCGCCGAACTGTGGATCGTGG
>VAPK010287901.1_pt1 | contig 12115 bp, 15 predicted proteins | sample 3395031 | NCBI WGS metagenome assembly VAPK01 (sample SAMN08290443, study PRJNA428436) | hydrothermal vent metagenome | isolation source: Deep-sea hydrothermal vent chimney 1 | place: Pacific Ocean: Juan De Fuca Ridge | reverse complement strand
CCTAGAGACAGCCCACAAAGTCGACACCGTACTCTTTGACAAAACCGGCACACTCACAGAAGGCAAACCAGTCGTGACAGACTTCGAGCTTGGTGAAGGTTTCGTTGAAAAAGATGTACTCAAGCTCATCGGCACACTAGAAAAAAGCTCCGAGCACCCACTCGCCGAAGCTGTGGTCAATTTTATTCGCGACAAAGGTATCGAACTAGGCAAAGTGGAGGACTTCCAAATAGTGGAAGGCAAAGGTGCCACCGCCAAAGTCGACGGTCAAAAGGTCGTCATCGGTCGCCAGAGCTTCCTCGCAGAGGAAGGCATAGCAGGCCACACAACATTGGAAGAAAAAGCCATCGCACTACAACACACTGGCAAGACTGTCGTCTTCGCCGGAGTCGCAGGCAAAGGCGCAGCTATCTTCGCCATCGCCGACACAGTGAAGCCCGCCGCCAAGGCGGTCATCGCCCAGCTACTGAAGCAAAACATCACACCCGTCATGCTCACCGGCGACCACCAAAAGACCGCCGAAGCTATCGCGTCCGAGCTAGGGATCACCGAGTTTATCGCTGAAGTCTACCCCGCGGACAAAGCCAATAAAGTCAAAGAGCTCCAGGCCCAAGGTAAAATCGTCGCCATGGTCGGTGACGGTATCAACGACGCACCCGCGCTGACTCAGGCCAACGTCGGCATTGCCATGGGCACGGGTACAGATGTCGCGATCGAATCCGCCGATATCACACTGCTGGCTGGCGACGTACAAAAAGTCCCACAAACCTTTGCCCTCTCGCGGCAGACTATGCGAATCATAAAGCAAAATCTATTTTTCTCTTTCTTCTACAACTCACTTGGTATCCCCATTGCAGCAGGCGTCTTGTACCCAATCTTTGGTGCTACTGCTCTCCTCTCGCCTATCATCGCCAGCGCTGCGATGGCTCTGAGCTCTATCTCGGTCGTGACGAATAGCCTACGTCTAAAACGCCAAAAAGTTTAAACAAGGATTAGTTTGAGCAGATCTCATCTGCCTCAGGAGCACAGAAGTAGCCGCCACAAGTATAACGACTCCACTGCTTTGCGGTTAGAGATACCTCTGGATCGTTTGCAGTCTCTACTAGCTCCAGCACTCGCAAATGTGAGATCCACTCTGTCGGTAGATAAACATACTCCTCCCCAGAGGGGAATATATCATCGTACGGACTATCAGCACCGTAGCTGATCTCGTGCACGCCATATAGCTCGATCCCACCACCATTGTCATAGTCCACCATACCGTAGTCTTGCATCGCTCGAGCAATCGTTTTTTCATAAGTCTTCAGTAGTCTCAGCTCACCAGTCTCGGGGTCTGCTATCTCGAAAGTAGCTAAACACAAAACCATTACCAAAGTCCGCTTCATACTGTAGTCCTTGCACCATTGCTGAGGAGCGCGGATCAATCGCCGAGTTGGTAGCTATTTTTTGATTCCAAAAACTATCTGACGCAAAAAGTTGAGCCGGCTTGACGAGTGGAATCCTAACCTCGTCGAGAGCCTCTGATCGATCGATGACCAGAGCAGACTCTACTGACGCACTCTCACCCTGCTGCTCCGTATCCAACACACAACCCGACAAGATCAAGCCCACGATGCCAACCACCGAGACAGCTATTTTGGGGATCAGGTACGACATCAAAGTTCAGTTAAGACTTCTTACGCTTGATATAGATGATCAGCACTATGATCACTAGCAGGACTACGATACCCACTAGGAGATAATTATCATAAAGCAGACCAGCCACATCAGAATCAGTAGATCCAGTAGATTTGGCTAGATCACTAGTCGTACTTGCTAAATTCAAATCAAAATTCTGCTTGATCGGCCAGACCTGATTCTCCAGCGCGAGGAGATCAGCCCGAGTAATCGTAGCAGTTTCTGATTCAAAATCAGGCAAACTCGCCACAATAGTATAGTCGGTATAACCATAAACCTTCAGCGAATAGTCCCCAACATAGTTCGTCATAGTCTCATAGACTTGTCCTCCCGAGCTGGTTGCGACGACATTAACTTTGTCAGCAACTACCATGATATCGGGATTTTTTGGCAAGGCAGCTCGGATATTGCCCGAGATAGTGTGTTTTGGGATTGGATACTGAGTTACAGTGATCTGCCAGTCGCCCGGAGCATCTACTGTGAATTTACCCTTACCGCCAATGAAAGACGACCATTCCGCAGTTTCATCAAAATCTTGAATAGCTTCATAACCAGCCTGAATTAGGAGATTGCAATACTCCTGAGTAGAGCAAAACTCACCGTCTAGATTGGCATCACTTTGGAAATTAACCCCAAAATAACTATTAACATTCTCCGTTTGATGCGTGATCTTTACCTTGAGCGGACCCTCTGTCGCCTCAAAGACTGGTGTCTCACCAGCGCCACTACCACTCGCTGTAAGCACTACTTTACCAGCCGTCAGGTCTAGCTCCATAGCAGCTGCGACCACCCCACTAGAGCTAGTCAACCAAATATTACCAAAACCAAACAGCAGCACTAAAGTTAATAACTTTACAAAAAAACTCTGGATCAAAGATTTAGTTGTAGACATTTAGATTAAAAGTTAAATACTCAATACTCAATATAGCACAACCAACTACTGATAGCTTCAAGCAAAATTAATTGTAAATAAAAACCCCACTCCTGAAAAACAAAAGTGGGGTTAATTGAAATACTGATCAAACGCTACTACCCGCCACCTAGACTAGATGAGAGTAGAAGTCGTAAACCAATACAAATGAGCAACAGATAAAGCACATACAGAGACTTCAGTTTCCTCGGACTACTGTACTCAGGGATTCTTCTGCCTCCTGTAAAGAATTAAAAAAACGAAACTTCTTGGCAGCTTCCTGTATCTTATCGGAGCGAACACGCTCCGCTGCACCACCATCACGAATACCAAACTGCTCTGCTCGACGTTGCACAGCAGTATGCATACCACAAAGTGCGACGATCTGTACATGCTGCTCCTGAATAGAAGCACCAAGTGCACCAAAAAAAGTAGAACTGATCGCCGAAAAAGTATCCAGATTGATCATCAGCATTACTTTGCAACCCTCGCGAGATTCTCGACTAGTGATGTGATCAATAATTGCACACCGTAAAGCATTCATATCACCATCACGATCCTGTACGGTGACCATCGCAACATCAGCAATAATCTCCTTTTTGATTTCAGTTGCCATTATTTTGCTCCTTTGCAAGAAATATAACAGTGACCGCACAACCACCTTCAGAAAAGGCTAATGCACTCACATGTTCATCCATCTGAATAGACCAAAGTCCACGCCCACGAGGCTCACCAAGTGCCGGACATTGATCAGGAATGCGAGGCAAAAACCCCTCGCCCTGGTCTTGAATTTTTAATTCCAACTCTCCACTACGTACCTCCCATACGATTGTAATAGTTTTAGTTTCATCTCGCAGATTACCATGCTCAAAAGCATTATTGAGCAGCTCCTGCAAGATATATTCAGCCGAATCCCGATCATACTGATCCGAATAAAAAACGTGAATAACCTCAGCCTTGAAGCAATTTACAAACTCTCTGATAGTTGCCTCAGTATTTCTCATAGTCCTACTCTCCATTGGTGTCACTCCTTACATTCATTCAGCGAATCAACAATCGCAAACCCAGCACACTCCAAATTGAAACGCCGAAAAAGACTACGCAAAAAAATTGGCGGCGCGACCATATAAATCCTAGCTGTGCGATTTATCATACCGATGATACCACCGATAGCCATAGACGGCAGGAGATACTTATCTCCAAAGTCCAAAACAAATATCACATTGGGGCCTACAGCTTCCGTATGCTGCCACATCAGCTTATTTAGTTCATCTGATATCCTGCCAGAATCAATACTACATCTGAGCTGAAAAACTAATAAATTACCCGAACGCAAAACAGTCAGAGAATCATACTGCTCTAGCACAGACAAACTCACAGCAGAACGACTAGCAGTAGTAACCGCACCTCCTAGCTCCATGCTAGACAATAAATCAGTATGATCCGCGATAGAATCGCCATCTTGAAGCAGCTCAATATCCGTCGCCAAAGCATCTAGGCAGTCCCCCACCAGCTCTCGCACTACTAGTGTAAAAGCTACCTCACCCTTACGGACACTATCGAGAAAAGTCTCAAACCGATGGCACCAACTACTAAGCAGCACCATACGACCGTCATACTCAGTCAAACAGCTCGATGTCCCCTTGAGACTATGCACTCGACGAAAAATATCGTCGAGCACACCCTCAGGAGATTCAGACTCCCGAACTACTTCTTGAAGATCAGAGAAAACATCTACCGTATCAGCAGATTCCCTCAAAAACTCTTCAACCAAGTCTTCATTGTCCATTATTCCACACCTCCTTCCTTAGATTTTTCCAAGACAACAATAGTTAAATCATCATCTAGAGATTGATTACCCATAAAGCATTTCAAATGCTCAACAATAGCCGCACACAAATCCACCAAAGATAGATCTGCATTTTTTTGAACTAAAAGGCGTAAACGTTCCTCCCCATACTGCTCTCCAGCAGCATTACTAGCCTCGATCAAACCATCGGTGTGAAGGATTAAACGATCCCGCTCCTTCAACTGACCACTAAAATCGACCAATTGAAGCTCTGAAAATTGACCCAAAGGATTACCGCCAACCTCCAAAAATGTCGCCCTACCATCTTGGACTAAGAGAGGATACGGCTGAGCAGCATTAGCTATACAATAATTCCCTCGATTATTCAAAATCAGATAACTACCAGCGATAAAACGACTGTACGGCATCAAATCACTGATATCATCGTTCAGCATCTCCAAAAAATCACTCGCATGACTAGAAGGCGAACGAAGCTGATCCAGAATACCTAAAATCCGAATTGAAATAAGCGCAGCAGACATACCATGCCCACAAGTATCTGCGAAAAAAAGACCCACAGAGCGATTATTGATCTTCTTCGCTCGAAAAAAATCACCAGAGATAGTAGCAGGTGATTGATTAAAAATAGCCACCCGATAACCAATACTAGCAAAAACATCTTCGACCGTACTGGCCTTTGTCAACAGGCTATCCTGCATACTCCGAGCCAACTCCAGATCCTCTTGGATCTCGACAGCAACACGAGCTTTAACCTCAGCCTCTTGCAAAAGCTGCTCTGCCAAGTGTCGCTCACGAAGCGCTACTCCCAGCTTGGCAGCACGCTGTAATTTAAACTCCAGAATGTCGAAATCAATCGGCTTTTCGACATAGTCCTGCCCCAACCGCATAAACTCAACTGCCAAAGTCATATTGCTATGCGCTGTAAACATAATCACCGGCAAATCTGGCTCAATCTCTCGAATCCTCTCTAGTGTTTCTAATCCATCCATCTTCGGCATCATCTGATCGAGCAAGATGACATCCGGAGTTTCATTAACCAATAACTCAAGTGCCTCATTGCCACTTACTGCGAGCGAAACAACATGACCACGTTTACTTAGCCTACGCTCTGCCATCACTCGAATATCCCTACTGTCATCTACGACCAAGATCCGCATTTTTTTCTCCCTTTATGGATTTAAGAAGGAGGTAATATTACTAGTATCACCTGTCTTTTTCTTTGCCTTCTCGCACTATATGACATCTGATCAGACATCACAATTAGCCTATAATCTAGAATAGAAATTCTCACTACAGACTCCTTTCTTCCAAAATTTGACGAATCCGATCTTCAAAATCAATTCCAACTGGCTTGGCAATAAAATAATCGCAACCAGCTGTCAGCGTTTTTACTTCATCATCAGCCATTGCACTAGCAGTGAGTGCTACGATCAGTCCCGTGTAGCCCTCATCACGCAGTCTCCTAGTAGCCTCATAGCCATCTAGGATGGGCATGTGCATATCCATCAGGATTAAGTCAGGCTGGAGCGCAAATGCGCTCTCCAGCCCTTCCTGTCCATTGTGAGCCACCACGATATTGTCGTTAGAGATACTCATCCTCCGTCGCAATCTACGCCGTAGCATTTTAACAATATCCTCTTGATCTTCCACCAAGAGAATTATGAGATTATCTAGTCCCATTGTCTTCACCCTTTCTCAATCAAAACGCCCTAGGGGCAACCAAAAATAAAAAGTAGAACCACGACCTATCTCGCTCTCAACCGAGATCTCACCACCGTGTAGCCCTACGAGTTTGTGCGTGATAGCCAAACCCAAACCAGAGCCACTCGCCTTACGAGTAGAAGAACTGTCCACCTGTCGAAAAACATCAAAGACAAATGGCAAATCCTCAGATCGAATACCACAGCCAGTATCACTAACATGAAAATAAGCCCGATCAGGACTCTGCCAAGTCGAAACAGCTACACTACCGATATCTGTAAACTTCACAGCATTACCCAGCAGGTTGACAAGGATTTGCTTCAAACGAATCGGATCCACCAGCAAATCAAAATCGATAACATTAAGGTCAAGTGCCAACTTCTTTTGTTTTGCCAGTACCTTGATCAGATCGATCGATTCAGCTACGACTATCTTCGTCGATACGACTGATTTTCCAAGGATCAGCTTGCCAGCTTCGACCTTAGAGATATCAAGCAAATCATTGATAAGCCCAAAAAGATGCTCAGCATTACGCAAAATATCTCTAGCGATCTCTGCAGTCTCCTCCGCATCTGTCAGATCAGCTGGATCTGTCAAAAGCGGGACATTCCCAAGGATAGCCGTGAGCGGCGTACGCAGCTCGTGACTCATCGTATTTAGAAATTCTGACTTCAGTCGACTAGCCTCCTCAGCTTTCTCCTTAGCAGCGACCAAATCTGCCTCTGTTTTCTTGTGCTCGGTGATATCGACCACGCAAGCGACAAAAAACACCTCTCCGTCCTTATCCGCCTCTCCAACAGAAAGAAAGATGGGAAAAATTGAACCATCTTTACGTTGAGCAGGTACTTCCCTTCCCGTGCCGATGATTTTTTTAACTCTAGTCGAGAGATAATTACTCAAATAATCATCATGCTTAGATCGATAAGGATCAGGCATCAGAATATTTACATTCTGACCGAGCACCTCGGTTGCCGAGTAGCCAAACATCTTTTCAGCAGCCTGATTAAAAAGCGTGATCTCACCATTTTGTGCGATCGTAATGATCGCATTCACAGCAGTCTCCACCACTCCATTCAAGCTAGCTGTTTGATCCTGCAACTCAATCATTAGAATTTCCTTGACTCTGTGGGTCTGGATATAATCCAGACAAAGCCCAGCAAATGGCACTATGTAAGCAATGAACTTTAGAAAATGCGCGATATTAAACGCATTGTCAAAATGCATCGTACTCCCAAAAGCCATATAGAGCTGCGTCGCCACCTGTGGCACAATACTAATCACGAGAGAGTGCGCAAACACACTCGGTGACTTTCTGTAAAGACGACGAAAGACAAACCACCCCCAGACATAAAGCAATAATGGTGCTATATCCCAAGGACGATGAATCACCCCATTGGGAAACATTATCTCTGGTAGTAACTCACTCGTCGCACAAAAATAAATAATCCCACAGGCACCAAAACCAAAAAAGAGACTAACCCCAAACACAAAGCTCAAACCATTTTTCCCACTGTAATTTGTAAATCTACCAGAATTGGTAAAAACACAAATCCCCATAATCATAATCAGAGCATTGAAAATCCGCGAAATTGCCCAAGTAAAAGGAATGAGATTGTGATTGTCTGCTACTACTTCGATCAAACGATCTGCCGTCAGTATATGAAAAGCGTCTATACAACCAGCGCAAAAGAGTGCCACCCCAATTATTGGCGTAGCTACTTCTCGTTTGATGTGGAAACTCACAAATGTCAGAACCACAGTAAAAAATGCTGCTATAAAAGCACCACACTCCAAAATAGTATGGACAAAACTGCCACGCAAAGCATGATGTATGACATCTACCACCTCTACCGGTGTATAGCGCGTATCACCATGTATATCGAAATTATCTTCATGAGTAGCAAAATCAACACCCACCCAGTTGAGCAATAGTGGCACCAAACAAATTGCCACCACGCTCCAGGTCAAAACCTGAGGAACTTTTGTATCCTGTCTAATCATTTCCCCATCTCCCTATAGATTATTGTCATAAGTACGATACATTCGCAATAAGACAGTTATTATTCCAAATATATTTCTGCCACACTTATCACTAAACATAAATACTACCCTCTCTAGTCTCTGACTACATAGTTTTGAAAAATAGGACAGGTCAAACACAGATCTGTACATTTTTGTAATCGCAAACTAACTGCTGGCAAATCTTGCCAAGCGCCCCAAGGCATCAAAACCTCAGTTACCTTCTCTGCCTTGGCTAGAGCCAGTAGAGCTGCTGGCAACACAGACGCACAACCAACTGGCGTCCCAATGGATTCATTTAACACCGATATCGCTATAAACATAGTACCTCCTCATGATTTTTGACACAGACTCACCGCATCGTTGATATTAGATTTTTCAATTGCAAATACTTACTAAAAAATAAAGCAAAGCAATTTAAGAAATTATTTTTGTTTTGTTGCCATGATTTCAAGGAACAAAATATGAAGCGCTCGGGGGTAAACCTCCGAGTTGATCTTTACACTCAGTTTTTCTACCCCATCAATCCTCTGTGTAGGGCTAATCATATTAATGAATCAACATTAAAAAAATATGACATTTGAAGTCACTTTTTCATAAAAATACACAGTCAAAAAAATAACTATCTCTTTATCCTTCGAACCTATAGAAGCAAAAATCTCGCACTATCCCCTTTCAGCTATTTAAAACCTCCGCCTTAAACGGAAAACTGGATTGCAGGCGAAATTAATCACTAACTCCTGCAGTCATGGCTCGTAAGGCTGGATTTGATGCCGCAAAAATAAAGAAGGCCAAACAGGCACGCGGGTTTTATTAGAAATGTTACGAATGTTACATAGGAAAGGGAATATTCAATTATATTTCTGGTTGACCCAGATCATCCAATCTTACGAAAGTAAGATTAACTTTGCCCAGTGTGTTAGTCTCAAAATCTAGGGTCAAATCTAAATTTTATGCAGAAAACACTACGCTTTACGAAAATGCACGGCATCGGTAATGATTATGTGTGTCTGGATCTTTTGCGAGAGACAATTGAAGAAGATTTTTCTAGGATTGCAAAAAAGACTTCAAGGAGAAGATTTGGTATTGGTGGCGACGGGCTGATCGTCATCCAGCCATGGACGGATGGTGATGCCGAGATGGTGATGTACAATCCAGATGGTTCGATCGCCGAAATGTGCGGCAACGGATTGCGTTGCACGGCTAAATATGTCCATGATCATTGTCAAAAGGGGAAAAAGGTTTTAAAAATTTTGACGGGGGCAGGGGCGAAGATTGTCAAAATTCAAACAGGAAAAGATGGCAATGCTGAAAAAATTACTGCCGATTTGGGTGAGCCTATTTTTGAGGGGCGGAGTATTCCCATCACTTTTGACAAAGCCAAAATCTTGAATGAAAAAATTAAAATTGGAGAACGAGAGTTTAGTTTTTCTGCTGTCTCAATGGGTAATCCGCATTGTGTGATTTTCGTCGATGACGTAAATGATTTCCCAGTTAAAGAAGTCGGCTCGCAAATCGAAATTCATAATTTTTTTCCTAAACGAGTAAATGTTGAGTTTGTACAGATACTAAATCGACAAGAACTAATCCAGCGAACGTGGGAACGTGGTGCTGGCGAGACTTTGGCTTGCGGCACAGGTGGTGCAGCGGTGGCAGTCTTGAGTCACCTGCTTGGCTATACGGATGCTCAAGTTACGATTCATTTCAAAGGAGGAGATCTACAGTACGAGTATCGCGAAGGTGGGTCTGTGCAGATGATGGGCGAAGCGGTAGAGGTTTTTCAGGGAGAGTTTCCTGTTAATTTAAATTAATACTTATGATTAAAAAAATCGATAAACATATCGAAGTCGTAATAACTTATATCGCTGACTTAGATATTATGAGTCTAAAAACCTGTAAAGCGATTTGCAGCATTTTACAAAATAATTATGCAAAAGTTGGCTTCACGATTATTAAAACTAAGTCTGATCTGGAAGAACTTGTTCAAAAAAAACCCGATTTGGTATTTTCAGGAATAAAGTATGTTGGGTTTGAAGCAGGGGCGATAACCAAAGGCTCTCCTGATAAGATTTGGCTATCTGATTATCTAGATCGAGCGGGTATTAATTACACTGGTTCCACTAAAAGTGCTGTTGAGTTGGAATTCAACAAAGGTGCAGCTAAGAAAAAGATGGAACATTGCGATGTGCCTACAGCTCCTTTTTTTGTTGCGCAGCCTAACCAGTTTCAAAACAAACAAGAATTACCTCTTGAATTTCCGTTGTTTGTAAAACCTCTCTATCAAGGCGGAGGAAGTGGTATCGGGCAAGACTCGGTTGTAACTAATTTCGACGATTTTCAAAAAAAAGTTCAGACAATTCATGGTGAATACCAGCAACCGTCTTTGGCGGAGAAATATTTAACCGGAAGAGAGTTCACGGTAGCGATACTTGATGCGGGCTCTCTCGGCGAATCGGTAGCAATGCCGGTCGAGCTAATTGCACAAGCAAATGAAAAGGGAGACAGGATACTAGGCTTCAAGGGAAAAGGGGCAGATCAAGAAGAGGTAATCGCAATAACAGACCAGAAGGTGCGTGAAGGTGTTGTAGCTTTAGCCAAACAAGCTTTTAAGGTATTGGGAGCTAGAGATTTTGGCAGGATTGATATTAGGATGGACGAGCATGGTACGCCTTACTTTCTCGAAGCAAACTTAATGCCAGGACTTGGCTCGGGTTACTTTTTCAGAGCATGCAAAGTGAATAGGGAGATGACTTACGAAGATATGGTTTTGAAGATTGCAGAGATTGGGTTGATTAGAAAACAACAATCCCGAGAGAATATAAAAACTGCAACTAATAATTTGAAATTGTTGAGGTGCAGCCCCTCGATGGCGTAATCTTTACAAATCTATTTGAGGCTTCCGATCGCCTCACCACGATACACGTTGTATTTTTCAATGTAGCCAAAACTCACCACCAACCTAGGGCAAGTGGGAATAAGATCGCTGCCCGTAATGGCTGAACAGCTCGGTCTGACACTGACCCGCTCGGGAGAACCACGAGGGTATTTTTAGCACCACCAAGGCACGTGGGTCTTGTTAGAAATGTTACGAATGTTACAGTGCGGGAAGGAGATAGGTGAGGCACAAGCGTTATTTTAGTTATTTGCTATGCATGCTAAAGTTCCACTAGTATGAAAATTATTACATTTAACAAAAACTTTCAGCAAGAAATTGTAGATGTTCTGCATGATGTTTTGAATACCGAATGGGGATCGTATATAGATAAAAAAAAAGACCCTGATCTGTTTAACATAAAGGGATATTACTTAAACAGTGGCGGTAACTTTTGGATAGGTTTAGGCGAAGACAATAGCATTGTTGGAACAATTGCAATTAAAATGTTTGATCTTAATAGTAAAAAAATTGGTTATTTAAAAAGATTTTATCTCAAAAAAAATTATCGCGGAAGCGGATTAGGAAAAAAATTGATAGAAACAGTTATTAAATTTTGCAAAAAGAAGGGTATAGGCGAAATTGTTTTAGGGACTAATCCAGAAAGCAAGAGAGCAATTCGGTTTTTTAAAAAAGCAGGTTTTTATAATTTTGAAATGTATAACAGTTTACCAACATTCGGAGATAAAATTTTTATGAAAAAAATATTTAAAAAAAAGGCCGGAGCTCACAAAGAGACTCCGGCCAAATTACCTATGTGACACTACGTTTACAGGAAACCTCATGTCAACCACTTGGTAAGTTAGATGAGTTTCGCTCGCTTCTTCTAAAGAAAAAAGAGCGAAACTACGTACTTCTACTGAAGAATTGGAGGAGGGAATTTTCGCATAAGATCGGTAACTTCTGAGCGAATACCTGCGAGAATTACATCATCCTTGGTGTTGACAGCAACCTTGGCAAGCCAAGAAGCCACCAGCTCCATTCTTACCATACTCATTCGTAGCACAGGTTAATACCGCACAGACCCCATTTGTTCCAGTAAAACCAGCATCACATGATGCCAGTT
>VAPK010477691.1_pt1 | contig 12116 bp, 9 predicted proteins | sample 3395031 | NCBI WGS metagenome assembly VAPK01 (sample SAMN08290443, study PRJNA428436) | hydrothermal vent metagenome | isolation source: Deep-sea hydrothermal vent chimney 1 | place: Pacific Ocean: Juan De Fuca Ridge | reverse complement strand
TAGTCAAACCGTTGACCACTTGCTGTATAAAGATTTGCATTTTACTTTTCCCTATAAACCAGCACTAATTTACCCTCTTTGTTTCTCCTGAAAGCCATGAACAGGTTGCTAAGCCTCTCGCCCTTGCTGTTGAACGTGATCGGCCCCGTGATGCCCGGGAAATCTTTCAGATGATGAAGGAAATCTGCTACCTTCTTTGTATTGAATGTCTTTGTTTTCTCTATTCCATACACAATAGCTCTGAAACCATCGGCATTTGTGAGTGTCCAGATGCTCGGAGGTAGCATGTGGTATTTTGCCTTGTAGGCTTTTAGGAATTTCTTTGCCTCGGGATATGGGAGTTGCTGAGGTGTAGGTACATAGATTGCGTATGTACCCGCGGCAGCTTTACCGGCTAACTTGTTGAAGTCTGGGTTAACCGTTGAATCGCCTCCTACGAAGTCAGCTTTCATCCCTAGTTGGACCTCTTGTGCTCTCATAAGACCTGCATCCGTGTAGTAACCTGTAAATACTATCACATCTGCATGGAGTGATTTAACTTTGGTAAGCCTGGGTGTAAAGAATTGGGAACCGGAGCGTATCTTACCCCTGAAGATGATATTTCCACCGAGCTTTTTGATGTATTGTGCGTACTGGTTAGCAAGGCCGGTGGAATACACGGAATAGTCCGAAATCAAGGCTATTCTCTTGTACTTTTTAACCTTAACTAAGAATTTTGCTGCAAACTTCGCCTCTGCTGAGTTGGGGAATGAATTTCTGAAGAATGTCCAGTAACCGGGTTTTGTCAGAGCATTGGAGGTTCCGTCGCTTGTTTGAAGTATGCCTGCCCTGTAATATATGGGCTCTGCTACCTGTGTACAGGTTGATGTGTATGAACCAATAACCGCTATCACTCCTGCGTTCACAAGGTTCCTCGCGCAGATGGCAGCTTGCTGGGCTGTGCCCTGATCGTCGCACACTATGACTTTGATTTTCTTACCCAACAGACCACCCTTAGCGTTTTGTTCTTCGGCTAGGAGTTTAACTGCGTTGGCTATTCCCTGTCCTTCATTTGCGAATTGTCCTGTTATTGGGGCTTGGACACCAAATTTCACGATACCACCTGCAAATACGGTTGAGGCGATAAACAGAATGCTTGCCAACGCTGCTACGAACGATAAAAATCTTCTACCCATGAAACACCTCCCTTCTTCAAGATTGCTAAATTTTAATTTACCACATTTTATCCTTAAGTCAACATTATTTTTTCATTATATTGAAATCTTTATTGTTAACCCTTAGTTAGTTGTGTACAGTTTAGTTTCACAAATCGCTGTAAAAAAGAGTGATGTTAGCGTGTATAATTTTTGTATTTGATTTTCATATATGAAAAAATTTTATCGGATGCCGCTAGGTTATAGTTGTTTGTTGAATATATTTTGGCTTGAAAGAGTCTCTGTTTTTCAATATACTTCCTCGTGCATTTGGGCGGTTAGCTCAGATGGGAGAGCGCTACCTTCGCACGGTAGAGGTCGGGGGTTCGACTCCCCTACCGTCCATTGGGGGTTTCTGTGGATAGGATTGTTAGAATGGTCATATCTTCAAGGATATACAGCTTAGCTCGTGAAACCCCTGTAACGCCTGCTTCAAATCTATCAAAGCGTTTTAATAACACAGTTCTTCTGAAAAGGGAGGATTTGCAGAGCGTTTTCTCTTTTAAGATAAGAGGGGCTTACAATAAAATACTGAGTTTGTCTGAGTCCGAAAGATTAAGAGGTGTTATATGCTCTTCGGCTGGTAATCATGCACAGGGGGTTGCCCTTTCTGCAAGGAAGCTTGGTATAAGAGCTGTTATAGTGATGCCCAAAACTACTCCCATTATAAAAGTTGAGGCTGTTAAAGGATATGGGGCTGAGGTGATCCTTAGTGGGGATAGCTACACGGAGGCTCATTATTATTGCATGAAGCTGGTAAAGGAAAGCGGTATGATTTATATTCCGCCGTTTGATGATGAGCTGGTGATAGCGGGGAATGGTACCATAGCCAATGAATTGATTAGGCAGATTGATAGGGATATAGACTTCGTCTTTGTACCTATCGGCGGCGGTGGGTTAATTGCTGGTATTGCTTCATTTATTAAAATGGTGGATCCTAAGGTGAAGATTATAGGTGTTCAACCAAAGGATAGTCACGCTATGTACCTGTCATTTAGGGAAGGCAGAAGGATAACCTTGGATGATGTGGGTATATTTGCTGACGGTGTTGCAGTCAAAAGTGTTGGGGAGATTACGTTTGAAATGGTAAGAAAATATGTTGATGATATAATACTTGTTTCTGTGGATGAAATATGCTCGGCCATAAAGGATGTCTATTATGACACGAGGAATATTGTTGAACCTGCTGGTGCTTTAGGGGTGGCTGGTTTTAAAAAATACGTAGAGTTACACGGTATGTGGGGGAAGACAGTTGTGGCTATAAACTCTGGTGCTAATATGAACTTTGATAGATTATCGTTTGTTGCCGATAGGGCTCTGATAGGTGAGAAGCAAGAGGCTTTGTATGTGGTGGAACTTCCTGAAAGGCCGGGGGCTCTTAAGGATTTCTGTAGGCGTGTAGTGGGCGACAGAAATGTTTCAGAGTTTGATTATAGATTGACCAATAGGGAGAAAGCATATGTATTGCTTGGGCTTAATATAGACTATAAGAGTGAGAATAACGCGTTTCTTGAGAAGGCTAGGAGAGCGGGTTTTAAAATGAGCGATGTAACAGAGAATGAAATTGCAAAGAGTCATATAAGATACATGGTGGGAGGGAAAGCTCATATAGCTGAGAATGAGGTTCTTTATCATTTTTCTTTTCCAGAGAGGGCAGGGGCTCTTTTGAGATTTCTTGAGAACATGAAGGATAACTGGAATATATCCCTGTTCCACTATAAACGCCATGGTGGGGAGTTCGGTAGGGTGCTTGTTGGGTTCGAAATACCACCGGGTGAGATGAGTGAATTTAGGGCTTTCCTCGATAGGTTAAACTATTCCTATACAGAGGAAACTGGTAACCCTATCTGTAATGTTTTTCTCTGAGACATGTCACGTTTATATTCATTTACCCTTTTGCTATAGAAGGTGTCCCTATTGCTCTTTTGTTTCTTATGCCAATAGGATAGATTTTCTCGGGAAATATATGAATGCTTTGCTCGAAGAGATGAGGCAAGACGAGTGGTGCAAGGGCAGGAGGGTGAGTACGATTTATGTGGGTGGGGGAACCCCTTCTCTTGTTAAGGTTGATTCTCTTGAGTTCATTTTTGAATCTTTGTACAAAATGTTTGCTGTTGTTGAGGACACTGAAATAACCCTTGAGGTTCATCCTGTTGATGTGAAACGTGATAATGTGCGTCATTGGAGGGAGATGGGTATAAACAGAGTGAGTGTTGGCATTGAATCAATGAGTGATAGGATTTTGAAATCTCTAGGCAGGATTAATACCAGTAAAATTAATGTTATGGCCCTTGATAGGTTGTTTGAGGGTGGTTTTGATAATGTGAGTGTTGATATTATGTATGGTGTTGGCGAGAGCAGGGATGAGATTGATCATACACTGGAGCAAACGTTTATCTTTCCCGTTAAGCATGTGTCATGTTATCTGCTCACTGTAAAGAAAGGTACCGTGCTTGATGAACTTGTGGAGTCAGGCAGGGTTTCACTGCCGGACGATGATATGGTAAGTGACGTTTACTTGTATCTTACTGGTGTTCTGAGAGATATGGGATTTGCTCAGTATGAGATATCAAATTTTTCCTTGCCCAAGTATGAGAGTAGACATAATTCAGCCTACTGGATGGGGTATGAGTATCGTGGATTTGGGGTTTCTGCTTCTTCATTTGTGGGTGGTGTGAGGTTTAAAAACACGGATTCTTTGGATTCTTACTTGTCTTCTTTGGAGCATGACAAAAGTCCAGCTTCGTGTTTTGAGTATTCGTTGAAGGAGTACAGAATGAGGGAGATATTTGTGCTTATGCTTAGGACCACACAGGGTGTCGATGTGGAGTCCTTTGGTGAGAGATTTGGCATAAACATTGAAGATTACTATGGAGATAAGCTTGAGAAAATGGTAAGATTGGGATTTATAAAGAAAGAGGAGGGAAGGATAAAGCTTACCTCCCCTCAGGCTATGTTTGTTTCAAACTGGATATTCAGTGAGTTTATTTAGTTTCTTTTTCTTTATGTATGGCACTAACTAATCTCCTCGTAATCTCTGTATCTGATGAGTTTGTAGAGTTCTTGTCGCGTTTGCATTTCTTCAAGGAGTTCCTTTTGGGTTCCTTGCTTTTTTAGAAGGGTGAATGCTTTCTCGATAGATTTGTTGGCTATTCTGAGTGCTGTTACAGGGTATATTACGAGTTTGTACCCCATCTCCCTAAACTTCTCTATCTTTATATAAGGTGTTTTGCCGAATTCTGTCATGTTGGCAAGAAGCGGCTTTCTTATTTCCCTTGAGAATTCAATGAATTCGGCTTCTGTCCTCAAGGCCTCTGGAAATATTACATCTGCCCCAGCTTCGGAATAGGCTTTTGCTCTATCTATGGCTCGGGATAGACCTTCAACAGAATTTGCATCCGTTCTTGCTATTATAAGTATGTTTTTGGAAACCTTTTTTGCTGCTTTTATTTTTTCTACCATATGATCTGTTTCTATCAGTTCTTTTCCTTCCAAGTGTCCGCATCTTTTTGGTAATTTTTGGTCCTCTATTTGGATGGCCGCTGCGTTTGATTCTTCCATCTCCTTTGTGGTTTTTATTACGTTTAAAACCTCTCCGAAGCCTGTATCCACGTCGGCTATAATGGGCAAACCCGATGCTCTGTATATGTATCTTGTGAACGTTGACACCTCTTCAAGCCCTATGAGACTTAAATCCGGCATACCAAGGCTCGCTGTGAGGGCAGCCCCGGATAGATATACACACTCAAATCCCGTTTTTCTTGCTAGGAGGGCTGTTATGGGGTTGTAGACGCCTGGGACAGGTACTATATCCCTTTCTTCTATTAGCTTTTTTAACATGATTCCTGGGGATGTCTCTCTCTGTTCAACAAGCCATGTCATTTTTTTACACCACAAACATGTTTGAAAGTTTGGATATGTCTTTGCATTTGTCTAATTCCATTACCGCATTTACTATTCTATCCGCCTCACTGTATGTAATTATTCCATCTGTGTTATCCATGAATTTCTTTATGAGCTCTTGGTCATCCATCCTGTTTTTGGCATGTCCTTTTGGATAGAGTACATATTCAGATCTTGTTTCCCCTTTTCTTGTGGATATGGTTACCCTTGTTGGTATTCCTTCTGGATAGAGGTTTGATAGTTCATTTTTGACTTCCACACGGACTTTGCTGTTGAGTATTTCTAATATTTCTCTCCGTTGAATATTTTCAGGCTTAAACGATTCCTTGGAAATGTTGCCGTCAACTATGCCGGCAACGGTTATGTACTGTAGACTATGATCGGCTGTTTCTTTTGTTTTTGGGTTCCATTTTTCAGGATCTTTTACGATGATTTCATAAGCTGCTTGGAATGTTTCTATGATTACATCTCCTACCTCGTCAGGTGACTTTACGTAGGTATGGAGCTTTTTTGCTATGTCAACAGCGCTTTGTGCATGGTACTCGACGGGATAGCGTTTTATGTGGGTGTCCATGATTCTCCGCGGGTTTGCACCGTTTTTTATGGATCTTAGTGCGTTCTCGTCAAAGGGTTTTCCGTCTAGGAGCTGTTTGAAAAACCCCATATCCCCGGAGAAAGGTTTGTATGGTCCTGTTATACCTTGGGAGGCCAGCAGTGTAGAGAATATGGCGTTTCTCACTGAGTTTGCTGCGGCTGCCCCTTTCCATGCCGATAGCTCGCCTGATCTGGTTTGCCTCATTGAGGCGTGAGGTATGATGGATATGGAGATGGCGTGCTGAGTGGTTTCTGGTGATAGATCCAGTAGCTTTGAAACACCACATGCCTCACCTATAGCTATGTAGTTTACGTGATCCCATCCGTGGGCTCTGAGGGATGCAGCGTCACACAGGCTCACTCCTATTTCGTATGCTATAGCTATGGATAGTATGAGTTTTTCTCCACTGATGTGTTTCCATTCTGCGAGTGCCCATAGACCTGGTATCATGTCGCTGGGATGTAGTGGCTCTAGAGATAGATATGTGTCGTTGAAGTCCAAATATCTTACAAGTAAACCGTTAACAAATGCTGCTGCTTCCGGTGTTGTTTTGAAGTTTGTTCCGAAAATATGGGCACCGTCTTTGAGGGGAAACATATAGCTGTATCGTCTTGCCATCTTCGGTGGTGGCTCATGGAAGGCGGCATACATAACACCCACGGAATCAAGGATTCTCCTTTTGACCTCATGAGAGACGTGCCTGTCCACATGATTAGTGTTGTATGTGTAATCTGCAAACATTCTTGAGAAGTTATCCATGCTCCACCTCACTCGTAGAACGTGGTGAATTCCTCTACGGGTATCCTGCTGAGTCTGAGTTTATTTATGTGAGCTTCTGGATCAGGGTAGCCCATTGCCATTGCAAACACGATTATCTTGTTTTCTGGAATGTTTAACGTTTTTCTTATGACATCTGCGTAGGCTGTTATAGATGTTTGGGCGCATGTTCCGAGGCCATATTCAACAGCCAGCAGCATTATTGTCTGGGCGAATATACCTAGATCTATGAAGGATTCTTCCCCAAGATTCTTTTCCCTTATGAATATTAGCTCTACAGGAGCTCTAAAGAACCGGAAATTCTCTTTAATGTGTTCATCTAGGGCTTCTTTATCTTTTTTGGGATCTATTCCCTTATGATCGAAGACGGCGACGTTACATGCCTTTCTTCTGTCCTTTATAAAGGAGGGTGCTTCTTTATTACCGTATGTGAAATCGTATTTTCTTTCAGCCTTTGATTCGTAAGCTTCTATAAGTTTTTTGGAGAGCGTTTCTTTTGTTTTTCCCATGAGAACAAGCACTTCCCATGGTTGTGTGTTATGTCCGGATGGTGCGAACCTTGCAGTGTCGAGTATTTCATATACTAAATCTCTGTGCACAGGTTTGTTCAGATAGGCTCTTACAGAAAATCTCTTTCTTATGGTTTCCCTTACAGTCATTTTTACCTCCTATTGGTTTTCTTCGATGAATTGTTTGTACAGTTTAACTTCGTATCGTGAGCCTATGATCAATGGTACTCTGTCGTGTAGTGTTTCTGGTTGTATGTCCAGTATATTGAAATAACCGTCTGTTGCGGCTCCACCAGCCTGTTCAACCAGGAATGCCAATGGGTTACCTTCATACAGCAGTCTTAATTTCCCTCTTTTGTGTTTTGAGTCTGCTGGGTATAGAAAAACTCCACCCTTCAGCAGATTTCTGTGGAAATCTGCCACAAGTGAGCCTATGTACCTTGATGTGTACTGTCTGTCGGGATGATTTTTCAGAAAGGTTACGTATTTTTGGGTAGCCTTGTCCCACTTGTCAAAATTTGCTTCGTTTACACTGTATATTGATCCGTGTTCTGGTATTTTTATATTGGGATGAGATAATAGGAATTCTCCAACGCTTGGATCAAGTGTAAATCCATTGACACCTGTCCCCGTTGTGTAAACAAACATGGTACTGGATCCATATACAACGTATCCGGCACCAACGAGTTCTCTTCCTTTTCTTAACAGGCTTTTATATGGGTCGTTGACGCGCTCGTCCTCCAGCTTTTTGTATATGCCAAATATTGTGCCTATGCTTACATTTACATCTATGTTGCTGGAGCCATCCAGCGGATCAAACACTATAGCATACTTACCGCGAGGGTATTCTTTGGGTATTTCAATGGGTTCTTCGTCTTCCTCGGATGCCATGGCGCATATTTTCCCTATGTGATCCAGGGCTTTTATCATCTCTCTATCTGCGAATACGTCCAATTTTTGCTGGGTTTCTCCGTGGATATTTTGGGTTGAAAGTTTGCCCAGTATGTTCACCAGTCCTGCCTTGTTTACCTCTCTTGAGATTATCTTGGCTGCAAAAGCGATTTGTTCCAGTATCATTGTGAAGTCGCCTGTAGCATGTTCGTACTTCCTCTCTTCCTCCAGCATAAACCTGCTCAGATTTACAAGTTTTTGACTCATCTTATATACCTCCTGTTTTCTTTATATTTCACATGATAAACTTATCAATTATTTTGTGGTATTTCCAGAGAAAGACGATGTAGGCCTTGCTTTTAGTGAGAAGGCGCTAAAAAGAGGAGAAATAGAAGGCAGACAAGAAGAGGACAAAGAAGAGGCGAGTGCAGGTCAGACCTGCATCATGTTAGAAAGTGGATGGAGCAAGGCCCTACATCTCATTGAGAACATGCGAAAGTTTAATAAATTAAACAGAAAAGTCAAGTAAAAATTGTAACTACATGAAAATAACAAATTAATTTTTGGTTCATTGAAATTGATAAAAAGTTATCCTGGATTTGTGATTCACTTTACTTGGTTTTTTGTATACTTTTATATGCTTTATGTATTTTTTCAGGTACTTGAAAAGCGCGTAAAATTTGTTACCATTTCCCATAGGTTGTGGAGGAGTGGCCGAGTGGTTTAAGGCGGCGGCCTTGAAAGCCGTTGTACCCTTACGGGTACCGTGGGTTCGAATCCTACCTCCTCCGCTGATTGTGGAGAGGTGGCCGAGCTGGCTGAAGGCGCTCGCCTGCTAAGCGAGTGTAGGGTCAAAAACTCTACCGCGGGTTCGAATCCCGCCCTCTCCGTTTTTACGAGAATTACTCCTATATAGGATTGATATTTATGTTCAATGTTCTATAATGGGGAAGCTATATTTTTTCTAAGGGGGTACCATGGAAAAGAAACAATTAAGGAAGGAAGCTCTGGAATACCACAGGTCAGGCAGACCTGGTAAGATTGAGGTGAGGGTTACAAAACCCTTCAGCACTCAAAAGGATCTATCCCTTGCTTACACCCCTGGGGTGGCTGAGGTTTCTTTGGAGGTTCATAAGGATCCTCACTTGGCTTATAGATATACGGCCAAGGGTAACCTTGTAGCGGTCATATCGAATGGCACGGCAGTTTTGGGACTTGGTAATATAGGTGCTTTGGCGAGTAAACCTGTGATGGAGGGAAAGGGCAATCTGTTTAAGAAATTTGCCGATATAGATGTATTTGATATAGAGGTAGATGAAACAGATCCAGATAAGATAATAGATATAGTTGCTGCCCTTGAACCTACCTTTGGCGGTGTTAATCTCGAGGATATTAAGGCTCCAGAATGCTTCTATATTGAGGAGAAGTTGAGAGAGAGGATGTCTATCCCTGTGTTTCATGATGATCAGCATGGGACAGCTATAGTCTCCGGGGCTGCACTCATAAATGCTATGGAAATAGCAGGCAAGAAGTGGGAGGAAGCTGTTCTTATCGTTAATGGTGCAGGGGCTGCGGGCATAGCGTGTGCCAAATTCTATATGGTTTTGGGTATAAGGAAAGAAAATATTATAATGCTTGACTCTAAGGGTGTCATAAGACAAGATAGGGAGGATTTAAATCCGTACAAGAGATTTTTTGCTACAGATAGGGATGTCTATACCCTTGAGGACGCTATAAAGGGTGCTGACATATTTGTTGGTGTTTCAACCGCTGATGTGTTAACGGCTGATATGGTGAGGAGTATGAATGAGAACCCTATCATATTTGCGCTTGCTAATCCGGATCCAGAAATAAAGTACGAGGTGGCTAAAGAAGCTAACCCCAACGTGATAATGGGTACAGGGAGGAGTGATTATCCAAATCAGATAAATAATGTTCTTGTCTTCCCATTTCTGTTTAGAGGGGCCCTTGATGTTCAAGCGAAGATGATAAATGAAGAGATGAAAATGGCTGCTGCTAGGGCTCTCGCTCAGCTTGCAAAGGAGGAGATACCTGAGAGTGTGTTGAAAGCTTATGGGCTCAAGAAACTTGAATTTGGTCGTGATTACATCATTCCAAAGCCATTTGACCCACGTGCTCTTTTCTACGTTGCGCCCGCTGTGGCTAAGGCTGCCGTGGAGTCGGGTGCAGCGAGGGTTGACAGTATAGATATTGATGCCTATAGAGAGGTACTCCTCACGCGAGTTGATCAAATAAGGTCCGTTACCCGATATATCTATGACAGGGCTAGAGAAAATCCCAAGAGGGTAGTGTTTACAGAGACTACTGATGAAGAGATACTAAGAGCTGTTTCGGATGCTGTTGATGAGGGTATAGTTAAACCTGTGTTTGTTGGCGCAAGGAGTTTTACCAGGGATGATGTGGCTAAAAAAATAAGAGATATTGGATTGAAGGAATCTCTCCTTGAGAAAATTGAGTTTATTGATCCGCTTTACTATGAGAAATCCAAAGAGTATGCCCGCGTGTTGTTTGAGGAGAATGGTAGAAAGGGGATCACTATGCAGGAGGCTTGCTATCTGATAAGGCACAGACCGACTTTCTTTGCATCCATGATGGTAAAACAGGGTGATGCTGATTCCCTGCTTATAGGTACCACGTTTAATTATCCTACAGTTGTGAAGCCATTATTGAGGGTGCTGGATAAGAGAAGGAGGGATTCTGTTGTGGCAGGTATTTATATAATGGTGATAAATAATGAGATATATGTTTTTGCAGATACAACCATGGTCCCAAACCCCACAAGCGAGCAGCTTGCTGAGATAGCCCATGAAGCGGCTGTATTTTACAAGGATGTGGCGGGTAAGGAACCTGTTGTCGCCATGCTTTCCTTTTCTAACTTTGGCTCAAATACACAGGAAGAAGCAAGGAAAGTTAGAGAGGCTGTGAAAATAGTAAGGGAGAAATACCCTGATTTGCTTGTTGATGGTGAGATGCAGGCTAACATCGCGGCTGATAGGGAATTGAGAGATGCGTTCTATCCATTTAACAGACTCAAGGAGAGAGATGTGAACGTTATGGTATTCCCAGATCTGAATTCGGCTAATATAGCGTATAAGTTGCTCTACAAAATGGGTGGTGCTTATCCTATAGGGCCTATTATTGTGGGTATGAAGCAGTCTGCTCACGCCCTTGAGATGGGCTCTACGGCGAGAATGATACTGGACATGATAGCTGTAGCTGTTGTGGATGCTCAAAGGAAACAAACTCCAGGGGTATGATTATGGGTATGACTATATCTCAGAAAATACTGGCGTTGAAATCGGGAAAGGACGAAGTAAAGCCTGGTGAGATTGTTCTTACAGATGTGGACTTGGCTTTTGCCAACGATATCACGGCTCCTATAGTGATAGATTTTGTGAATTCCCTCGGTGTAAAGGTATTTGATAGGAAGAAGGTGGCTCTTATACCGGATCATTTTACTCCTAACAAAGATATTAGTTCTGCTAACCAGTGCAGGATAGTGCGTGAATTCGCAAGAAGATGGAAGCTTCCGAACTACTGGGAGGCGGGGGAGGTGGGTATTGAACATGCCATGCTTCCTGAGAAGGGTTTTATAAAGCCGGGTATGCTGGTCGTTGGTGCTGATTCCCATACCTGTACCCATGGAGCGTTGGGGGCATTTGCTACAGGTATGGGTAGCAGTGATGTTGGGTTTGCTTTCGCCACAGGAAAGGCCTGGTTTAAGGTGCCACACTCCATGAAGTTTATATATTCAGGCGAGAGGAACAGGTGGGTTGGTGGTAAGGATCTTATTCTTCACACTATAGGTAGAATAGGTGTTTCTGGGGCTCTTTATAAGTCCATGGAGTTTACGGGGGATGTAATTGAGTCTTTGCCTGTTGATGATAGACTTACTATGTGCAACATGGCTATAGAGGCTGGGGCTAAAAACGGGATAGTACCCCCGGATAAGTTGACCTTTGAGTATCTAAGAACGCATGGGGTTGACACTTGGGAACCTGTTTACGGCGATGAGGATGCTGAATATAGTGATGTGGTTAGGATAGATGTGGGCAATATAGAGCCGCAGGTGGCCTTTCCTCATTTGCCTGAGAACGTGGTTGGGGTGAGTGAGATTAAAAAGGATATAAAGATAGACCAGGCTTTTATAGGTTCGTGCACTAATGGTAGACTTAGTGACCTTGAGATGGCTGCTGAGGTGCTCAGCGGTAACAAGGTGGCTAAGTA
>VAPK010500249.1_pt1 | contig 12119 bp, 9 predicted proteins | sample 3395031 | NCBI WGS metagenome assembly VAPK01 (sample SAMN08290443, study PRJNA428436) | hydrothermal vent metagenome | isolation source: Deep-sea hydrothermal vent chimney 1 | place: Pacific Ocean: Juan De Fuca Ridge | reverse complement strand
TGCTTTTACAATTTCGGTGCGACCACAATTTGGGCCGCTGGCTTTTTGATAATATGTCATGCCTGTAATTATACGCCAATTCACAGGTTTGACCCACTACCGCTTGAAAGCATGCATGACATTGTCATTGGATTACTCATAAATAAAGTTGAATTCAAGGTCGATATTCATGCTAAATCACAAGTTTGACCCACTACCATTTTTTTAATGCAACCCGTTTTTTCCTTTTTGGATGGAGTGCATGAATCGGGTGAGCATAATAGTATCAATCAGTGGGTTCGCTTTGCTTAACTCACGTTACGAGATTCAACCCAAGATAACAACGTAGCGTGGATTAAGCGCAGCGAATCCACACGACGTTGCTAGGCGATACCCTAACTTACAACCCCTCTTTATGAAAATCAAATTGGCCATCTAGCACATCCACTTCAATCACATCGCCAGGTGCAAACGCGCCGGAGAGTATCTTTTGCGCGAGGGGATTTTCCAGTGAATGTTGGATGGCACGCTTTAATGGACGAGCACCGTATACTGGATCATAACCCACTTCACTGAGCTGATCGAGAGCGGCTTTGGTTAATTTGATATCCATATCTCGATCTTGCAAACGTTTTTGTAAATAACCAATCTGAATGCTGGCAATGGCATGAATCTGATCTTTCCCCAAGGGATGAAAAACAACACTTTCATCGACCCGATTGATAAATTCTGGTCGAAAATGCTGACCAACAATTTCCATGACGGCTGACTTCATGGTTTTATACTGTTCCTCGCCGGCCAAATCTTGTATGATCTGCGAGCCTAGGTTGGAGGTCATCACGATCACCGTGTTACGAAAATCCACGGTACGACCATGACCATCGGTTAAGCGCCCATCATCCAATACTTGTAACAAGATATTAAACACATCGGGATGCGCTTTTTCTACTTCATCCATTAAAATCACTGAATACGGTTTACGCCGCACCGCTTCTGTTAAATACCCACCTTCTTCATAACCCACATACCCCGGTGGCGCACCGATTAAACGAGCCACGGAATGTTTTTCCATGAACTCTGACATATCGATACGTACCATGGCCTCTTCGGTATCAAAGAGAAACTGAGCAAGGGCTTTGGTCAGTTCGGTTTTACCCACTCCCGTAGGACCCAGAAATAAAAACGAACCAATAGGACGATTGGGATCCGATAAACCGGCACGTGAACGCCGTATGGCATTAGAGACGGCCATCACCGCTTCGTTTTGACCAATCACCCGCTGGCATATCATTTCATCCATTTTTAATAATTTGTCACGTTCACCTTCCAGCATCTTTGCCACGGGAATGCCGGTCCATTTGGAAACCACTTCAGCAATTTCTTCTTCAGACACATGATTACGTAGCAATTGCATATCGGCAGTTTCTGCTTTGGCGGCATGAGTCAATTGTTTCTCCAGCTCGGGAATTCGACCATATTGGAGTTCAGACATACGGGCTAGATTGCCTGCCCGCCGTGCAGTTTCCAGTTCTTGGCGCACTCGGTCGAGTTCTTCTTTCACTGTCTGAGTGCCTTGCAGTGACGCTTTTTCTGATTTCCAGATTTCATCTAGATCGAAAAATTCTCGTTCTAATGTCTTAATTTCATTTTCTAAATTATCTAATCGTTTCTTTGATGCCTCGTCCTTTTCTTTTTTTAAGGCTTCTTTTTCGATTTTCAGTTGAATAAGACGCCGTTCAAGCTTATCCATTTCTTCTGGTTTTGAATCAATTTCCATGCGGATACGACTACCCGCCTCATCAATGAGATCGATGGCCTTATCCGGTAAGTTACGATCCGTAATATACCGATGTGACAAAGTCGCTGCGGCGACGATGGCCGGATCAGTAATTTCTACACCATGATGCACTTCGTATTTCTCTTTTAATCCTCGTAAGATGGCAATGGTGTCCTCCACCGAGGGTTCATCCACTAACACTTTTTGAAAGCGACGCTCCAACGCGGCATCTTTTTCCACATACTGACGGTATTCATCCAAGGTGGTGGCGCCGACACAATGCAACTCGCCACGCGCCAGGGCTGGTTTGAGCATATTACCCGCATCCATGGCACCTTCCGCTTTACCCGCCCCCACCATGGTATGCAGTTCATCAATGAATAAAATGACCTGACCTTCTTGTTTGGCCAAATCATTTAACACCGCTTTGAGCCGTTCTTCAAATTCACCACGAAATTTGGCACCGGCAATCAGTGCTCCCATATCCAGGGCTAAGACTCTTTTCCCTTTGACTCCTTCCGGTACTTCACCATTGATAATACGCTGAGCAAGTCCTTCCACAATCGCGGTTTTCCCCACGCCTGGCTCGCCAATGAGTACTGGGTTATTTTTTGTACGTCGTTGCAGGACTTGAATGGTGCGTCTGATTTCATCATCGCGACCAATCACCGGATCTAACTTACCTTGCTCTGCTCGCTCGGTTAAATCGATGGTATATTTTTCTAAGGCGCGGCGCTGCTCCTCCGCATCGGGATCTTCAACTTTCTGACCACCTCGCAAACTTTCAATCGCTTTTGCAATGGCACCTTTACTTGCCCCCGCTTTGCGCATTAAATCACCCAACACGCCGCTATCTTCCAGGGCAGCTAAGACAAACAATTCGCTGGAAATATAACTGTCATTTCGTTGTTGGCTTAATTTATCCGTCACATTGAGTAAACGCCCCAAATCATTGGAAATATGCACGTCGCCAGCGACCCCCTGAACTTTAGGCAGACGATCAATGGCTTCCTCTAAGCTTGAGCGAAGTTGTAAAATATTAACCCCCGCCTGCGTTAGTAGATGAGGTATACTGCTACCCGCCTGGTGCAATAATGCACTCATCAAATGAATCGGTTCAATAAACTGATGATCCCTGCCCACCGCAAGACTTTGCGCATCAGCAATGGCTAATTGAAACTTACTGGTTAATTTATCCATCCGCATCTGATTAATCCCCTTGAGTCAAAAAATTCAATGCTTGAAAATAAAATGGGGGGATCAAGCGAGTTATTCAATAGTCCGCTCCCTAAAACATCCCTTCCACTCTTATATATTGATTTTAAACCATAAAATAAACATATTAAAATGGCGCATCTATCACCAACTGCAAATTCAATGCACCGTTCAGCGATATATCCCTCATCGGGTCGTTAAATTTTTATCCGCGTAGCCGATACAACGCATAAGTCACTTATTTAAAACGGCTAAAGCTTATTTATCAAGACTTTAATTGTTTTAAACAGGATTAATGCTGAGGCTTGTCAATAGTGAGTTATTATTTTTCATCAAGGTTGTCTTATCCTAAACAACACGCTGAAATTTCATACTCACCTCAGGCCAACATCATTCCGTTAGGATCGTGCGCGATCCTTAAAGATAAACATAACTGAATTTAAGGAGAACGCAGGTATGCGCCTTCTAATCGTAGAAGATGACACCTTATTAGGTGATGGTATTCGAGCAGGACTCACTCAGGAAGGTTATGCCGTTGACTGGGTAGAAGATGGCAGTCAGGCGGAACTCGCATTACTCACCAATGAATATGAACTGATGGTATTAGATCTCGGATTACCGAAAGTTTCTGGCCTACAAGTACTCAAACAAGTACGTACCAAGGGTGATGACTTACCAGTCATTATATTAACCGCACAAGATACCGTTGAAGACCGCGTCAAAGGCCTCGATACCGGTGCAGATGATTACATCACTAAGCCATTTAAACTCGATGAACTTAGCGCCCGTATTCGTGCCTTGCTGCGACGCCGAGGTGGCCGCACCACACCACTGATTACCCATAAAAACCTGGTGGTCGACCCAGCATCACATAGCGTCACCCAGGATGACAATAAAGTGGATATTTCTCCGCGAGAATTTACCATTTTACAGTTGTTATTGGACAACCGAAATAAAGTCATGTCACGCAGTCGTTTGGAAGAAGGTTTATACGCGTGGAATGATGAGGTTGAGAGTAACACGGTGGAAGTGCATATCCACCATATACGTAAAAAACTGGGCGCTGAATTGATTCGCACAATTCGTGGTGTCGGTTACATCATTGATAAGCCGAAAATTATCAAACCCGCCGCCTAATACGGAAAAATTAACAACATTCTTATGGATTAGGGTCATGCGACAAGGAATGGCTCTAATCACATCATCCATACAACCCATTCCTAACCCTCATGAAACAGAGCCAGCGACTATTATCTACACACGGTTGGGCTTCAAGTATGTGCTTCGATATTTAAGTCTATCGTGTAAAAATAAGGAAATTTATGACACCCTCGATTCGTCGCCAATTATTGTTTATCTTACTCCCCTTTGCTATCCTGATCTGGTTAGTTTCTGGACTTTTTAGTTATTTTGATCTCCGCAACGAAATCGAACAACTTGCCGACGCCAAGCTCGTTCAATCCGGTGAAATCCTATTAGCACAAAGCCTGGCGAGCCAACAACAAGCCACCCCCACTCAGTCACCTCATCTCACCACCACCATTGCTGAAAAATTCTGGCAACACAATCCAAAATATAACAGCCCGCTGGCCTTTCAAATATGGTTCAAGAATGATTTCCTGTTATTTCGATCGGAAAATTCCCCTCTCTCGCAAATGACCACCCAGCACCAAGGATTGAGTGATGTTTTACTCTCCGATACGCATTGGCGGATTTTTGCAACACAAAGTCATAATGGACTTATCACCATACAAATCGGAGAAAATGCAACACGGCGTGGGCAACTAGGCCACTCAATTATCATGCGCATTATGATGCCATTCATCTTCAGCTTACCGCTATTAGCCTGGTTAGCCTGGTTTAGTATCGGAAAAAGTATGACACCGTTAAAAGTCATTGCTAGTGAATTACACCATCGACGCACTAATGATCTTTACCCCGTGAACGACAGCTTAGTCCCCCTAGAAGCCCGCACCATTACCGACTCGATTAATACCTTGTTGTCACGCTTAAAAAGCACCATTGAAAATGAACGCCGCTTCACCGCCGATGCGGCCCATGAATTACGCACCCCATTGGCGGCACTAAAAACCCATGCAGAAGTGGCCTTACAAGCCAGCACCCATGAAGAACGCCAACAAGCCTTACGCCAAACAGTCAGGGGAGTGAATCGTGCCACGCGCCTAGTCGAACAACTGTTAACGCTTGCTCGCCTCGACCCCTCCTCAGGACTCACCAACAAAAAACGCGCCGATTTATTTATTTTAGGCGAAAGTGTACTGAGTGAAGAAGCCCCCGTCGCCTTTGATAAAAATATTGAAATCAGCCTGCATGGTACCCGAGGCAAATTTATTTCAGGCAATATTGATGCGGTTCGGGTATTAATGCGCAACCTGGTGGATAATGCGATTCGCTACACACCTGATAACGGCGAAGTACAAGTGATTGTCTCTCGTCAAGAGGAGCAAATTATCCTCAGTGTGGCAGACAGCGGCCCCGGCATTCCGGTAGAAGATCGGGAAAGAATTTTTAAACGTTTTTTCCGCCGACTTGGCACAAAATCCTCGGGTAGCGGGCTAGGATTATCCATTGTGAGCCGCATTGTCGATATTCATGGACTACATATTGAACTATCGACCGCCGCAATCGGTGGACTGCAAATCGATGTCACGTTTCCGAAAACCGATGAGTAAAACTTATTCAGAGGTGGCTTCTTTCGCGGCCTCTGTTCCCCCCCCTTCGACTGGCTCACCCTCTTTATTCTCTGTTCCAGGTTCGCTCATTGCCGCTTCTTCCAGCGCACTGACAATTGCTTCACTATTTTCACCACTGGCATTTGACAGCGCCGTCAGGCCCGTTTCAGTGGCCAGGCTAATATCGGCGCCTTTGACGATCAATAACTGAACGATCGCTAAATGACTTTGATTCGCCGCCTGCATTAAAGGGGTCATGCCTTGCTCTGTCGTGGCGTCGATATCAGCCCCTCGACCAATTAACAGCGGCGCCATTTTTTCTCGGCCGAAATAGGCAGCATGGTGCAATGCTGTCACGCCATCGGTTGTTTTGGCATTCACATCCACCCCCCGCGATAGCAGTAATGACACCATGTCGACTTGCCCCTGATACACGGCATAAATTAATGCCGTTGCCCCATCTTTGGCTTTGACATTAATATCCGCCCCTAGATTAAATAGCTCTTTAAAAATTGCCAAGCGCCCTTGCATAGCTGCGCTCAACAAAGGAGTACGACCGCCCTTATCGACCACATTCACTTCCGCGCCTTCCGAAAGCAGATATTTGACAATACTGATATTGCCATAGTATACCGCCCCCATCAGCGCGGTTTTACCATAGGCATTGGTGGCATTAACGTCGGCACCCACCATCAATGCCGATTTTAACTGATTTAAACGTCCTTCCCGTGCCGCCGCCAGTAATTCAGTATTGGGCTCACCCGCCTGGACTGAGGAAATGCAACATAGCATTATTAACGGTAAAAACTGCCAAGTTTTTTGCATTATTAAAATCATCTGCTATAAAAACGCTCATCCGCCCACCATTGCAGGACATATTATTAACGTCTATTGCCTATATCACTTGAACTTTCGCAATATTTGTGTCAATTAGAAGCACTCGATGACAGCCAACCCATGTGGATCATTATGCATTTATTAAATATTCAAGAATCCGTTCGAAAAGCACTCACAGAAGATTTAGGGGGGGGCGATATTACCGCTCAACTGCTGCCGGATAACCGCCAGGTCAAAGCCACCATCATCACCCGAGAACGCTGCATACTCTGCGGGCAAACCTGGCTCGAACAAAGTTTTTTCAGTTTGGATCCTCGCATTAATATTCAATGGTTTGTCAAGGAGGGAGACCACCTAGAAAAAGAGACGCTGCTTTGTGAATTAACCGGCGCCGCACGCGCTTTATTGAGTGCCGAGCGTACCGCGCTTAATTTTTTACAAACCTTGTCCGGCACCGCCACTCGGGTCAATCAATATGTCAACGCCATCGCTGAAGAAAAAGCTCAAATACTAGACACCCGAAAAACCATTCCCGGCCTGCGCCAAGCCCAAAAATATGCGGTACAATGCGGCGGCGGCAAGAATCATCGCATGGGTTTGTATGATGGAATTTTAATCAAAGAAAATCATATTTTGGCGACAGGAGGTATTACTCAAGCGATTGAAAAAGCCCGCTTGTTATCCTCATCATTGCCAATCGAAGTCGAAGTTGAAGACCTCGATCAACTGAAGGAAGCACTCACCGCTAAAGCCGATATTATTTTATTGGATAATATGCATATTGCGATGCTCACCGAAGCCGTTGCCATCACTAACCAACAAGCGAAACTAGAAGCCTCTGGCGGCATTGATTTACAAAATGTCAAAGCCATCGCGGCCACCGGTATTGATTTTATTTCCATCGGTGAAATGACTAAAAATATAACCGCCATCGATTTATCCATGCGCATTAAGTAACTTAAGGATTTCCCATGCGAACCACACAGATTTTAATTCCTACCACCAAAGAAACCCCTGCGGATGCAGAAATCATTAGCCATCAATTGATGTTACGCGCTGGCTTAATTCGCAAACTCGCCACGGGTTTATATAGTTGGCTGCCTCTCGGCCTGCGGGTACTACGTCGGGTAGAAACCATCGTGCGTCAGGAAATGCACCGCGCTGGCGCCCAAGAAGTGCTGATGCCAGCCATTCAGCCCAGTGAATTGTGGCAAGACTCCGGACGCTGGGAACAGTTTGGCCCCGAGTTGCTGCGCCTTAAAGATCGCCATCAACGCGAGTTTTGTTTTGGACCCACCCACGAAGAAGTGATTACCGACCTGGTGCGCCGAGAAATTCGCAGCCACAAGCAGCTACCGGCCACTTTTTTCCAAATTCAAACGAAATTCCGCGATGAAATTCGCCCACGATTTGGGGTCATGCGTGCCCGTGAATTCATTATGAAAGATGCGTATTCATTTCATGTCGATGAAAAATCTTTAGCAGAAACTTATGACACGATGTTTAAAGCCTACTGTCGAATATTTAAACGACTGGGACTAAATTACCGTCCAGTACAAGCCGATACAGGCAGTATTGGCGGCCATGTTTCTCATGAATTTCATGTCTTAGCCGAAGCGGGCGAAGACCAAATCGCCTTCAGTACCGACAGCGATTATGCAGCCAATGTTGAATTAGCTCAAACAGTTGCTCCACCATTGGCACGACCTGCAGGCAAGCTGAGCCTAACCCATGTCAGTACACCGAACATACAAAGCATTGAACAAGTTTGCCAATTTCTCAATGTGGCCGTTTCGCAAACGGTGAAAACCCTGCTTGTCAAAGGTGCCACCACCGAGGTGGTGGCATTGTTATTAAGAGGCGACCATCAACTTAATGAAATAAAAGCAGAAAAACTGCCTGATGTGGATCAACCATTAACATTTGCGACGGAAGCAGAGGTCAACGTCGTCGCGAATTGCTCGGTAGGCTCGATTGGACCGGTGGGGCTATCTATCCCCATCATTGCCGACCATAGCTTAATCAATTTGGCAGATTTTGTCTGCGGTGCGAATCAGGACGACCAACATTTGACTGGCGTCAATTGGGTTAAAGACTTACCCGAACCTCGCTTTGCAGATTTGCGTAACGTGGTGGAAGGTGATGCCAGCCCAGTCCCGCAAGGCACTCTAAAAATAGGCCGAGGTATTGAAGTGGGGCATATTTTTCAATTGGGTCAGAAATATTCACAGGCCATGAATGCTAGCGTCTTGGATGAAAATGGAAAATCGACCATTGTCACCATGGGATGTTATGGGATTGGCATTTCTCGCATTGTGGCGGCCGCGGTCGAGCAGAATTTTGATGACAAGGGCATTATTTGGACGGATAGTCTAGCGCCTTTTGACCTCATTTTACTACCGATGAACATGCATAAATCAGAAAAAGTACGAGAAACCGCAGAAGCCTTATATAGCCAATTGCAAGCGCTTGGTTTTGAGGTGCTCTTTGACGATCGCAAGGAACGAGCCGGTGTGATGTTTGCCGATGCGGAACTGATCGGTATTCCCCACCGGCTTACCATCGGCGATAAAAGCCTAGCCAATGGCTATGTCGATTATTTAAATCGCCGCACCATGCAATCAGAACCGATTGCCATCGATCAACTCATAGACTTTGTCAAACAAACCATAAAACGAGAATAGTTAAACCACACTATGCGTGATGCAATCAATTCGATTATTTGTCTGCTATTAGTATACGGAATCATGGGATATCAGGTCCCGGCGCAGGCATCACTCATTGATGATGATACGCTATTTTCCCAACATCTGAAAAAAGTGGTACAAGAAACCAAAAGCTTTAGCGATCCCTTTGAAGCGCAAGTCTGGTTTACCGACATGGCACGCCGCCTAAAAAAACGTGTCCCCAATGTCGTGGATCGTCTAAACCTATTGAGTATTGTGCATACCGAAGCGCATCAAACCAATCTCCCTCCAGAACTCATACTCGCCGTCATCGATGTGGAAAGTAATTTTGATCGGTGGGCGATTTCCCGTGTCGGCGCCCGAGGTTTAATGCAAATCATGCCATTTTGGAAAAAAGAAATTGGCAAAACAGGGGATAATTTATTTCATGTGCAAACCAACTTACGCTTTGGCTGTACTATTTTGCGTAGATACCTTGATAGAGAGCGCGGTAATATTGTCAGAGCCTTGGGTCGATATAACGGTAGCTTAGGAAGTTATCGCTACCCAAGCCTGGTGATGTCAGCCATGCGCAAACGATGGCGCCGACCTTAAAAGCGGCGTTGATTAAAAAACAATTAATAGCTTGGCGATCAGTTTGTTTTTCAATCAAATAACATCTCAATTTTTTGCCTCATCGTTTAGCGCTTACCACTACTTACCGTGAAAGAAATGCAAAAATTGGCAATGCACCTTAATACCTACAACCACATGATAAAAAGGGTCCCAGGCTATCATATCTGTCACCAAAAAGTAGATTGCAAAAATTGAAAACCAAGTGGCTGGCAATGCAATGATAAACGACATCATCACCAATAATGTACCTAATATGATGCGTGTAATTCGATCGAATTCATGTATTTTACCTAACATATTCATGATATAGCTCCTGACATTCTAGTCACCAGAGAATGCTTAGGAATGAACACACAATAATCTCTCTCATTCCTTACAAATAAATCAAGCAACGGCTATACCACATTATTTTTCAAGAGGCAGACAAAATGAACCCATCAAGCGATGTGAAGTATCGCTTTTAGAGGTATTAGGGTAAAATAGGAGTATTATTGAACTGACACAAACAACGGACCGTCAATTTATTGATGAAGCTAAGGATGGAAAATGAACCGATTCATTTTCCATCCTTAAAAAAACAGCATAAGTATTAATCGGCCTGCGGATACCCGCTCAATATTACTCCGGCAACAAAGAATGCCGCCAAAATTGATCTTCTCTCTCAAACATACGACGCGTCTCTTGCGGCCCCCAAGTTCCCGCATGATAGGTATGAATATAATCTCGTTCCATCGCCCAAACACGTAATACGGGGTCAACCACTTGCCAAGCCCATTCCACTTCATCGTACCTAAGAAATAAGGTACGATCGCCTTCGATGACATCTAACAACAAGTCTTCATAAGCATCAAAGGCCGCTTCGTTATCTAAACGAAAACTCGCGTCTAAACTGGTAGTACGGGTTTTCATTTCCAAACCAGGCTCTTTCACCTGCATTTCCATGCGCAAACATTCATGCGGCTGAATTCCCAGCAATACCCAGTCAGGTTTCAGTTTTTCTACCGGTGTATTGCGAAATAAATGTTGTGGCGGTGCTTTAAAACGGATGGCAATTTGTGACTGGGTTTCTGCCATCCGTTTACCAGTACGAAGATAAAAAGGCACACCACGCCATCGCCAGTTATCAATATACAACTTCATAGCAGCGTACGTCTCTGTTGTACTGTCGGGCAACACGCCTTCTTCTTCTGTATAACTATTGACTTTGACGCCGTCAATCATGCCGCTGGTATATTGCGCACGAAAAGTCTGAGCGTGTACCGCACTTTGAGGAATCGGTCGTATTGATTTTAACACCTTGACTTTTTCATCACGCAAAGATTCTGCATCCATGGAGGCCGGTGGCTCCATGGCAACCAAAGTCAACAGTTGCAATAAATGACTTTGAATCATGTCACGTAAAGCACCCGCCCCTTCATAATATTCCGCCCGGCCACCAATACCTAATGTCTCTGAGTGGGTGATTTGCACATGATCAATATAATTTCTATTCCATAGTGGCTCCATCATGACATTAGCAAACCGAAACACTAAAATATTTTGCACGGTACCTTTCCCAAGGTAATGATCAATACGATACACCTGGTGTTCTTTTAGGTAATGGTGCATACGTTTTTGCAACATCTCAGCGCTTTCTAAATCATAACCGAACGGTTTTTCAATAATGACACGCCGCCAACCATGCTCTTCAGAGGTCAGGCCTTGTTGAGCTAATTTTTCAGTCACGACACCAAACTCAGAAGGGTGTAATGCCATGTAAAATGCGGCATTACTCGGCAATTCTGGATTGTTCTCCAGCAAATTTTTTAATTGCTCAAATGTGTGGCTATCACTGATATCGCCATGTAAAAAACGTAACTTTTCACGAAAACGGTCAAACACTTCTTCGATAATGCCATCGCGAGCACGCTCGCTAATCATTTGCCGCACTTCATCAACCCAAGCTTGTTGACTACGTTCGCGCCGCGAAATTGCTAAAATAACAGTGCCTTCAGGAAGGCGATTAGCCGCATCTAAATGATAAAGCGCGGGCATTAATTTTAATCGTGATAAATTTCCTGTTGCACCAAATATCACATATGTACAAGGTTCAATAGCCTGTGACATGTATTTCCTCCATATTTTCTTAAGGAATGGGCGCATGCCCATTCCTTAGCGCTCATATTTAGCTTGTATTCACCCATCTCTTAAGTCACGTACCCAAAAATTCATCACCTAAGGAATGGGCACACAATAACTTCCCGGTTTCGCCTCCCATCTTCCGCCTGTCTTCGCCCGTTCTTCCATCACAAAAGCTCGAAATAGAACGACTATTCC
>VAPK010096903.1_pt1 | contig 12125 bp, 10 predicted proteins | sample 3395031 | NCBI WGS metagenome assembly VAPK01 (sample SAMN08290443, study PRJNA428436) | hydrothermal vent metagenome | isolation source: Deep-sea hydrothermal vent chimney 1 | place: Pacific Ocean: Juan De Fuca Ridge | reverse complement strand
TTGATATCACTGGGTAAATGGGGGCGTAGATTTATCAGTGTATCTTTAAATGCGTGGCTTGGAACTGCTATTAACAGCAGATTACTAAAGGCTGCGACTTCAGCTATTTCCGAAGTAAGCTGGAGTGATTTTGGAAAGATGACTTCTGGCAAATAACGTTGGTTTTGTTTCGCTGTTTTTAACGAGGCAATGTGTGCTGGATTGTGGCCCCAAAGCAATGTCTGACTGTTATTTCGAGCCGCCAGAATAGCCAACGCCGTGCCCCAGGAGCCTGCGCCCAGGACAGAGATACTTCGTTCGGTCACGGATGCGGATTTAGAGTGAGTTGATTTTTGTCGATAGCTAGGCGCTGAAATGGGCGCATAGTGAGCCTACGCAACTATTTCAGCAACGTAGTCTATCGGCAAAAATCGACCGATAGAAAACTGCATCCGTGACCGAGCGAAGTATCTTTTAGAGTACATGGAAATCTAATTTACTGTGTCAGAGCCAGGTGCTTGTTGTTGGGCTTGTTGGTGTTGTGAATACAGGGCGTCAAAGTTGACTGGTGCCAGTAACAATTGAGGAAAGCCACCCTTCGCTACTAGGTCAGATACAACTTCTCTGGCGTAAGGGAATAGGATATTGGGGCAAAAACTGCCAACCATAGATCCTTTTTCTTGTTCGTTAAAACCATTGAGAGTAAAGATGCCTGCTTGACAGACTTCTACCAGATAGGCCGTTTTATCAGCAGTTTTAACCGTTACTGTAACGGTAAGTGAAACCTCATAAAGGTTATTGTCCATTGAGTCCACGTTTGTACCCAAATTGAAATCTACGGTTGGTTCCCATTTTTCGGTAAAAATTGTGGGCGATGCTGGGGTTTCAAAAGAGATGTCTTTAGTGTAAATTTTCTGGATAGAGAATTGCTTTTCTTCGGAATTAGTTTTTTCGGCCATCGGATATATTTTATGATTTTTTGATTGGATAATTGTTTTCTTGCCAGGACTGCATTCCGCCAATCATGCTAAAGACTTGATCAAAGCCGGCGGCTGTCAATTTTTTACAGGCGGTAGTTGAGCGTGTTCCGGTTTGGCAAACGACAATTAGGGGGTTATGTTTATCCTTTTTTAATTGTTCAATATGTTTCTCAAAGTTGCCAAGAGGTGTGTTGATAGCTGAATCGATATGACCATTTTTAAATTCGTTGGCTTCCCGAACGTCAATAATTACTGTATTGTCATTATTCATTTTTGAAACAACTAGTAGGGGCGAGAGTAGTTCGAACTTTCTAAGTACAGTATCCATAAGTTCTTGAAGTAACAAAAAAGTTACAACTGCAAGAGCAATACAGAGTAACCAGTGGTTGGTTACAAATTCAATATAACGATCCATAAAAAATCTTAATAAATTGGGTTGATGAGAGGGTCGAAGTCCTTAAGTTAGGAATAATTTAACATTTTACTTATCTTTTTTCTCATTTTCGGTGTTATTTAAATGGTTTTTTAGCCTGTTATGGGCCTATTTAACTCTCTAGAAAATGAAAAATCCTGCGTAAAAGGTTGTTTAATTGTGTGATCTCAGGGAGATTAGCAGTTTCCGCAGAATACTTCTCGCATCATTTTAATGAGTTGTAGCATGCGGTCATCATGAATGGTATAGAATACTTGGTTTGCTTCTTTGGTGGACTTGAGAATGTCTTTTTCTCGCAAAATGGCAAGATGCTGAGAAATATTACTTTGGCTGGTGCCAACCTGCTTAACTATATCTTGGACGCTAAATTGATCTTTACCCAGGATTGAATTATTACCTAAGACGCAGAGGATTTTTAGCCGTAAAGGGTGCGACATTGCTTTTAAGCAGCGTGCAGCCCTCTCTATGTCTGCGTCATTGAAAGGTATATGATTGTCTTGGTCTTCCATTTTTCATGTTTGGTCTGTGCGATTTATAGACATCAGGTTATTAATATGAGTTCAAACGTGCCAGGGTATTCAATATTCAGCGCATTTTAAAGGTATTTTAAGTTGGAGTATTATATACTTATTTTATTAGAATAGTATAAGAAACTTATAGGTATAACAAAAAGATAGCTTTATTTTAATTTTAAGATATGGGGGGTAAGGGGGCGTGAGCAGAGCCTCTTTTTTTACGATGACCTCTGAGTTTTTGTTGGGTGGACTCTCTGTTCTAGCTGATTGATAGCTGTGGCGTTTTGTGTGTAGAACACCTTTAATAATGGCCTTTTTGTCCGATTTCGGCGTTGGATAATTTTCTGCGACCCTCATGTATTCCATATACACTGCGGTTCTCGAATATCATCTGCCTTGAACTCGAACAAACTACGAATTATTAGAGGTGCCCTGTATCTAGTGCGGGTTTTTAATTTCATAAGACTCCAAGATAATATTTCCTGAATTCGTTGAAGAAACTCATTTTTGAAAATATTGTAAAACCAATGCCTTGCGATATAATTGCGTGCCTTACTTATTTTTAAGCAAGACAGCCTTTTAAAACTCATCTGTAATAAAATCAGCATCAGTGATGCATTCTTAAAAAACACTCGGAGACAGAAAATATATGTTTAATCGCCCAAAACCTTTGGTTCTTTTGATCCTGGATGGCTTCGGTTATCGAAAAGCTAAGGAGCATAATGCTATTGCCGTTGCTAACACGCCTTGTTGGGATCAGTTGCAACAGGATTGGCCGTCTACTTTATTAAACTGTTCTGGCAAGGAAGTTGGTCTGCCTAATGGGCAGATGGGTAATTCTGAAGTGGGACATATCCATATCGGGTCGGGGCGATTTGTGCCTCAAGATTTGTCCAGAGTGAATATCGCTATCTCGGATGGCTCATTTTTTTCTAATACAGCACTTTGTGGAGCAGTCGATAAAGCCATAGATAAAGGTAAAGCATTACATATCTTTGGCTTACTTTCCTCTGGTGGTGTTCATAGTCATATCGACCAAATCATAGCTATGATTGAGTTGGCTGCGAAAAAAGGCTTAACAAAAATTTATATGCATGGTTTTTTGGATGGGCGGGATGTGCCTCCTAAAAGTGCTGCAAAACCTATTGTTCAGATAGAAACTAAATTTGCAGAATTGGGTTTTGGGCAGTTTGCTTCCATTGTTGGGCGTTTTTATGCAATGGATCGTGATTCCCGGTGGGAGCGAGTTGAGCAGGCCTATAATCTGATTGTTGGTGGAGAGGCTGAATTTCAGATGGAATCAGCTGCTAAAGGGCTGGAGTTGGCCTATGAGCGCGATGAAACGGATGAATTTGTTAGCGCCACAACTATTTTAGATAAAAATGATCAACCGATTTCACTTGATCCTGAAGATTCAGTGGTTTTTATGAATTTTCGAGCTGACCGGGCCAGAGAAATCTCACAAGCGATCACTAATCCAGAATTTACAGATTTTGAGCGTAAGTATCCTGTTCATAAGGGTGAGTTCGTGACTTTGACTGAATATCACCAAGATTTTCCATATGCCGCCGCATTCCCCAATATTGAAATTAAAAATGGATTGGGCGAGGTTTTAGCTAATCAAGGGATGAAGCAGTTGAGGTTGGCAGAAACAGAAAAATATGCCCATGTTACTTTCTTTCTCAATGGTGGTGTAGATGAACCTGTTCCGGGCGAAGATAGAATACTGGTACCGTCACCAAAAGTTAAAACTTACGATTTGCAGCCAGAGATGAATGCTCCAGAAGTCACCGATCATATGGTAGAGGCAATTAGCGGTGGTAAATATGATGTGATTATCTGTAACTATGCAAACTGTGACATGGTTGGGCATACGGGGAAATGGGAGCCAGCGTTACGTGCTGTTGAAACCATCGATGCATCATTACAAAGAATCGTGGATGCTTTGCAAGCAGTTGAAGGGCAGATGTTGGTCACTGCAGATCATGGAAATATAGAGAAAATGATAAATGAGGAGACGGGTGAACCGTTTACTGCGCATACCACAAGTCTTGTTCCCCTGCTTCATTATGGAGGTAAATCCGATCTTTTAGAGGGAGGCAGCTTGTCTGATTTAGCACCAACAATGTTGGATATTTTAGGTCTGGAAAAGCCTCTGGAAATGACGGGTAAGACGTTGTTGAGTCGATAATCTTTTTTAACGCCATGCGTGGGAGTAAGTTGGTGTTTGGGTGCCTTTTTCTGGGCGCCCTCGTTTTTCACTCCTTAGTTTCTGCCGATCTAACCAAGAAACAAAATGATTTAAATCAAGTTCTAGAGGAAATAAAAAAAACCACAAAAGCTGTTAAGCAAGTGCAGGTTAAGAAGAGGTCTCTGGTCGATCAATTGGCTGCAGTTGAAAAAGAATATGGTGAAATAGCCGGGGAATTAAAAAACCTACAAAGCGCAACCGCTAAAAAAGAGAAGGATTTACAAAGAATAAACGAACAAATTGATGAGCAAAATACTCAGATTGAAAAAATAGCCCAGCAGTTGCAAGGTCAGGTCAGGTCTGCATACGCGATGGGTAAAATGAAAAAGTTGAAGTTGCTGTTAAATCAGCAAGACTTAGTGCGTGCAAATCGAATCATGGTCTATTTTGAGTATTTAAATCGTGAGCGGTTAGACAAGCTAGAATTAACGAAGCAGATATTACAAAACTTGGCTCGATTAGATAGTGAAGGGCGATTGGCTTCACAAAAATTGAGTCAATTGGTTGAGCAAAAACAGCAAGAACAAACTAAGCTTAGTAATACTAGGGATGCGAGAGCCACTTTGTTAGCGAAATTAAAAGAAGAGGAACTGTCAAAGACCGAAGAATTGAGGCAGCTCACGCAAAGAGAAGCGACATTGCGCAGGTTAATTGTTTCTTTGCAGGCTTTAAATGATGATGTTTCGGATGAAGATGCTAGCCCAGGAAAACCATTTAAACAGCGGAAAGGGAATATGAGATGGCCGGTACAAGGGAGGTTAAGCAAAAAATTTGGTAGTCGGAGGGGGGGCGGCCAATGGGATGGCGTAGTGATTAATACAGAAGAAGGGGTGGAAGTCCATGCAATCACTCGCGGGCGTATAGTCTATGCTGACTGGCTGAAAGGTTATGGGTTATTGGCAATTATAGATCACGGAGAGGGTTATATGACTCTCTATGCTTTTAATCAGAGTCTCTATAAGGAAGAGGGGGACTGGGTGGATCAAGGAGATATCATCGCCGCAGTTGGTAGAAGTGGGGGGCGAAGCCAAGCTGGGCTTTATTTTGGTATACGCAAAAAAGGTAAGCCTTTGAATCCTGCGAAATGGTGTCGAAAAGTACGCCAGGGGAAAGTCAATTGATGGGTTTTTGTGAATCAAAATATTATTCTGAGGTAGAATAGCCGCCTCAAGGTTATATTTTAGTTCAAGAATGTTCCATTTTTATTAGCTTTTTAGTTTGAATTGATAGCGTTGGAAATTTAAGAATAAACATGCATATTGGAGTTTTACAGCTTATGCTTAAGCAGAAAAATATTATTATATTGATGTTAGGTCTCGTGCTTGGCATTTTAATTAGCACTGGCACTGCCGTTTTGGCTGAGCGTGAGCTTAAAAGACCAGGACTAGAACCAAGGCAATTAGAGGTTCTGCCCTATGAAGACCTCAGGACATTCACAGAAATTTTTGGTCGCATAAAAAAGGATTATGTTGAGCCGGTTCCTGATAAAAAATTGTTGGAAGATGCTATTCGAGGAATGTTGGCCGGTCTGGATCCACATTCTTCTTACCTTGATGGCGAGCAATACAAAGACTTAAAAGTCGGTACAACCGGGCAGTTTGGTGGGTTGGGGATTGAGGTTACGATGGAGAATGGCTATGTGAAAGTAGTCTCGCCTATTGATGATACCCCCGCTCAAAAAGCAGGAATGCAAGCAGGAGATTTGGTAATCAGGCTGGATGAAAAGCCAGTGAAAGGAATGACGTTGGCTGACGCAGTCAAGATTATGCGTGGCAAGCCAGGTAGTGATATTACCTTGACTGTTATTCGTGAGGGTGAGGGAGCTCCACTAAAGGTAACGATTACTCGAGATATAATAAAAGTACAAAGTGTCAAAAGCAGAATTCTGGAAGAAGGCTATGGCTATCTTAGGATAAGTAGCTTTCAATCTCCGACTGGGGAGGCTTTAAAAGCTGCTGTAAAAAAGTTAAAGGAAGAAAACAAAAAGGAATTGAAAGGAGTTGTTCTAGATCTAAGAAACAATCCTGGAGGTGTTTTGAACGCAGCTGTTTCAGTGAGTGATGCTTTTCTGGAAAGTGGGTTAATCGTATATACCGAAGGCAGAATTGAAAATTCAGAAATGAAATTTAATGCTTCCCCTGATGACGTACTTAATGGCGCGCCAATGGTGGTGCTAATAAATGCAGGCTCGGCTTCAGCATCGGAGATTGTTGCAGGTGCATTGCAGGATCATAAAAGAGCCGTGATTATGGGGGAAAAATCCTTCGGGAAGGGGTCCGTGCAGACTATTTTACCGACCAGTAATGGCGGCGCGGTAAAACTAACCACGGCACGTTATTACACGCCATCTGGCAGGTCTATTCAGGCAGAAGGCATTGAGCCGGATATTAAGTTGGAGCGGGTTAAGTTAGAAGCTCTAGAAAAACCTAAATTTAAACCGGTTAAAGAAGCCGATTTATCACATCATTTGAAGAATGGAAATGGTGATAAAAAATCCAAGAAAAATGATAAAGCTGAGCAAGAAGCACAGCTGGAATCAGACCTTAAAGACTATGCCCTACATGAGGCGCTAACATTATTGAAAGGTATTAGTATTTTGCAACAGAGATAGGCTCTATAACTTCGCACCGCTATTGTGCGGTGCGAAGTGTGTTTTATTGCTTGAGCATTTCGAATCTTACCTTTTCTAGGCCATCTTTGGCTGATCTTCAATCCCAAAACCCTTAGCGTTGCCCGTGGTTTTATTCAATCAGACCGACGGGGTGACCTTAATTATAGGCGCGAAAATGTCCAGCTTATTTAGGTAGCTTTTTAATTTACGGAAACTTGGTAATTTTCAGAAAAATCATCAAACATACTGAGGGTATCTGCAAGGTTTTCCTGGTTTTCCAAAGCAAAAGAATTAACGCCTACACGAGAAAGATAAAACATCTGGTCAGGCATAAACAGACCCACAGCCCGTATTTCACCTTGAAAATTAAGGCGAGTTCGTAGTAGTTGGGCAAGAGAGAAACTTCGGCCATCAGTAAAAATAGGGAAGTTGACTTCAATAAGTGCTGCCTTCATGACTGAAGGATTTAGTGATTCAATAGAGTCGTCTGGATTTATTCTGACGCCCACTTTCCCCTGATATTTTTCTAAATTATTGTATTCCTCATTCCATCGGTTCAGGGAAACAGTAATATCTGTTATTTCAGTAGGTAATTTTGTATCGTCTGGGATATAGGTCCAAGAGTTCTCTACTATTTGTTGGTCTTTAATGATTTGCATAGACTTGTTCTTTGAATGGTGTAATGCCAATTCGTTTCACGGTGTTTAAAAAAGATTCGTCTTCCAGGCGTTGTTGGGTGTAGACATCAAGAATGGTGGTGATGCTGTTAACAACGTTTTCTTTTGCAACAGCAGGGCCTAGGCGTTGGCCAATTGCGGCTTCATTTTCTGAAGAGCCACCCAAGGTGATTTGGTACCATTCAACTCCTTTTTTATCGACGCCTAGAATTCCAATGTGGCCTACACTTTGGTGCGCGCAGCCATTCATGCAGCCTGATATGTTGATTTTGATATCACCTAGATCATGGAGGTAATCTTGGTCATCAATGGCCTCATTGATTTGTTTAGTGATTCCGATGGAGCCGGCATTGGCTAAACCACAAAAATCCAGCCCAGGGCAGCAAATTATATCGGTTGCAGTGCCAATGTTAGGTGTGGCTAAATTCAAGCTGCTAAGATTTTGCCATAGTTCAAACAAATCAGCTTGATTGACATCAGCCAGAACAAGATTTTGACGGTGCGTGGTTCTGATTTCGCCAAAACTATACTGATCGGAGAGGTCTGCGATAGCATCTAGTTGGGCGTGGGTTATATCTCCAGGTGGGGAGTCAGGCGCTTTTAAGGATATAAATACGGCTCGATAGCCCGCTATTTTGTGATCGGCCGTATTGTATCTAATCCAGGTTGAAAATTCGGAATCCTGTGTTTTATGTAAAGCAAAGCTCTTGTCTTGTTCAGCGTTGTTCAAATAAGCGGGAGGAAGGAAATGGGCTTTAATATCGTTAATTCGTTGCTCGCTAAGTTCCATGCCATTTTTAATTTGTTGCCATTCGGCATTAACCATTTCGGTGAACTTTTCTACTCCGGTTTCTTTGACTAAAATTTTAATCCGTGCCTTGAATTTGTTATCGCGGCGGCCATGAAGGTTATATACCCGAAGTATCGCTTCCAGATAAGAAAGTAGGTGCTGTTTTTCCAGGTAGGGCTTGATAACCTTACCTATAATTGGGGTTCGCCCCAAACCTCCGCCGGCAAGTATTCTGAAGCCGATTTCTCCTGATTCATTTTTAACTAGGTGGACACCGATATCATGTAATTGAGTCGCTGCACGATCAGTTATTGTGGCGCTGACAGCGATTTTAAATTTACGAGGTAGATAGGCGAATTCTGGGTGAAAAGTTGTCCATTGACGAATAATTTCACAATAGGGACGTGGGTCCTCAATCTCATCTGGCGCTATTCCTGCTAAATGATCTGTGGTAGTGTTTCGTAAGCAATTGCCGCTGGTTTGAATGGCGTGCATTTGAACGCTTGCGAGTTCTTGTAAAATATCGGGTACTTTTTCTAGCTCAGGCCAATTGTATTGGACATTTTGGCGGGTTGAAATATGACAGTAGCCTTTATCGTATACACGGGCAATTTCTGCTAATTTACGTACTTTTTTGGAATTAAGATGGCCGTAGGGAATGGCGACTCTAAGCATTGGGGCGTGAGTTTGAATGTAGAGGCCATTCATAAGCCGTAGTGCCCGGAATTCATCGTCGCCAATTTTACCTTGCAAAAATCTTTCGGTTTGTCCCCGAAATTGAGCTACTCTTTCATTAATAAGAGTTTGGTCTTTGTCGTTATACTGGTACATTCGTTACTAACTTAGTTAAAAGGCAAATTATACTCTCCGCACATAAACTTTTGCGCAAGGCATCTCATTTTGAATGGAGGGCAAGGCAAAAATGTTGCTGCAGATCACTACAGCAAAATGTTTTAGCACTGCTTTCCGCAAAAAGGGCGTGCATGGGTGCTGAAAATTCATGTGCAGAGAGAATTACATTATTGGAAATAATAAACGCTAATGGATTAAATGACAAAGGTATTTGTTCAATGGTAGTATTGACAGGTTAAATTATCGAAAATTTATTTTATTAAAATTGTTGAGGCGAGGAGGGTCGTTTTGTTGCGCTTATTATTAATTATTGCCGGTTTGTTATTTTTACCACAGATAGCAATGGCTGCTTCTGGCGAAGAAGCTACTTTAGGGTTGACAGGAACAGAGCGGGGTATATATTCAGTTCTGATTTTTATTATTGCTTACGGCTTCGTAATGGCCGAAGAGTTTACTGGGTTACGTAAGTCAAAACCCGTTATCGTTGTTGCAGGTATTATTTGGGCGAATGCGGCCTATTTGGCCATTAATGCCGGAGTTTCAACGGAAGATATGCATGTTGTCTTCGAGTCCAATCTCAAGGAGTATGCAGCGTTAATGCTGTTTTTGCTGGTCGCAATGACTTACATTAATGCCATGGCTGAACGTAACGTTTTTGAAGTGTTGCGAGCATGGATGATTAGAAAAGAATTTAGTTACAAAAAATTGTTCTGGATAACCGGAATTATCACGTTTTTCCTTTCCGCAGTTGCCGATAATTTAACCTCTGCTTTGCTGGTTGGTGCTGTTGTTTTGGCGGTGGGCAAAGACAACGAAAAATTTATTGCTATTGGGATGGTGAACTTAGTAATTGCGGCAAATGCGGGTGGAGCCTTTAGCCCATTTGGCGATATCACCACGTTGATGGTTTGGCAGGCGGGTTATGTTGAATTTTTTGATTTCTTCAAATTATTTATTCCCTCAGTCGTCAATTATGTTGTGCCTGCCTATATTATGTACCTGGCTGTTCCAGATGAGCAGCCCGCAGCAAGCCATGAAGCCGCTGTTAAGCTAAAGCCTGGCGCTGTCGTGGTTTGTGTGTTATTTGCATTCACCATCGCTTTGGCTGTTACTTTTAAGCAGTTACTGCATTTGGCTCCTTTTATGGGAATGATGACGGGGTTGGGAATATTGATGCTCTATGGCTATAGAGTCAAAGTGCTTTATAGTGAGGGAGAAGAGGACGAATTTGATATTTTCAATAAAGTACGGGATGCGGAATGGGATACTCTGTTTTTCTTTTTTGGGGTTGTTTTTGCTGTCGGTGGTCTAGGCTATATTGGTTATCTAGAATTGCTGTCTAGTGCTATGTATGACGGATTGGGTCAGACACCTGCAAATATACTGGTAGGTATTATATCGGCTATCGTTGACAATATTCCGGTGATGTTCGCAGTATTAAGCATGGATCTGGAGATGGATCTTTATCAATGGTTGCTAGTGACTTTGACGGCGGGTGTAGGTGGTTCCATGTTGTCTGTGGGTTCTGCTGCCGGTGTGGCTTTAATGGGTCAATCCAATCATAAATATACTTTTTTTAGCCACATGAAATGGACGCCTGTTATAGCACTCGGATATGCGGCAAGTATTGTTGTTCATTATTGGGTCAATGGTTAGGCTTTTTATTCGAATATAACAAGTTTTGTTTTCAGTCATTGATTTTATAGATGACAGGCTTTAAAAGTTGGCGCGCGGCTTTTGCAATCTATTCAGAGCCGCGTGTGTTGGGCATGATTTTTCTGGGTTTCTCAGCTGGCCTGCCTTTTTTGTTGGTATTTTCGACGCTTTCAGCCTGGTTAAGGGATGAAGGTGTTGAACTTTCTGTGATTGGTTTTTTTAGCTGGGTAGGTGTCACCTATTCAATCAAGGTTTTCTGGGCACCGATTGTCGATCGTTTGCCCTTGCCGGTTTTGACGCGTTTATTAGGTAAGCGGCGTAGCTGGATGTTACTGGCTCAGATTGGTATTGCTGCAGGATTAATCGGTATGAGCGCGTCTAATTCGCTGACCCAGCTCGAACAAATCGCGCTGTTTGCGGTATGGGTTGCATTTTGTTCAGCTACCCAGGATATTGTTGTTGATGCCTATCGTATTGAAGCGGTCATTCCTGAATATCAGGGGGCAATGGCTGCAACCTATGTTTTAGGCTACCGAATAGCGTTGTTAGTCGCGGGTGCGGGAGCGTTTTATATTGCCGAGTTTTCCAGTTGGGAAAATGCTTATCTCGCAATGGCAGCATTAATGGCTATTGGTATGATCGCAACCTTTTTTATCAAAGAGCCTGATCATAAGATCGATGAAGTCACTAGTCAGTTGGAAGATAAATTAGAGCAAACGCTGGGTGTTCAGCAGAAGCAGGGTTTTAAGCATTCACTGGGTGCGTGGTTTTTAGATGCGGTTATTAGCCCTTTCGTTGAGTTTTTCACTCGGAATGGTAAGTCCGGATTAACAATTTTATTGTTGATTGCAGTTTATAAAATGAGTGATATCACCATGGGTGTGATGGCAAACCCATTCTACTTGGATCTGGGCTTTAGCAAAAAGGAAATAGCCGATGTTACCAAGGTTTTCGGTTTTTTTATGACTATAGTGGGAGCATCGCTAGGCGGCGTTTTCGTGGTTCGCTATGGCATAATGCGGCCTTTATTGCTGGGCGCGGTGATGGTTGCTATCACTAATTTGTTGTTTGCCCTGCTTGCTGTTTCTGAGCCAAACTTAATGCTACTGGCCGGTGTTATAAGCGCAGATAATTTAAGTGGCGGTATTGCCACATCGGTTTTTATTGCCTATCTTTCCGGTTTGACAAATACGGCCTATACCGCAACGCAGTACGCATTATTCAGCTCGCTAATGACCTTGCCGGCAAAATTGTTAGGTGGGTTTTCCGGTATCATTGTCGAATCTTTTAGTTATAGCGTTTTCTTTAGCTATGCTGCTTTTACTGGTTTGCCAGCAATTATTTTAGTTTTAGTGCTAATGCGAAGAAAGCAATCAGAATT
>VAPK010901706.1_pt1 | contig 12129 bp, 14 predicted proteins | sample 3395031 | NCBI WGS metagenome assembly VAPK01 (sample SAMN08290443, study PRJNA428436) | hydrothermal vent metagenome | isolation source: Deep-sea hydrothermal vent chimney 1 | place: Pacific Ocean: Juan De Fuca Ridge | reverse complement strand
GTCGCACAAGACATTCATCAAGAACTCGACGAAAAAGAAACGGATTCATGGGTGCGTTTGATACGTGTACTGACCCATGAAATAATGAATACCATTACGCCTATAACCTCTATTTCAGAATCGATATTAAAATATTATAAAACCAATGATACTATTTTGCCCTTGAAAGAGATCAATGACGAACATATTCAAAATACGATAAAAGGTTTAGAGGTAATCAAGGATCAAGGGGGTGACCTGATGAAATTCGTACAATCGTACAGAAGTTTCCTTAGTCTTCCAAAACCCGATAAAACCTTAGTGTCTGCCCAAAAATTATTGGATAGGATAAAAGTTTTAATGACTCAGGAAAATAAAAATTCAGGTATTACATTCGAAGTAATTGCAAACCCTATCGACCTAGAGCTTTTTATTGATGAAAAACAAATATCACAAATATTGATCAACCTAAGTAAAAATGCATTTCAATCTTTGGAAGGCCAAAAGAACGGTTCGATAAAAATAATGGCAGGAACGAACCAACAAGGTAAGAAATTCATAAGTGTATGGGATAACGGCCCAGGAATACCGCCCGAACTCATAGACGAGATTTTCGTGCCTTTCTTCACCACAAAAAATACGGGAACGGGAATAGGTTTGAGCTTATCAAAACAGATTATGCACTTACATGGGGGGAATATGAGCGTAATCTCTAGAGAAAACACTCGTTTTATGTTGACCTTTAATTGATCTATTGCTCACGGCATCGGCCTAGCCGAGTTCTTTGAAAGGATCCCAAAAAAGTTTCTCAAGATCTACTATCTGGTTATCGACCACTTTAATACCCTCGCTCTCCAAAAGCTGCTGCATTAGATTAGTACCATCAAAATGATGTTTTCCAGTGAGCAGACCGGCTTTGTTCACCACCCGATGTGCAGGAACATTCTCTAAACTACCTGCACCGTTCATGGCCCACCCAACCATTCGGGCAGAACGGGCGGCACCTAAATATTTGGCAATAGCACCATAAGAAGTTACCCTGCCATAAGGAATCTTTTCGGCAACCTCATAAACTTTTTGGAAGAAATTTTTGTTTTCTGGTTTCATCACATATTGAATATTCTCAGTAAGGTAATACAAAAAAGCACTGCCATCAACGCGCTGATTATATAGTTCGAATTTTTTGAAAACCGGTTGGTCTTGGTCTCCAGTTTATTGAAATAAAAGGTATAGAGGTACAAGACGGAAAAGGTTCCAAAACCAGCAGCAACAACAAAAACAACAATATCTGCAGCTTCGAATTTAATCCATCCTGAAGCGTTCCACATTGCATTAAGGCCACTGTAATAAGGTATGGTCAAAAGGTTTACACTTGCCAATAAAAATCCTTTCAAAAAACTGTTGCGCTTACTTACTTGAACCTTCTTAATGTCTTCTTGAATATTCTTTCTGGCCTTGATGAAGAAAAAAACAGTAAAAAAAGCAAAGACCCCTAAAGCGATTTTCAATAAAAGTTCTATAACATCAGGATTGTTATGAAGAAATTTTGAGATCAGTACGGCAATATACGCTTGTATCATTACCATGGCCGACACCCCCAAACTAAAAATGACACCATTCAATCTTCCTTTTTCAACACTTGTCTTTGCCGCGTTCATGTTCAATAGTCCAGGCGGAACCGTCGCCATAAAGGCAGCTGAGAACGTAGCAAAAAAAAGAATTAAGAGATGCTGCATTGGTTTTATCTTGGCCGCATTAAACTATTATTTATTTCTTGTTCGTTGATTTTATAACCCTTGGCTGCTCTAAAGATCTTCGTTCCATTTGCAAAACCTTGAATAGCTTACACTTCAATCGATCTTAAATTGAATATAGGTTATGGGTTTCCCCTTTTCAAGATACTGATTTTCATAGAAAGTCTGTATTTCTAGAACTTCTTTAGGGCTGCCTTCGTTTTTGTATACATCATGGTTGGCATATATAATTTCTAAGTCCAATCCGTGCAATAAACCTAACGTATAACCGTGCATGAATTCACTATCGGTCTTTAGGTTCACCAGCCCGTCGGGCTTTAAGACTCTCTTATATTTTTCGAGAAATCTTTGATTGGTCATACGGTGTTTTGTACGCTTATATTTTATCTGTGGATCGGGAAAGGTTATCCATATTTCTGAAATTTCATTTTCCGCGAAAATAGTATCAATCAGTTCAATTTGGGTGCGCAGAAAGGCTACATTGTCAAGATTATCTTCTAAGGCCGTTTTTGCTCCTCGCCAAAAACGGGCTCCTTTTATATCGATACCGATAAAATTTTTGTCAGTATTTTTTTTGGCAAGTTCAATGGTATACTCCCCTTTACCACAGCCGAGCTCTAATACAATGGGGTCGTTGTTCTTAAAATGGGATCCCCATTTTCCTTTTAAGGTGTATGTACCGTTTTCAAGTTCAGCCCTAGTGGGTTGAATTACGTTCTTAAAAGTCTCGTTCTCTTTAAAGCGTTTGAGTTTGTTTTTACTTCCCACCAGCATCAAAATTTAATCCTCCGCAAAGCTAAGAAAATCTTAGGTGAAGAACAGCTTGTTTAACTTATGGCCTCATCCGACTTTTCCAGCGTAAAGGAAAATTCAGAGCCCACGCCAAAAACGCTTTCGACATAAATACGCTCTTCATGCGCTTCAATGATATGCTTTACGATAGCAAGCCCCAGGCCTGACCCCCCCTGACTGCGATTACCACTTTTGTCAACCCTAAAAAAACGTTCGAAAAGTCGTGGTATGTGTTGTTCGGGAATACCCTCACCGTTATCAGTGACCCTAATAATCACCTTGTTCTGAATCAAGTTTTCAACACTAACCTCGGTAGTGCCGTTTTCTTGTCCGTATTTAATCGAATTGACTAACAGATTAGTCACCACTTGACGTATTTTATCTCTATCTGCCCGAACAAAAATCGGCGTATCGTATTTGGTATCAAATGTCAAGGCAATCTTGCGTTTGGCAGCCTTCATCTCTAAAAGTTCAAAAGCATTTTTAATAAGTTCTACTATATCGAATACTTCCCAATTCACCTGCAACTCGCCCGCTTCCAACTTGGTGATCAAATCGAGATCCTTTACGATGTAGATGAGTCTTTCTACGGCTTTATTCGCGCTTTGGAGGTATTTTTTACGCACTTTTTTATCGTCTAAAGCCCCATCGAGTAAAGTTTCGATATAGCCTTGAACCGTAAACAACGGCGTTTTCAATTCATGGGAAACGTTGCCCAAAAAGTCTTTTCGGTATTCTTCTCGAATCTTGAGGGTATCAATCTCTATTTTTTTGTCTTTGGCGAATTTTTCGATTTCTTGGGTCAGAGTACCCATATCGGTAGAAATGGTACGCGATGTCAAAGAACTCGACTCCAACAAAGAGACATCATCATATATTCTTTTAATTCTTCTGTAAATGAACTTCTCTATTCTCAACTGAACGATAAAAAGAGAAATGCCAAAAGAAGTCAGAGCAAAAATGACAATAAAAATCCAGTCAAAAATATTTTTGTACCAAAGAAAAAAGCTCAATGATAAAGTAAGTACCACAGCAATGAACAGTGCTGATCGAAAAGCGAACTTATATGATTTTTTTAGACGTATGGCCATTGTGCCAACTCGATTTTAAAACGGTAAGTTAAAAATTGGTGTGAATTCAGTGCCAAAAAATTGCAACGACAAATCTTGACGATCTTTAAATCACCATTAGTTGAAGAAAACTTCATAGTAGCAATGAAACACTGACAAGAAACAAATTTTATACAACATTTTGAAGTTAAAGAACAAATTTATAACCAACACCTTTTACGGTCTTAAAATGATCATCACCTAGTTTTTCACGAAGTTTTCGAATATGTACGTCTATAGTCCGTCCTCCCACGACTACGTCATTGCCCCAAACCCGATCTAAAATAACCTCTCTCTTGAACACTTTATTCGGTTTAGATGTCAATAAAGACAATAATTCGAACTCTTTGCGGGGCAATACGAGTTCTTTACCGTTGTTTACGATTTTGTATTCCTCACGATTGATTACAATATTACCCACGGTCACAATATCCTCAAGAGCTTCCTCATCTTTTTTTAATCGTCGCAATAGTGCTTTCACTTTACTGACCAACACCTTGGGTTTGATCGGTTTGGTAATATAGTCATCGGCCCCGGCATCAAAGCCGGCTACTTGTGAATAATCTTCGCCCCTTGCCGTCAAAAATGCAATTATCGTGTTTTCAAGTCCGTTGGTTTTTCGAATGATTTCACACACCTCAATGCCATCCATTTCGGGCATCATTACATCCAAGATAATCAGGTGCGGCATTTTTTTCTTTGCCTTGGCAACACCCTCAACCCCATTTGAGGCGGTAAAAACAGTATACCCTACAGCTGATAAATTATAACTTAAAATCTCTAAAATATCAGGTTCGTCATCTACCAAAAGTATTTTAATCTCTTTCTTTTTCATCAAATACCTGGTTTGAATTATCTTCAAATGTAAAGATAATACTATTACCATATTCACCCTTAATATTGATTTAATGTAGCGAGGTATAATTAACGTTAACACCCTAAATAAGCTAACATAATGGTAACATAAAGTGCATCGCAGACGGATTAAAAGGAATAAATTGTGAAAATTAACCTTCTTCTTTCTTTAAATTAGTGCATTTCATCGATCTTTTGCCATATTACTTAGATTAGCTTGAGCTCGAAGCATCGATAATCACTATATTTGTGGCATACTATTTGCAAATAACCCCATATGAAGCACTTGTACCTACTGACTTTCTTCTTATTTGTCTCTTTTAGCTATGGTCAAAATACCAAAGCCGATAGAGATATTGACGGGTTTAAACTCTATCCAAACCCTGCTACCAACGGTAAAGTTTATATAAGCACTACCGATAATGCGCCAAAAAAAATCTTGATTTTTGATGTTTTAGGTACACAGGTGTTAGAAACCGCCATTTTGGGTTCTGAACTGAATATCTCAGAATTAGATGCCGGTGTATACGTACTACGTGTATACGAGAACAACAAAGTAGCAACTAGAAAATTGATTGTCAAGTAGTTCCTATTATTCCTTTTTTATCTTCTATTTGTTTTTTCGTATCCGTTGATTTGCATAAATAGCCGACGAACGGTAACGCAAAATCCATTCACCTACAATATATCGAGTTTCACAACATTTTACAGATGTAGGTAATTACTTTCACTATCTTTACCGTGTTGATCCCAAATCAATAACCTATGAAAAAATGCTACTTCGGCTTGTTGCTGTTGTTGTCGCTTTCTGTTTATGGACAAGAAATGCCAAATAACGACACTCACCCAACAAAAGTCCAATCAACGTTTAAGTTATATCCGAATCCGGCTATAAATGACCTTGTGTATATTACCACGACAAACAATGAGACCAAAGAAATCATTGTCTATGATGTTTTTGGAAAAATCGTACTGACCGATAGAATTTTTGACAAATCATTGAATATCTCAAAACTGGTAGCTGGTGTATACGTGCTACAGGTAATAGAAGGTAATACGACTATGACCCGTAAACTGGTCGTGAAATAATACACCCCGGCCAACTAGATAGAAAGCTCCTGCCCAAGGGGTCTTTTTTGTTTTAAAACAACAACCGTATGCGTACTTTTACGCCATAGGGCAAATCATGAACACGGCATCGATATTCACCATAAAAACCCAAAAGGAATTTGATTGCAGGGCATTGGAAATATTCAAGTTCCAATTTCAAAACAATCCCGTATACCAAGAATTCTGTGTGCATTTAGGAAAAACCAAAACCAACGTTGGTCAACTTTCCGATATTCCCTTTTTGCCCATTGAATTTTTCAAATCTAAACAAGTGGTTTGCAGCAACCAAAACCAGCAAACCCTATTTACCAGCAGTGGCACCACTGGAGGTAAAACCAGCACACACTATGTTGCCGACATTGGCCTTTATGAACAGAGCTACCTGACCGCCTTTGAGCATTTTTACGGCAAGGTAGAACAGTATTGCATTTTGGCATTACTACCCTCTTACCTAGAACGAAAAGGCTCTTCTTTGATTTATATGGTGAACGACCTTATCAATAAAAGCGGCCATGCGGACAGTGGTTTTTATATGGATGGATTTACCGCTCTAAAAAACAAATTAGTTCGCTTAGATGCTGCCGGAACAAAGATCATTCTTATAGGTGTCTCTTTTGCCTTGCTGGATTTTATTGAGAAGAATGACCCGCAACTGAAAAACACGATCGTGATGGAAACAGGCGGAATGAAAGGTAGAAGAAAAGAGATGATCCGCAAAGAACTGCACGCCAAACTAAAAAAAGGATTCGGAGTGGCAAAAATCCATTCTGAATATGGTATGACCGAGCTATTATCTCAAGCCTACTCACATGGCAATGGCATTTTCGAACCTCCCCCATGGATGGAGGTTTTGATACGGGATCCTGAAGACCCAATGTGTTTTTTAGAAGTCGAAAAGACCGGAGGTATAAATATCATTGATCTTGCCAACATTCATTCTTGTTCTTTCATCGCCACTCAAGATCTGGGTAAAATATATACCAATGGCCATTTTGAAGTGTTGGGTCGCTTTGATAATTCTGATGTGCGAGGGTGCAATTTGATGTTACTTTAGTTGCTGTTATGAACAGTAATGCAAAAAAATATCAGTATTGAGTGAAATAAACAATACTGATATTCTTATATTAAAATTTAAATATCTAAAAAAGGATAATCTGTATATCCTTTTTCATCACCTCCGTAAAACGTTTCAGAATTCGGGATATTTAAATCTGCTTTTAACTCAAATCTTTTAGGTAAATCGGGATTCGCGATAAACAAGTTTCCATAAGAAATCATTTCGGCAATTCCATTTTCTATTGCTTCATTTCCTGTTGTTCTAGTATATCCACAATTTATAATTCTATTTCCATTATAAATTTTTCCATAAAAACCGGCAACATCTAGAACCATTTCAGGATGTTCATCAATTGGCATCATTGGGTTAATTAAATGCAAATAACCAAGGTCATAATTATTGAGTTTTTTAATAACATAGGTATATGTTTCTTTTGAATTTGAATCTCCGACCGAATTAAAAAGACCAGATGGAGATAGCCGTACACCAATTCCCTTTTTATCCCATACTTTAAGCACCGCGTCAATTACTTCAAATAATATTTTACTTCTATTCAATACAGAACCTCCATACTCATCAGTACGCTTATTACTTATATCATCAATAAATTGATTAATTAGATAACCATTAGCACCATGAATTTCAACACCATCAAAACCAGCGTCTTTTGCGTTTTGTGCTGCAAGTTTAAAATCGTCTATTATATCTGAAATTTCATTTAAGCTCAGTTCTTTTGGTGTTTCAAAATCCTTCGTCCCTTTGGGTGTATGAACCTGTCCACTTGGTTTAACACTTGATGGAGCAACAGGTAATTCCCCATATAAAAAATCAGAATGTGAAATTCTACCAACGTGAAGGGTTTGTAAAAATATTTTCCCTCCTTTCTTATGTACGGCTTCAGTAACTTTTTTCCAACCCTCAATCTGATCAGATGAATAAATTCCTGGAGCATTAACATAACCAACTCCTTGTTTTGATATTGCAGTAGATTCTGCAATGATTAATCCTGCACTTGCTCTTTGAGTATAATGTTTAATATTCAAATCAGATGGAACACCATTTGAATGAGACCTCATTCGCGTCAATGGGGCCATAATAATTCTATTTTTTAAATCTAAATTTCCAATTTTAATTTTTTCTAATAGTTTTTGCATAATTAAATTTATTTACGGTAAAAATATAATGAAACAATTATTTAGACAAGTAGTTACCTTTTTGTACGGTACATACTAATTCGTGCGTTATTAACAAAATCAGTATATTTGCTTCCAAAATTTTAATGAAATTTCTTAAAAATAATTTATGCAAGACCCAAAAGACATCTGCCCTTCAATATTAGCCGTAAAAATAATAAGTGGAAAATGGAAACTTTTTATATTAATAGGGCTTAAAAATGGTCCAAAAAGATATGGTGAGCTAAGAAGGTTTTGTACTAACATTACTGAAAAAATGCTTACAAGTCAATTACGAGAATTACAAAAAGACGGAATAATAAATAGGAAAGTTTATCCTCAAGTTCCGCCAAAAGTAGAATATTCTTTTACTGAAATAGGAGAAAAATTAAGTTTAATCTTTGATCCTTTATTTGATTGGGGAATTGAATACATAAAGGAAGTAAAACCTGAACAGTTGCATTTAATTGAAAATATGAATCCTTGTGATATCTCAAAATAAAAACACATCACAATCTGTTTAGTTAATGGCAACATCACTAAATATTGAGGTCACACTACCAACACCCGAGTTAAATCTTAGTATAGGTTAAGGTTATCTCATCATCGGCAATATCAGGATTGTCGATAAAAGAAAGTACCAATGTACTCCCTTTTACCTCATAGGTATACTTCAAATTTCCGTTAATGGTAATCGTATTCTTCTTTAAGGTAAAATCATAGGTGCCTGAAGAACGTATGAACTGGGTATTCTCAGAGTTTTCTATGGTCAACATACGCTCTTTGGTGTCAAAATCAAGTTTATGCTCACTAAAATCAAAATCATCGCCAAAAAAACAAAAACAACTTGCTCTGGTGAGTGCCCATTTTCCGTCTAAGGCGGTATCGACAACAGTTACTTCGTCGTCGTTATCAGTACAAGAAATAAAAAAGGTCAAAAGCAAAACAAAAAGAATGGGACTTTTCATTATTTTCAAATTTAAGAACCTGTTAGTTACAGTCTCTAAGCCTTAAATAGATACAAAAATCACTAAAGGTTGCGTTATGCCAAATTCACCACCAATATAAAATAACTCTTCTTGCCCCTTTGCAAAAGCACGAACTTGTCATTTATCAAATCAGAAACGGTAATCATATAATCTTCTTTTACCTTTTCTTTGTTCACCGATATCGAATTTTGTTTCAGTTCTCTTCGGGCTTCTCCGTTCGAGGCAAGAAATCCTGTTTGGGCGGCTAGGGCAGCGATCATATCGAGTCCGTTTTCAAGTACTGATCTTGATATTTCCGCTTTGGGTACTCCATCGAAAATTTCTAAGAACATTTTTTCATCTAACTTTTTTAAATCCTCAGAAGTAGATTTTCCGAAGAGAATAGTACTGGCTGCCATGGCATTATCTAAATCTTCTTTCGAATGAACCATCACCGTAATTTCTTCGGCCAACCTTTTTTGAAGAACACGTAGGTGAGGTGATTCACGATGTTCGGCAATCAAGGTTTCGATATCATCTTTTGAAAGAAACGTAAATATTTTGATGTACTTTTCGGCATCTTCATCAGAGGTGTTCAACCAATACTGGTAGAATTTATACGGTGATGTTCTTTCAGCATCCAACCATATATTGCCACTTTCGGTCTTGCCAAACTTGGTGCCATCGGCCTTTGTAATCAATGGGCAGGTAAGAGCATAGCCTTTACCGCCCCCAATTCTTCTGATCAACTCGGTACCTGTGGTAATGTTTCCCCATTGGTCGCTCCCACCCATTTGAAGCGTGCAATTTTGATTTTGATAGAGGTAAAGAAAATCGTAACCCTGTACCAATTGGTAGGTGAACTCGGTAAAGGACATGCCTTCTTTGGCCTCTGACGACAGCCTTTTTTTGACCGAATCTTTGGCCATCATATAATTGACCGTAATATGTTTGCCCACATCACGAATGAAATCTAGAAAAGAGAAATCCTTCATCCAATCGTAGTTGTTTACCAAAACAGCGGTGTTATCGGCATCACTGTTAAAATCTAAAAAGCGTGACAATTGTTGTTTCAAGGCCTCTTGATTGTGTCTCAAAGTGGGCTCGTCCAATAAATTTCGTTCTGCAGATTTGCCCGAAGGATCACCGATCATACCTGTTGCCCCACCAATCAACACATAGGGCTTATGGCCCACCAATTGAAAGTGACGTAACATCATAACACTCACTAAATGCCCTATGTGAAGGGAATCTGCAGTTGGATCAATACCCACATAGGCCGATTGCATTCCGCTCAGTAAGTGTTCTTCGGTACCCGGCATTGCATCATGTAACATTCCGCGCCATTTTAATTCTTCAACGAAATTCAAAGCCATTTTAATTTGGTTTATAGTGCAAATATAAAAGGAAAAATGGCGCTTTTCCCTTCATTGTTAAAGGAAATTAATCAACAACCTCAACTCAAGGGTACAAGGTATGCTTTCAAAAAAAACATTTTTCATTTCGAGGCCCGTCCGACCGGCACGGGCGGGCAAGCCCCGAGAAATTAAACCCTCAATGAGGGATTCAAGTCTAATTCGCTAACTTTGAACCATGGTCTTAGTAACGGGAGGTACAGGTTTGGTCGGCGCACATCTATTGCTGCATTTGCTAAGAAACGATATTCCCATAAGGGCCATTCATAGAAAGGGTAGCGATTTAAAACGCGTTGAAAGGGTCTTTGGCTATTTTGTGAACAATCCGACCGAACTATTTAAGAGAATCGATTGGGTAGAAACCGACCTCAGCGATATTCCCGTACTTGAAACGGCTTTTGAAAATGTGGATTATGTGTACCATGCCGCGGCCCTTATTTCGTTCGACCCCAACGATTATGAATTGCTAATGAAAACCAATGCCGAGGGCACGGCCAATATAGTCAACTTGTGTATTGCCAATACCATAAAAAAACTCTGTTATGTGAGCACGATCGGTGCCATTGGAAAAAGTTTGAACGATGCCATTGCCACCGAGGAAAATGAATGGAACGACCAAGCGGCCAACGTATATGGTCGCTCAAAATATGCTGCCGAAATAGAGGTGTGGCGAGGGGCTCAAGAAGGTCTACCCGTGGTAATGGTAAACCCCGGTGTTATCGTCGGGCCAGGTTTTTGGGGCAGTGGTAGCGGAACCCTATTCTCTACGGCCAATAAAGGGTACAAATTTTATCCACCCGGCGGAACCGGATTTATTTCGGTTCACGATGTAATACGTATGATGGTTACCATAATGGATTCACCGATCAAAAACGAACGTTATATCTCCGTAGCTGAAAACTTGAGCTTTCAAGAAATCTTAACCCGAATCACCGAAAAACTGGGAAAACCCCAACCAACGAAAAAACTCAAGTTTTGGCAATTGGAAATCGGCCGTATTGCCGATGCAATATGGAACCTTCTTACGGGGCATGGCAGAAGAATCACTAAAAATTCAATTCGGTCGATGAAGCGCCCTGAAATATATTCAAATGAAAAGGTAAAAGAGGCTTTGAATTTTGAATTTGAGCCACTTGATGCTATCATCAAATTGTCTTGCGATCGCTTTACCGAAGAGAATCCTTAATCCTTTTTTTTCTCTTTTTAGTTGCTTCCCGCTTCATTCTATTTACGCTGTCATTTACCTTTTTAACCTCTTCGATCCGCTCTTTCTCCTTTTCGATTTTTGCCTCCACAGCTATATAAATGGCCTCATATTCTTGGGGCAATGATGCATAATAGAAGTCACTTTCCACAAATTGAACACTATCTATTTCGTATTTGGAATAAATATACTCCATGGCCTCAATACCATGGTTTCTTAAAATAGTTATATCGGTGCTTTTGGCAGCATTGAGAATGGCCATATCATTGAGTATCTCGACCATTTTTTCTTTGGGAATCAGGTTGTCTGGTTTCTCCACGAGTTTTTCCACACATGAAAAAAGCAACATGAAAAGCACTAAAAAGATCACGTTTCTCATAATCACCTATCAAAGGTTAATCGCCTTGCATTGCGTTCTTCGGAAATATTTCCGTTTTCGTATGCCAAATGGCCATTCACAAAAGTATGCGTTATTCTCGACCTAAAGGTGTGCCCATCAAAAGGAGACCATCCGCATTTATAAAGATTGGTATCCGCACCTGCTTGCCAAGGCGCTTGTAGATCGACCAAGCTCAAATCGGCATAATAGCCTTCTTTGACAAAACCACGTTTTTTAATCTGGAACAATCTCGCAGGGTTATGGCACATCTTCTGCACTATTTTTTCTAAGGATATAACACCCTCATGGTACTTTTCAAGCATAGCGGGCAAAGC